>Ga0209092_10002589_pt1 | contig 16523 bp, 14 predicted proteins | sample FraStrMetagenome_FD_187446 | JGI IMG/M metagenome (GOLD analysis project Ga0209092, IMG submission 187446) | Marine eukaryotic phytoplankton communities from Arctic Ocean - Fram Strait ARC3M Metagenome (SPAdes) (version 2) | ecosystem: Environmental > Aquatic > Marine > Oceanic | place: Fram...
TAAAGGAATCTTCAATATGTTTTTTTTTTTTTTAAACTGTATGCTTTTATTTTATTAACTTCTACTCTTGTACCAGGTATTCGTGCGTCATCATTCCTGTTTTGAGGGAGAAATGACGACAGCAATGCACGAATCAATTTTTTTTAAACTGTATGCTTTTATTTTATTAACTTCTGAATCAATTTATAGGCGACTATTCGACATCACTACAGATCGAATGTTCTCATTTTGATATTTTAATTTCCCAAGTAGCATCGGTAGGACACACGACTCATAATACCATTTAATTCATATATATATATACCGGTACATGTATTAATACATGTACCGATACATGAGAAAAATAGCAAGATAGATACATTGTATCTAATTTGACAAAAAAAGAGTATCAGTAAACCAGCAAGCTGAACGTTGTTACTACGGATCTCATCCAAAACGCAAAACAGCAACATCAGCAGCGACAGCGACAGCAACAGCAACAGCAACAGCAACAAATCTTACTTCTGTATGTTGGTGTTTCAGTTTTCTCTTGTCAAAAAGCTATATCTTGAAACAATCTGATACACCTATTCAATAACATAAAAACGATATATCTACGTTCACATCGTTGATGGATGGAATGGAAATCTACCTTTTTCAAAGAAATATGCAAAACGCTTTGATACGTTAGCAGTGAAAAACTTCATCGGTATTGTAGGAGCGACGACGTGTGATGAACAAAAGATAAGATTATTTTTGCTAGAAATGAATTTTGTTGTCGAACATGATAATGATGCAAGCTCTACACGGACTCGGAGGAATGTTGTGAATCCGTACAAACGAAAATTAAATCAAAAATCTGATGTTGTTTCCTCACTTTTGAACAATGGAGGCAATTCTGATAACGGGAATGATAAATGCTCCAATGACGTGAAAAATTTAAAGCAACATCAACAATCATACGTACCTGTGAATTTAGCGAAGGAGGAGGCTATGCATTTTGAAGATTTTGGCTCGGGGGGCGAAAATCAAGATGTGCATAAGAAAGCGACTACATGTGCCTTTTCACTTAAGAATAGTAATTCATTTGATGTGTACGATGCAGGGATTGATTGGGGGTCAATCGATGATGTTTTGGAAATTAATGAGAAATCAGGCACAAATGCACGAATGACAACAAATACGGACGGGCGAATAGATACTTTACATCCTTCGCTCAGTACTGAAATAAAAAAAGAAAAGAATCCGCGAATATCGTCGCAGTTAAGCACAAATGTACAAAGTAAATTTATTGAACAAAAGGATCATTTTATCTTACTTCCCTCGTTGAAGGAAGAAAATCAGAATCTTTTAAATTCGCGTCAACCCTCAGCCTCCAGTGTTAGTATCTCGCGTCCTTTATCAACAGGTAAAGTTATAACTAATGCTGCCTTTAATGATTGTAAGAAGCAAAAGAAAAGTAAAATGAGTGGAATAAAACTGGAACTTCCAGAAAGCTGGCAAGATAGTCCTTTTCAAAATGGTGCGCTTTTGAATAAAGATAACAATAATGATCGAAGTGAGGCATGTAAAGTTAAAAGTGTTCTTCCTAAAAGTAAGTTTGACCTCCCAGAAGATTTGAGATATGATGCGAAGCATGTTGCAGCTGTAGAGGATGGGAAGCGTGCAGACTTAATTAAGGCTGCAGATATTTCTGGAAAACTCTTAAATGGCTGGCGCCTTTTGAACCATCAGAAGCAAGCTGTAATTAAGGCTATAAGAATGCGGAGAATGGTCCTCGCGTTTGACATGGGATTGGGAAAGACACTGATTGCGTGCGTATGGGCTAAAGCATTCAAAGGAGTATTTTCCAAATTGAAGATATTTGTTATTGCACCTGTTTCCTTGCAAAAATCATGGGAAAAGTGTGCCCTTGAAACAACAGGACTACGAACGTCAATACAGACAAAAGATGAATTTGATATGGACATACGATCTTGGGGAAAGATTCCCAACGTGCCTCCGAAGAGTGTAAAATACTTTATTGTAATTTGCGATGAAGCACATTACTTGCAAAATATTTCTTCGAAAAGAACTAAGGATACATTGAAACTTGTTCTTGACAAACGATGTGCGGGAGTTTTGTTGTTAACAGGAACACCAATGAAAAATGGGAAGCCCAGTAATATATTTCCGCTGCTTAAAGCTGTTAGGCATCCTTTTGGAAATAAACAAAGGACATTTGAGGCATATTTTTGTGCAGGTCAGCAAAAAAATTTTGGACGTGGGAGTATTTGGGATGCGTCAGGATCTTCGAACTTGCCGACTTTAAATCATCACATAAGCTCGCAGGTATTTTATATGACAAAAGAGGAGTGTTTAAAAGATCTTCCTCCAAAAACAAGAAAATTTGTCGATGTTCCAGTTTCATCACGAAGTGAACTAAAACACCAAACAGCATTACTAGATTTGGTAAGCAGCACATGAGACTTCCCATGAGAATATCGGTACTATATTTTTAGGAATTTATATTGAATATTCATAATATTTCTAGGCGAATACGTACGAAGTGAGCAAAAAGAATCATGAAAGTAGTGGTGAGGCGATTCTTGGAGCTTTTCAAAGGATTAGAATTGTAGCTGCTTTTGCAAAAGTTGATGTAAGTATAAATACTTTTGTACATACCATTTTTTTGTAAAGGATAGGTTTCGAATGTGGCTTTTATCGGGATTGCTCATATTCTCACTTGCCGCTTATTTTTGCAGGCTACGGTCACTCTCGCATTGAAAACTTTGGAAACGGAGTCATCTATCGTAATTTTTTCTGTTTTTGTGGAAGTGGTAAGAATAATTTTTCTTCAAGGTGGATGGAATAGATTTTTTGTAAACGTTTTTGTTTTACATGTTAAATTTAAATCTGTAGTGTCGATCAATAAACGAGAAGATAAGAAGCAGTGGTTGGGAATGTGAAGTTCTTACTGGTCAGACGAAGCCGTCCCATAGGCAGGAATCAGTTGATAGATTCCAGGATGGAATTTCATCCGTTTTCATATGTATGTATTTTCTATCTCACTTTTTTAATTTTCTCTTGTGCTTATCAATTTCTTTCCTAGGCACCTTTGGGGCTGGGGGTGTCGGTCTGACTCTTACAGCGGCATCAACTATTATTCTCAACGATAGACCATGGACGCCCGGGGATGCTGTAAGTTTGTTCGATCTTTTGATCGAATCATGTAAAGATCTAATTCTTTATGATCCTTGGCGCAGCTTCAAGCAGAGGATAGAGTAAGACGTATAGGTCAGACGAAGCCAGTGACGAGCATATGGCTACGATCTTTCGAAATTGACAAGAAAATTGATTCTTCGATAGAGCAAAAGGAGTTCATTTCAAAATGTGTATTGACTGGAAATAAATATGGTGACGACTCCTCTCGATCTTGTACAAATCCAAAAATGTCTGTAGTTGGTTTGCTTCTTGACTTCCTCTTACCTTCTTTATCAAACACACAAAAACAAAAGCCTTAGAATGATAATTATCAGAGGGAGTGAACGAGGTGTTTCTTCATTGAATCCTGGTAAAAGTATATCAATGACATAATCTCCTATCCCTATTACTTTGCTAAGCTTTCACTTCGTTCTAGTGTGTCTAGAGTATCAAGTGAGATTACGTGTACACTGAAAGATGTGCAACCATATTAAGTACTAATCAGAATAGATACCGTAATCTGTGGATGAGGCATTTTATTGATTGATCAAGAGTATGAAATGAATAAATATATATTAATATAATCTATATGACAGAAAGGTCCGCCCTCCATGAACGTCTTGACATTTGTGAAAATAATTCACAACTCACAAAACAAAGTCAGAATCAGAATACAATGTATGTAATTCAAAACTAATAACGGTTATCAGCTAAAATAATAATCAACTCATTACGTGTCGCGCATTGTACATTACGAATTACACGATAGAAGCCGATCGAAAAGAATTGGAATGCCCTCATAATTTACACCCACACTGAGACAAACAGTTGAGATAAAAACAAACCTCATCACACACACCATGCCAAACCCCACTGCCGAAGCATTCAAAGCGTGAGTAATATAAGTGTTTGTAGGAAGGAGTCATCTGATCTTCTCTCGAAAGAAAGGAAGGGAGTACATGTAGGAGGTCCTTGGTAGAAGGCGAACATTGGCAGAGTTCGCAGTATAGAAAAATTCAGAAAATATGATAGTAACATCCATATGTTTTTTTCTGTTGCTCAACTTCCTTTTATTGATCATCATAGCAAAGGAAATGGTTTTTTCAAAACTGGCAAGTATGCCCTAGCTATTGCGGAGTATAAAAAGGCTACAGAAGCTGATAGTTCTGTACCGGCATATTGGTAAGTGGGAAGGAGTGGATGTTGATTTAGGCAGCCCCGTATGTGTGTATGCGTGTATTTTAGTTGGAAAATTTTGAGATTTTGTTTTGAGAGAGGTGTTGCTAAACTGGTTTTGATGTTTGTTCCTTTATTTGTCAGGTCAAACATGTCTGCTTGTTATGAGAAACTTCAGGACTGGGACAATGCGGCTGAAGCTGGAAGGGGGTGCATCAAAGCTGATAGTAAGTTTATCAAGGGATACTATCGTTTGGCCGTTGCGCAGAAAGGTTTGGAAGACTATAATGGATGTATCAAGACTTTAGAAAGTGGAATTGCCCTCGACTCTACCAATCCTGATTTGAAGAGAATTAAGAAGGAAGTAGTTGAGCTTCAAAGGAAAAAGGAAGTTGCTGCGCTTTGCGAAAAGGTTACAAAATATGACCAGAGCGGCGATATCGTAAATGCATACAAAACTTTGCAACTTGCGAGCCGTCAGGATGCCGGTAACCCTGCGATTGAGCGACTGAAGATTCAAATTGAACCAAAATACGAAAGGTATGAGCGTCAAAGGAAGGCTGGTCTCTCTCGTACGGAACTTGACAAGGAAAAGGGTGATGAATTGTTCAAGCAGGCTAGTTTTGAAGAGGCTATCAAGTGGTATACCAAGTGCATTGACAAGTTAGGTATGAATGATACAAGCACACTTATGATCAAAGCACGCTCAAATAGGGCAGCTTGTTACAAACAAATCTCAAACTTCGATGGAACGATTGAAGATTGCACCATGGTTTTGGAAATTGAACATGAGAATGTCAAAGCGTTGGTTAGGCGTGCGCAAGCATTTGAAGCGCTTGAACGGTACCGATCGGCGCTGCAGGATGTGAAGCAGGTATTGCTAATGTCTTACCACAAAGTAGGAAAACCAACATTTGACTTGTGCAATCAGATGCAGTACCGTTTGCAGAGAAATGTTGCAACACTTAAGGCTATGAGTTGAGTAAACACTTATAATGCGATAAGTTGATTCGTAGAGTCGTAGTTTTCAGTTTTATTTTACAACATAAATTAAAGTAGTTGGGCTATTTTCAACATTTGACTTTTGCGACCAGGTGCAGTACCAATTTGTACAATGACGGGTGAATTTAACACTTCCAATGCAATAAGTTGAGTTGGAGAGTCGCTGATTTAAGTTGAATTTCTCTAAAAAAGGCGACATTATCTACATAGTTCTAATTTTTTTGTTCAAACATCGCATGGTTTCCAGACACAAAACCTACCATGTTTTCTATCTCGTTTTTCAATGTATAAGAATCAACTTTGTAGCGTTATAAATTGTTTAAGTTTCACCGCTGGAAGACCCTCCTCAACGGTTATTGCAAAATCGGAGGATATTAGTGTGCGAAGCGAAGCACTCAGCTGAAACGAAAAAATTCCTCCACGACACAAACATCGCTTTTAGAAAAAATAAAATACCGATAGCAATCCTACATGCAGGCACATCATCGACAAGATTTGCTTTGTAGACAATATGAAATTGGAAGCCTTTGTAGACAATATGAAAGTGGAAGCCAGTTACGTGGATTGAACACGTGACCTGCACCTTACAAGGGTGATGCTCTACCACTGAGCTAAACTGGCTTCGTGCTCTTACCCTTTCATATTTTGGTCTATTATCAATAAAATATTAGTTTTAATAAATCTCGTAAACAAAAATTAAAACTGGTAGCCAGCTACGTGGATCGAACACGTGACCTGCACCTTACAAGGGTGATGCTCTACCACTGAGCTAAGCTGGCTTCTTGAGTTTTCGTGTAGATTAACATATAATACAATATTATATTTTTCATTTAAACATTCGAAACACCATCGTGCTTGTAGTTTTCAAACTCGTCTTTTTAACTCAAAGAGCGATTTCTTCCCTACAAAAAAGGGTCTCGAAGATGAGCAAGAAAAGCACAATCTATCGGTAGTATTTTTGTCAATAGTAACGTTCATCGGCACCTTTTAGCTCATGTCCACAAGCACACAGAAGACACAATACACTGCTTACTCGTACATGTCATTAACAGCTGGAATATTCTTACGTACGAGCTCGTACGTACAAGCATCCAACCAACAACAACATTCCAACTCGAACTCGAACTCGAACTCGAACTCGAACTCGAACTCGAACTCGAACTCGAACCCTCCTACAAACCAACCAATTATTCCACAAAATCATGAGTTACTTTATACATCCATTCTAAAGTGGAAATGTCCTAATCCAAGTTCCACACTATATCAAAAAGCCTTCTTCTTCGTCTTCTTCTTGTTCGTCTGCATATCATCTTCGTATTTGTATCAGTAACGAATCATCTCTACAAAAGAAATACATTGTAAAATGCCAGCATCATCATCATCCACAACAAAAGCATCATCCTTATCACAGAGACCTGATGGACGAACGCACTCGACCCTTCGACCACTATCATCTTCTTTGGCAGTCATTAAGCGAGCGGATGGATCGGCTAAGTTTACGTCGGGAAGAACTTCCATAGTAGCAGCTGTATACGGTCCTATTGCATCGAGAATAGAAGCTCGGATGCATATGTCTCGTGCGAGTGTGACGTGTGTGTTCCCTCGTAATAAGCAGACGAGTGGTGTGAATGATAGCAGAAGTTCGCGAGAAATGGAAGAATTTGTAGCTAATTCAGTTAGTACTTGTATATCGCTTCAGGAATATCCCAGGACGATCATTGAGATAGTAATTGAAATTTTAACGGCGGATGGTGGGGTGTTGAGTACGGCTGTGAACGCAGCAGTTTTAGCGTTGATGGATGCTGGTATTCATCTAACCTCCTTACCTATTGCAACAACATGTTTGATCACGTATATACCAGAGGCGAAGAGTGAGCTGATCAAGCTTGATCCAACGAACGAGGAAGAACAATTGGAGGATGCTAGTATTGTCGTTTTAGTGACGGATAGCGTACAGAAAGATGGGGTTATTGCATCGACAGTACACGGATGCTTCAAGACTCAAACGTATCTGGCTTGTATAGAAGCCGCTTCGAGAGCGAGTGCTGCAGTTATTGGATTTATTAGAATAGCGATTGAACAAAAGTTGAATCGAGAGCATGCAACACTATGGTCGAAGTAGATGATGAGATGGATGTCACGGCAATTTGCTTTAAAATTCATGACTCGTGTTGTCGTCGAAGGGAAATGACGTTATTATCAACTGAGGTTGAGGACCTTAATCGAGAAAGATTACGTATATCTTTTGATGACATCTTCTTAGACTTTTCCCCACGTTTTTTCTTTGGGAGCCGTTTCGATTCCGAACGCTTGTCGAGATAACATGGACCCTTACTTTCTTCTTGTGTATATATACAATGATTCGATTATCTAGCTCGTATCCTCATCTTTGTAGCTTTAAATTTCCACAGTTTCATAAAAATTCGATTGGAGTTTTATCGCATTTCTTTTGAGGGGTGGTTCTAGAGTACACTCGTGGATCAATAAATTAAGAAACGAGTATTTGCCATGTTTCTTGTTATAGTATACGAATATTATACCGTAGAATTTGAATCAAGACCTTTCGCATCGGTAGGTTACTGAGTCTTATAAATGTAGAGGAAGGGTTGAGTTTATTTACAGAAGTGAACTATGTGCAGGAAAACTCCTTCAAACCTGTAACTTATTCTTTATCAAACACTACAGTGATATCACGCCACACAATTCCACGAAGTTCACAACAGAAATCATTTGATGCGTTCGTCTCAGATGAAATCATATGCCAACTTAATATTACTACTGGAGCGCGCGCACGATTGCATTGATTACTCTGGGGCACAATCCAATTATTCAACAAAGTAAAGAACTGCGCATGCGCCAATCGCACAAAACTTTTTGCCTTGGTAGACGTAGAAATGAAAAATCAGATCGTCTCAACGAATTAAAGACAAGGCTTCTTCGCACGTATACAAGTCAAATTACAAACTCATCAAATGAAATTGATACTTGCAATCATAACCCTTCTAATCGAAGGCAACTTCGCAGACAAATCTAACTCGATTCGAAAAAGTGTGATATGAATCCTCTAAATGAACGCTCCATTTAGTGTGTTCACTGAAATATACTTAGGCATAACCTCAACATCCAAATAATCAGAACCTTCTTGAATCAATGGAACCTGTCACACTAACTGCATCACCTGCTTGGCTTCTTGCGTCGCCATAATAACCCTGTTGGGAGTAAGTACTATCTCCATACACACTTCCATAACCACCAACACTACTCATATCGTCGTCAACGTAACTGGGTAATGGGGCAAATTGCGGTAATGGCACACCATTAGGATGGGTATAAGCGTCGCTAAAATTTGATTTGTAGCGTGGGTCGTATCGAGAATCTGTCTGTTCTTCATCGCGCCTATTACGGCGGCCTCTGCGACCGTAAGATGAAGAATGAGGGGCATCACGAGCTCCCCCGTTGCGACTACGTCGATCATCCCAACGTGCATCCCACCCTCCTCGAGCTAATGCTGTGAATGCATAACGCGAGTCTCCAGCAATGTTTCTTCTTGGGCGAGAAAAGGTCATGTAACTCGGTGCCAAATTGTTTAAGGGCCCTTCCACAAGTGTATTGAATTCTTTGAAATGCAACAATAATGCTGCCCAAAGAGGATTCTTACTCAAAACACGAGGGTTACCAAGAAGGATTAGACCTAGTCGTGCACGAGTCAGTGCAACATTTAGGCGCCTAGGATCACTTAGAAATCCAATACCTTGAGTGTCGCTAGCACGAACGCAAGAAACCAAAATGTAATCTTTCTCCCGACCTTGAAATGCATCAACAGACGCAACTTCGATTGCCTCGTACAATGTAGAGTTCAACGAACCAGATCTGCGCATAAATTCTGATACGTACTTCTTTTGACCATCGTATGGAGTAATAACACCAATTTGAGACGACTTGACGCCAATTTTGAGAAGATGCGTCACAATTTTTTCTACATACGAGGCCTCTGTGCGATTGAGATAACTCGTTCCACTAGCAGATATTTCCTCCATTCCGGAAATAGAATAAAAAAACATCGGCTTATTAGGTACGGGCCACGGGAAGTCTTCTTTTCCGACAAAACCTGGTTGAGTAAGCAACTGGCGGTCTGACTCTGTCACACCATTTTGCAAGGAACCTTCATAAAACATATTAGACGGAAATTCGGACAAAGCAGGATGGCTTCTGTATTGAACTTGTAAGCGAATTGGACGGATTCCAATTAATACCAATCGTTCAAATAAACTTTGAGTGAGCCCTGCTTTCGCTGCCTGTTTGCACATTACAACTGGTCCCAACTGACAATGGTCTCCAACTAACACAATCTGTTTTGCGCCCAAACAGATAGGAATTAGTGCCTCCGCTTCAATAGCCTGTGTAGCCTCGTCAATCAACACCTGTCGAAAACGAAAGTTCTTCAAACGTGGGTCTCCAGCACCCACACATGTACAACAAATGACATCAGCCGCCTGCAAGATTTCACGCTCCGTTTTCGCTTTGGTACAAGTAGATTCGTATTAAAAGGTAAGTTATTTTCCGAACAATCGATCATAATTTGAAAAATATTCATTCCAACAACTTACATCTCAATGCACGATATTTCTTCTGATCTTTTTCAGAAAGATCTCCAATTTCGTCCTTAAGTCTTTGCAATTTACGAAATTCATCTCCAGCAGCCAGGGGAGTCATCACGTGCAAGCAAAGATGATCTACACTTGAAGAAGTTTGCTCCCTGGTTTTCGATGCCAAACGAACCACCCTCAGCCCAGTTGCGGCAATCTTCTCCGTCAATTGATCCACCGCAACGTTGGAAGGAGCAGTGACGAGAACCTGTCCCATATTTTGCTTGGTAAGTTGGAACACGAGGTTTGCACTCGTTACGGTCTTGCCCGTTCCCGGTGGACCTTGGATGAGCGATAGGGGTCTTTGCAAAACTGACGATACTGCCTGTTCCTGAGATTCGTTCAATGCGGGTAGGCCTTTAACTTCGAAATCCGGGCTGGCATTTAAAGCAATGCGTTGCTCCTCTACTGCATGACCAAGCAGCATATGGTAAATGTATCCGGTCACAGACGTATCATCAACGGCAAATGTCTTGAGCGCGTTTTGCATTCGATCAAAGCTGGTGCTTTTCCAAATATATTCCACGACGTAATCTTCAGTTATATTATCAGGCACGTTATTCAACGAGGTACGTAACTCTAGTTCGAGCTCTCCATCAATAATGTTCTTGACGTATCCTACGCCTTCCCAACATCCAGTGAGCGTCTTCAAACGTAATTCATCACCAACCATAATGCGACTTTCAGCGGCTACATCTGCACGGCCAAAGTGGAAGATCGCTACATGTTTGCCGGTGAGACTCTTCTCCCAACGAACTGATATCCCTTCTTCTGACAAACTCTCCTTCATCTGCTTATCGTAATCAGCTTCGAGTTTGACAAGTGGTGCAAGGATGTTCTGATAATGATATCCATCCTCATACTGCAATAGCGTTTCACTAAATTTCTCCTCCAACAAATCGTTTTCTTCCAAAGCATTGAGATCGGCGAATCGAGCATCGGGATTATTTTTCGCCCATAGCTCCTCTAACTTCACAATTTGCGCTTGCGTCACCTCTCGTGCACACTGCAAAACAGTCCGATCACTCGGAACCTTCACAAGCCACGGCAGAAATTTCCTATCCTGAATCAGAGGATGCCACTGCGCCAATTCCCACTCCATATCCTTCAACGCCGGAACAGTCTCAACACATACTCGACACAGCAACACTACAACACTACTGGACGAAGCCGGAACGAATCCCAACATAAACACATTCTTACATCCACAATGATAACATTCCAACACGGTATCCCCCAACGGACTTTCGGGATGAAGTTGCACCTGATTGGACCTCGACCTCACTAAATGATGCACAATATGAGACGATGCTCCTCCACTCGGACATGGCCCATTACAGAAATACTTCTTCGTCTCTACACATTTGACAACACTGGCAGGATCATAAATTCCACAGTAACGACACGCAAAGTTAGGAAGGTTTTCTTCATCGTACGGATCCAATGCTTCATCATCATCATCATCATTATCGTTATCATCGTCATTATCTAACAATAAATCATCATCAAAGGAGGATACTGAATTATCATCCGAGTTGTTCGATTCCGATTCCCCCGAGGAGGATGCAGGTGAGGCAGACGAAGTGGAAGATGAATCGCTGTCATAGTTTTCAGCTCCGCCGCCGCCGCCATCTCCTTCTTCTTCTTCTTTGCTCTTCACCTCCTCCATATCTCGCTCGATGCTGGTACTGGATGGTATTTTTAGAGGGAGGGAGGGAGGGAGAGAGAGTGTGTGTGTGGGTGCCTCAATACAATACCTGTAGATGTTATAATTATGGAGCGTAGAGTTGTCGTTGTCGTTTCGTTTTTTTAGTTTTTTCAATGAATTTCCAGGAGTACCGGTACATTATATAGATCTACATGTATTAATATATATTAATACAACATGTACTCCTCGTACATGTAGATCTAGATCTACGTATATATTATATTGTACCGGTACTTGTTGTCTGCAGTGCGAGTGCAGTGCGAACAAACGAGAGGATGGCCACCTGCTTTTTTTGTAATTTAGCTGCTTTTATAAAAGTTCGCATGGCTTGAGCTCCATTGGTACACAACTCTTGAAAGAGGGAGTATTTGTTGAAAGAAAAAAAGTGTGAATTGCGAGAAGGAAAAGAAATGGAATGGATATATATGTCTCTGTCTATTATATTCATATACATGTAATGTAATCAGGTTCTTTCGTTCGAAACTAACATGAAATAAGCATCATACTAGATAGATATTTTATTAGTTTATTAGCTTGTCAGTTGTGTTCGTTTTGTGAAAGAATTAATAAAGGAGCACTGTAAAAGCAAGTTGGGAGCGGCTGGTGGTTTTCATTACAGAAGTTCTGTGTAAATCGAAAGTCAAGCCAAGTCAAGCCATATTAAGGTTCTATTATCGTAGAGGAGATTGAAATTTTTGTTGGTGAAAGTGTAAGCGAATGAAAATCATGTCAAAAGCAATCGCAAAAGGAACGAATGAAGAAAAGGCAATTCCAACGCCGTCCATACAGCAATTGCTATCAGCGTTGGCTATGGGGGTTAAAAGCGTGAACTCCTTTCCTATTACGAGTAAAAAGCGTGGTATAAAACGATTAGCGGTCATCCAAAGGGGTAGTGCAGCTGCTGATGAGATGAATAGTAGTAGCGAAGAAGAAGATGAAAAAGGTGATGGTGATTATGATGGACTTAATGAAGAAGATGATGATGAATTGGCTTATTACTTGGCGTTTCCTGAATTTTCTGATCTTGTGAAGAGTATTAAAGGTGACATGTCAAAGTTGCTTGTTAATATGCTGGATTCAGTTGAAGCTGGAACTCAAAGTCATTTGTCGAGTGTTGGAAATGGCGATATAGATGGTGCAATGGGAAGAACTTCTGGAGTAAAATCGTTTGGAAATTTTGAAAATCCGTTGTCATCGTTGAGTAGTAGATCTGATTTTGATCAACTCTTTGAGGAGCCCATACTTTGGGAAGCTTGTGCCGATGCTTGTGATTCCTTGGTGGAACGAGTAGAAAAGGTTTTAAGCAGCGCCAACGAGGTTACCACGGCAGAGAAAAAATCTCTCAATACCACGTCGAGTGTATCAAAAATTCAAACAATGAGATCTAGCCTCGTTGATATGGAAAAACCTCAAATAGTTTATGGATTCTCTCATCGAATAAATAACGCTCGCGAAGAGCCATACATCCCATTGATTGCCCCTTCCCTGCCACAGTATGGGTTAAAGAAACTCGATACTCATCCATTCGGAGACTTCTTGCCGCATGATGCTATTTTGGCCAATGCTTACTACGATAATCCTTTTCGAGAAGAAATTGAAACATTTCGATATCAACCATGGCAAATTTTACCTTCTGACATAAGTGACAAGCATGGAACAGGGCGAACTTTATTTTCGAATGAATTCAGTGAGTTTATAGATAAGCGCACCGGAAAATTAAGTATGAAAGGCTGCATATGGATTGACGGTGAGGCTGACTTGCGCTGTTTAGCCGCGAAAATTCAAGAAGCAAACGTGAAAGAAATAGCAATAGATTTGGAGGCACATTCGTGGCGCTCATTTTCTGGCTTTACTTGTCTTATGCAAATAAGTGTCAGACCTGATGCGCTTCGAACAGAAATGTCAGGCCCGAGTGACAAGGTATGTTTATTGATAGAGTTTTGCATACAGATGAAACAAAATATTACACAACTTGTTTTCGTTATTGTCAAAAAAGTTTTCGGATTATTGCGATTTCATTGTGGATACACTGGCGTTGCGAGCTCATGTAGGTCCCATACTTGCGCCCATCTTTGCTGATCCTTCCATAGTGAAGGTAATGCACGGAGCTGACAGCGATATTCCATGGCTGCAGCGTGACTTTGGAATATACGTGGTAAACTTATTTGATACTGGAAAAGCCGCTAGATCTCTGTCATTGCCTTCTTTTGGACTTGCTTATCTCTTAAGTAACTATGCTGGTGTAGTCGCTGATAAAAGGCATCAATTATCAGATTGGCGACAGCGTCCAATACCTGATGAAATGCTCGCTTACGCCCGCAGCGACACTCACTATTTGCTTGACGTATACGATAAACTGTTGCAAAATCTTGATGAAACTGAAGATGTGAGATCGATTAGAACTTAATATATGGTTTTTTGTCATCGTTGCTCATGATAATTTTTCACCTTTTATGTTAATAACCATGTAAAGGTGTCAATAGAAGAAGTTTTGGATGAGTCGAGGAAAGTGTGTTTGAAAATGTTTGTGAAAGAGCCTTTCAAACCTTCAGGATGGATGAAGGTGAAAAAACGTACTGTATCCTTGACACCAAAACAGCAATCTTGTCTGAAACTACTTTGGAATTGGCGTGACGAAACTGCTAGAGTCTTAGATGAATCTCATGAATATGTATGTCCAAAATATGGTTTGTTTCGAATAGCATCTTCGCTACCATCCAACGTTGCAACGTTACAACGCCTTATCAATCCCATGCCTCCACCTATCTTACAATTTAGCCAGGAAATATTGGATATTGTTCAATCATCACTTCGCGGAGAGCAGCTTGAAAATAGAGAATCGATAGAGGGGGAAATTGCTCCTTCAAATAGAAGGGATGTGGCAGGTATACAAAAACACACGTCGGGTATTTTGGTGCAAAATAAACCTGCAAGCAACAACCATGTTTCCGTCAATGGTAGTTGGGTGCAATCGTACAGTGATGATAAAGAGGAAAGCAATTTTTCATCAGTTGAGGATGAAACCGAAGGTTTTGATAATTGTGCTCAATATCTCGATCCGGGCAATCAGAACTTTTCGATAAATAGATATATGGATCATAGTATCGAGTTGGATAAAGTCGTTCGAGATAATGGAAGAACGATGGGAATACCTGGGGTGGGGTCGATCGAAGCTGCGCTAAAATTATTTCCTTCCCTACCAAGGTGTGCTGAAGAATCTATTCGAAATGCATTCAAGTCTACAACACGCATACTAAACGAAGTAAAAAGCAAGGAAGCACTTCTTTTGTCAAATCCTCTGGCAGTAGATCGTACTTCTATAGATGCTGGAGACGAAGAAGGAGAGGATAGAAACTTACCACCGTCTGAAGAAAAGATTGACCCTCCTTTAGATGAACCAAAATCGTTGCAAGAACTATACGGGATAAAATCGAAGAAGAAACGTACAAGAATTGTAGATCAAAATAATTCAAGTCGAGACAAGCGCTTCTGCCAAGATAATGCGCTTGCGGAAAAATTGGATGATCACAAGACCTCGATTGCATCTGATGGTCATCAAATTACAAGTAGTGAGCAGGTATCATCTGTTCCGGATTTGTCTATAGGCCTGATTGGAAATGCCACGGGGTCTGCTTTGAGTAATCCTTTTTTCTCAGGAGCTGCACAAGCATTGGAATCTGTGAGTTCACTAGCCTCAAAAGAGCAAAAAGATAAAAAGCAGAAGCCAAAGAAGATACAAAACGTGAAAAAGAGAGCGAATACTGTAGCAAGAGAAAGACCACAGAGTCTATCAGGGAAAACACATGTGTATAGGAAGTAGATTATCTATTTTGAACGTCAGAATTTACCAACCAACAACCGGCCAGCTTTCACATTATTGAATTGTAACAATCGAAGATGATCTTTTTTCAACTTTAAGCTACAGAAGGAAAGTGCAAGTCATCAAGCTCCTTCTTTTTTGTTCAAGCAATTACAGGTTTCCACACATAAACTAAAACTACATCGAACAAAAACTTTGAAGAAGGGACATAATACTCAATAGAGGTAACGCCATCTGTACTCATTCGAACTTCATGATCCATTTCTACCAGTTGCCCTTGATGAGATTGAATGGTTATGATTGGTCACGACGATCTTTACGTTGAAATTCTATTGCTACTAATATATCTATGGTCATGGATGAGGAGGTCCCAACAAAAGACTGAGAGGCGTCTATGGTAGTCTGTCCTATAGAACATACACTAACGGTAGTACTAGTTTCAGTTATTCACACTATATGTACCTTATCTGTGGCAGTATAAGGATCGAGGGAGTGTTACTTAGACGTTCTCTAGAGAAACGTTAGCATCCACGATTGCCTTCCCGATACCTTTCCCCTTCAATCTCTCCAATCAGCTCTTCACAAACTCATAAGTCTAAGTCACTATAGCTTTTCCAAAATTATTTACCGCTCTCTCTTTCTCCAGAGACAGAGAGAGCTAGAAAGTTAGAAGCGCTAACTCTTCTATCTCTTTAGCTAGCTTTAGGTATGTGAGAGAGCTAGAGAGAGAGAGCTAATTCGTTCTCAACTCTCACACACACATGCAAGCAAAACCACACAGTACGAGCAGTACGACCACAGCTTGTATCTTCACCTTCATCACCTTCATCACCTATCACATAAATCATTCATCTTTAACTCTCTCTCTCTTGTGTATAACAACACACACACACACACACACACACACACACACACAGATATCAATAACAGCATGACGACTGCTACTACCACCACCACCACTACCAATGCTCCTGCTACGAGTACAATCAACACCAACGCCTTGGTAGGT
>Ga0209092_10002590_pt1 | contig 16522 bp, 14 predicted proteins | sample FraStrMetagenome_FD_187446 | JGI IMG/M metagenome (GOLD analysis project Ga0209092, IMG submission 187446) | Marine eukaryotic phytoplankton communities from Arctic Ocean - Fram Strait ARC3M Metagenome (SPAdes) (version 2) | ecosystem: Environmental > Aquatic > Marine > Oceanic | place: Fram...
TTTTTAACACATGCTTACATCTTTCTTGGGTATTTCATACATTCCTACTACAAAAGCTGGAACGGGTTTGGGAGGAGACTTGTGGGCATTCTGTGATCTAATGGAATACGAATTAGATGAATTTAATTATCTGGATTGTTCCAACTACTGCGGGACTATAGATGAGGAATGTAACAGTACATTCATAGGTAGTGCAACGTGTGGGGATGTTGGTTGTAGTGGGGATGGTACACCAAGTTGTACAAATCAGTGTAAGCTGAACTATACTACATGCCCACCTGCCGTGGATGAAATTAGCTTTCAACTTGATTTACAAACTGACGATAATGGATGGCAAATTGGCTGGAGCATTCTGAAAGGTTTGGAAGTTGAACGCTCATTCAATGGATCATATCGAAATAATGTTGATATTGTGGAATACTTGTGCGTTGAAGACAATGGTTGCTATAAGTTTGAACTTTATGATACGGGGGATAACGGAATTTGCTGCAGTGAAGGTGAAGGCTCTTACGAAATATTAGTGGATGGAATTTTTTTGAACGATTCCAATAGACAATATCAATCATCTGTGACTCATCATTTTGGCAAATGCACCGCTGCACCTTCGACTTTTACTCCAGAACCTACTGCAGGACCTTCTGGTTTCCCATCACGAATCCCCTCAAAATTTCCTTCAATTTTTCCAAGTATCAGCAAAATTCCTACCGCTGTACCTTCAAATCGACCTTCTACAGTGCCATCAATGACTCCATCATTAATACCATCATTTATGCCAACATCTAAACCTTCCAAATTTCCATCCTTTTCACCAAGCTTAGTGCCAACAAATAAACCTTCCTCAAATCCGTCTCATAGTAGTTTGCCTTCTGGTTATCCTTCTACATATCCAAATCTCAACCCTTCTATGTTTCCGTCTACTTCACCAAGCTCGATCCCAACAAACTTTCCAACTATATCGTCAAGCTCGATCCCAACAAACGTTCCAACTTCAACGCCAAGCTTTATTCCGTCAACAAGTACATTTCCCAGCTTAGTGCCTAGTTCGGAACCGACATTTATTCCATCTGTCAACCCTTCAGCTATTCCATCTTCTGATCCTACCATCGTACCTTCCTCGAAGCCATCTAGCATTCCATCATTGATCCCATCTAGCGATCCGTCTATCATACCTTCTAGTGTACCTACACTTATATCATCTAGCATACCTTCTAATGTACCTACATCAGTATCATCTAGCGTGCCATCTTCTGATCCATCTAGAGATCCGTCTACTATGCCATCATCTATGCCATCATCTCGTCCGTCTAGGGATCCGTCTAGCATGCCATCGTCAAATCCGTCTAGTGGGCCATCTAGCATGCCATCTTCAAAACCATCTTCTGATCCAACATATGTTCCATCTAGCATACCATCATCAATGCCATCACGCGCACCAACCTCTGTACCATCTAGTGAGCCATCTAGTATTCCATCAGCACAGGCATCTAGTATTCCATCTAGCAAGCCATCTAGTGAGCCATCTAGTATTCCATCTAGCAAACCATCTAGCATGCCTTCAAGCGTACCATCATATATCCCTACATCTGCACCATCTAGTATGCCATCTTCTGATCCATCTCGCATACCATCGTCAATGCCTTCAAATGTACCTACATCTGTACCATCGAGTATGCCATCATCAATGCCATCTAGCGAGCCATCTAGCATACCGTCAAACACACCTACAAACGTACCATCTAGTGAGCCATCCAGCATACCATCATCAATGCCATCATCAATGCCATCTAGAGAGCCATCTAGTATGCCCTCAAGCAAACCTACATCAATACCATCATCAATGCCATCTAGCGAGCCATCTAGTATGCCCTCAAGCAAACCTACATCTGTACCATCTAGCGAGTCATCTAGCCTGCCTTCAAATGTGCCTACATCTGTACCATCTAGTGAGCCATCAAGCATACCTTCATCTATACCATCTAGCGAGCCATCTAGCGAGCCATCTAGCGAGCCATCTATCGAGCCATCAGTCATGCCTTCAAGCGTACCTACACCAATGCCATCTGGCGAGCCATCAAAAATTCCTTCATCTATACCATCTAGTATGCCATCTAGTATGCCATCATCTCATCCATCTAATATGCCATCTAGTATGCCCTCTAGTGTACCTACATCTGTACCTACTTCCAATCCGAGCTCTCAGCCATCATCTACCCCATCTCAGTATCCTTCGTTGAGTCCTTCAGTCGATCCACTCATTGAAATTAATCCACCTGAGCCACTCGACAATGGTAAATTTGGGACAAGCATTGCGGTATCGGCTGATAAAATTTATGTTAGTGCCTATGGCAATGGTCCTGGAGCAGTCTACATATTTGATCATTTTGGTGTATACCAGAGTACGCTAACTGCGACTGATGGGGTTTTTGGTGACGAATTCGGTAAGAGTATTGCTGTATTTGGTGACAATGTTGTAATTGGTGCTCCCAAATCAGACAATAGAAATGGAGCAGTCTATCACTTTTCGTCAGGATCATTTGTAAGAAAGCTGATAGCTAGTGATGCTGCAACTTCTGTACAACAGCAGTTTGGAGGCTCTGTAGATTTCTCAGGAGGTAAAATAGTCATTGGCGCAAGCAAGGCTAATTTCGAGCAAGGATCCGTTTACATTTTTAATGCAGAAACATTTTCTGAAGATACCAAGATACAACATGAAAACCCGAATTTTTTTGACAACTTCGGAATTGTTGTAGCCATATCCGGAGAAAGGATCTACGTAGGAGCAGAGAGAGCTTCCTCAAACTTCGCTGGAGCTGTATATATTTTTGACTTAAACGGTAATTCTATTATGAACATTCCAGGCGTTTCAACGGGAGACTTTTTTGGGTCAAGTTTATCTGTTAATGGATCTATTTTACTGATTGGGTCGCCTAGAAGGTCTAATAATGGTGTTGTGAGTGGAAGTGCATCAATTTACAGTCTAGATGACGCTAATGTGATGACTAGTGCTACACTCGTAGCTGAAGTATTCCCTAGCGATGGTAGTGCAGGATCGAATTTTGGTGCAAGCACATTTGTGCAGTCCAACAGATTATATGTAGGAGCAGACCAATCCTGGAATGGTGGACTCGGTAAAGTGTATAGATATGACAGTAATGGAATAGAAATAGGATCAATTGTACATTTAGATGGTGTTGTTGGAGATCTTGATAAATTTGGATATGTGATTGCCGCAAACGATAATTTGGTGATAACCTCCGCAATAAGTCAGGATAATGTTGGTCTAGAGAGCAGTGGAAAAGTTTACATACTACGCTATTCAAGTCTCTTGTAAAGTACAGTACACTCGGAATTGCGATATTATATAATCTCTCTTTATAATCTTTGTAAAATAAAAATAGCTTAAACTAGCAGATTTAAAATAACTATTTTTATCGTAGACAAACGCTTTATACTTAAAGGTTATGATTTTTATTGGTGTACTCATTCTTTGTTTCCTCTCAACAAACAATTTGAAATTGCAATTAATAGAGTATTCCTTAGCTCAATATAACTTGTTGTCAAAATACTAGATTTCGCCTTTTTTCTGCAAAAGCTTTCTAACCCACAAACGTGGAGCGCGTCGTCTTCCAGTTCTTTTTTTCTGATTTGGATCAGCTTTTTCCCATCCATGTTTCTCGAAAACATGCTCCGAAACACTATTTCCGTCTAGTATGTAACATGAGCACTCCATATCGTTATCAATAAGATATTCTGTAGCCGTTTGGACTAGTAAATTGCCATATCCTAAGTTTTGATATGCTGGAAGGACATATAACATCCCCAACACTCCATTTTCATATTGCAATATACATCCGCATAAATCATGTCCACGAAAAATCCCTAAATTAGCTGGATGCTGTTGCTGTAAGGCAATTTGTCGAGTAATTTGTTGTAATGACTTAGTTGATTGGCATCGTGGTATAATCGCATTGATCAGAGGGGCATCTGAGTGACGCAGTGGTCGTAAAGTTGAACCATCCTGTAATCGTCGAATTCTTTTTTTGGTTAAAATATGTTTCGGTTTTTCAGTAGGAGGAATTTTTCTTATGGATGGATTTTCCTTAGTTTGAGATTGAAATAAATCCATTTCTATCTCTAAGCGACGCTGCGAATGTTTTTCTTTATATCTTTCTGAAGGTTTCACAAAGCGTGGTGTGGATCCAGGTTGTGATCGGATATCCAATTGTTGATTCACTAAAGAAGCCAATGCTTTTAAGAGATAGTCCGATGCCATACGCGTTTTTTTGGAATTTTCAATAAGACAAAGAGCTTGAGCGCAACATTCTAATGTAGATACGTAATGATCTTGTGGTTCCCTTCGTATGGCATTGTAAATAGAATTTCCTTTTGTGGTAAATTGAACTTTTTGACAAATAGAGAGTAAATAGGGTGATTCACGAGCTGTTCGTTTTGCTTGAGACCAGGTCCCATCGATAAATATCAATAATCGAGAAAGTTTGGGAGTTGTTGTTGATTTTGATGATGTCGATGGAGAGGATAATGCTGTCGAGGAAGAAGGAGATGGTGCAATTTCATTCCTGTTGTCTGAATCAAAAATATCGTTCAAATCTAAAGAATTTGCACCAGGAAATAATAATAAAGGTTTTTCGCCTCTTTCCAGAGCCTGTTGTATGGAATCGATCTTGAGCAAATCGTCTTCCTTGAATTGATATCCAATTTTGATTTCACAATTTTTTAACACTAAAGGAATCAAAGGGACGGTTGATATTGTTTTGCGTTTGAATTCAGTAGGATGTTGTAGAATTAAAATTTGTGTATGAGTGTCAATTGTAGATTCCGGTAGACTTTCACAGAGACAAATGGAGGTTGGACGTTTGCACCCAGAACAAATTTCTCGAGCATACGACGCAGATAATCGTTCGTTGGCACGTCGTTCACTTTTTGCTATACTAGATGTGATTTTAATACGGTCATGGACAGAAGCTTCATTGAGAGTTTTTTCAGTTGAAGAGTGCAGTGATGATGTGGTGGTCTTGCTTTTTGGAGAACTATGAATGTTCGGTTTCAATGAAAAGGGTGTGCATACTGGAAGTAATACAATAATCAAAACGATGCTAAAACTGGATCTTAAGATGCTGCCTAAATTGGTAGTGCACATCATATTCATGATGGCGACTCGATTCAATTATTGAAGAACACGAAATGCTTTGCATGAAGAGGAAAAATGAGTGAATGTCCATTGATGATGGAAAAGAAGACACGTACGTTTGATCATAATAAATGACATACGAATACGTAAGAAATTCAAATCCATCGTGTTTATTGCCTTTTTATCGGATCATTGCACAATCAATTATCCTTCATCAAAGAAAAAGAATGAAACTCTTTAATAGGAAACCTATCACATCCTAAAAATAAGAAGCAATTACAAAGTGTTTGAATTGAAGTTTCATAATTAAAAATAGCTCGTCATCAGAGAAAATCAACATATGATTGTATTTGAGTTTAGAAATTATATTTAACTCCACTCAATTTCTCACTAATCTCCCATAATTCCTTTGCTTTCTCCATATCCTCCGCATATGGAGCTAATTTTAAAGAGTTGCAGTTTTGATAAAAGTTTCCATCAATACCATCTCCTTGTCCAGATGCCAACCAAATTTGTGTAGTAGCACCTCTCTCAACCGATTTACTAAAATAAACCAATGGCAACAAAGCTAAAAATTTGGGACTGAAATAATTCACGTGCTGCTTTTGAGCTTCCTTATCCTGCATGGAAACAAAATCATCCTGAAGCAGGTATCGTGCTAAGTCTGTTCTTACCAATCCTGGATGAAGACTTGCGGAGGTTAAGTTGATATTAGCATCTTTGGCACGTCTTTGTAATTCTTTGGTAAATAAAATATTTTGTAATTTGGATTGTCCATAAGAGTCCCATGGCCCATAGGATAAGTCACCATTGATGTTATCTATATCTAGCCCTTTCCCGGCAAATGTGTATGCCATAGAAGATACATTGACAACACGGGCTCCTTCTCTACTTGCGGTATTCATGAAAGGTAACAAAGAAGAAGTTAGTGCAAAATGCCCTAAGTGATTTGTTTGAAAGGTTTTTTCATATCCATCTTTGGTCAATTCTCGTTCTGGAACTGCCATAACTCCTGCATTATTCAAAAGTACATCAATCTTTTGATTTCCAATTGGGCTTTTTTGATACAGATTCGCGAATTCTTTCACATTATCCAAATCACAAAGATCTAATGGTAAACTATAAACATTATTATTCGCGATTCCAGAATTTTCAAGACAATATTGTTGCACATCTTGAATTGCTAATTTGCCCTTTGTCTTACTTCGTGAAGTTAACATGATGGTTGCACCTGCATTTGCCATTCGTTTCGCAGATTCGAGACCGAGTCCTGTATTTCCACCGGTAATAATGATTACTTTTCCCTTGAGTGAATTGATGGGTGGTTCATAAGGAGTAGGTCCACGAATAGCGATTTTATTGGCTACTAAGCCCCCAGTTACGATGGTTCCTCCGGCAACCTTACCAAGCCATCCTCTTCGAGTGTCTTCATTGTTATCGTCCGCGGATGAATGAAGATCATTTTGAGATTTCGATGCGGATTTAGGAAAATTCCCAAACACAGAACTGGGAGAAAATGAAAGAGTGAATGATATCGAAGAAAGTAGTAAAAGCGAGATGAAGGTTCCTAAGGATTTCAACATTGCAGTGTCGGGTTTCAAAATTTCAATCTAAAATAATATAATTTTAATATTTTCAGTAATGGTTAATATCCCTAAAGCAACTACATATTAATGATTGAAAGTATTCATGCGTACTTCTGCTGTAGAAATGTTCAATAGTGTGTAGATTCCTCCTGACTCATTTTTTTTTGTCTCTTAGCTGAACTCGTACATAAATTTGTGGAGTTAACTTATGCACGTGAATCTTGAGCTAAGATAGCGTGCTGTCATGGTCAAACAAGGTAAAATTTTCACCCTTCGATTATGCATTTTTATCTCGTTAAGGAAACATACAATAAAAATTGTAATAGTCTTCTGCTGGATTTAAAAATGCATTCTGCAGAGGGTTTGCAAAGTATATAATATGAATTTATAATAAATGATAATGTATTCTTGTTCAAGCAGGAATGGTCTAGTTGGTTATGACGACGGTTTTACACACCGTAGGTCCAGGGTTCGATTCCCTGTTCTTGTATTTTTTGCGCACTTTTATATCTGATTCAAACCTTTTCCCAGTGATTGAATGATTCCAATTGAGTTCAGTCAGTTGCATGAATTAGATGATATCTCTTTATGCAAGCTTTTTGTGCTATGTACAATTGAATCATTATTTGATGCGTTAAAAATGCTTATATTTAAACACATCTTATAATGTAACGAATATTACTTTTTTCGAAAGTCGTACTACACAAAACCTATATTAATATCAAATCCTACTTAAACCTACGTAAATTTACGAAATTTTCACTTTTCAAGCCAATGGCCAAATCTGAATAATCGAACCAATCAAACCATCAAAAATACCCCTTCAACTTATATATCATTCAAACATCACCCTTATATTCAATGACTAAGACTACCAAAAGTAGAAAGAAATCGAAGTCTAAAGGCAAAAAATCTTCAACAAAGACCAAAACCAAATCATCCAATATCATGAAATCCAAGACTATTTCTGGCGCGCCGGAAAAAGATTTACATGAGATATCTCAGACTCAGCAATATGACCCTTCCAATGATGCCCAGATGGAATCCAAGCATTTTGAGAAACTAGTAAAGAAATGTTTGAAAGTAAAACATCTCGAGTATGAAGGAGACAAAGCGATTCGTAAATCCAAACGGTCTGTCAACAAACTAAAGAAACAAAAAGGCTCCCCAGAAGAAATTCAAGAAGCTAAAGATATTCTGAATCAAGCGCTATTGGAAAAAGAAGAAGCAGAAGCATGGTTAGATCCTCAAACTGCCATTGAAAAGTTAACTCTTATTCTGGAAGAACAAATCCTTGCAAAGGTTGATAATGAACAAATTCGAGAAACCACAAAATCTTTAGAAGAGGCAAAAGAATCCCTAGAAATAATTCGTCAGGGAGAAAAAGATGCTTTATTTTTCAAATGTGATCCTATTGTAGAAACAGCGATGAACAGTAAAGAAGATGAATCCATGGAAAGCAATGAGAATGAATCTCAAAATGAGAATGATTCACAAGATGATACTGAATTACAGGAAGAGTTTAATAGCCTACCTAGCATTCCCTACCAACAGCAATTCAATGAGGACGTAGCCCAACAAACTACATTCAACGAAAGTGATGGAAGTAAGACTTACATCATCAATGATGATGATGTAGAGGATGTAATGCAAGATGAAATGAGTGAAGGACAGAGAACCCCCGTCTCCTCTGGATCTTCCTCATCCTCTCCTCATATGGAAATGATTCAACAGAAACTTAATGATACTCTAAAAATCCTCTCCCCTCAAGAAAAAATGGAACAAATTCGCCGTCAAGCTAAGGCAAATGCAGAAAGCCAACAGAAGCTAAAATCGAAAGTTATTTCCACACCAAAGCAAGATCCTCCTTCAAATCAAAAAAATACCTCGAATAAAAAGTTAGCCCCTGCAGATCCTACTGCAAAAACTTCATCTACCAAAGAACCAGATCAAAAGAAGAAGAAAACCAAAACGCCATGGAAATCTACAGATAATGTTAGCGAGAGCATTGAAGCATCCTCAAATGAAAGTGGTTCTTCAAATGAATCTACTAATAATGAATCATATGAAGATGACTCAGTTGAAACATCTTCATCTTCGGATCAATGTTCTGTCGCGCAATTGAAGAAGAAATCAAAAACCTCACGCAAATCCTCGAAAAAGAATAAAGAAAAGACTTCAAAAAGTAAACGTCTCAAAAAGCAAACTAAAATTAGCATTGCTCGTACTTATTCAAAGTATTATTCAATCAAGTTGAAAGTTGACAAAGCCAACGTACCTGTGAGACAACTCCACAAACATCTCAAAGATTTTTACAAACAGCTACAGCGGATTGATCCAACTATCATCATATATGCATATAATTCTGAAATCCCATCTGAAGCAATTCTAAAACCAAACAATATGCCAACTGATATCTCAATTATGAAAAAGTTTTTTAGTAACATTAATGTGAAACCAAATGGAGGACATTCTTGGTTCCAAATTTGGCTAGGACACGATAATTCAGTACCAAATATCCTAACAAACATGAAGTATTGGTCATCAGAACAAGATACACATACGTATCATAAGAGACTACAACAGAAGTACTCTGTTAAAGATTATTGGTTGATGTGGTCCACTGAACGCATGGACCCCTTAGTTTTGCATCAAGAAGTATCGCTTGCTCTTTCGAAAATGACAAAAGATACCCTTCATTTTTCATTTAGTTTCGGAAACATTCGCAGAGATCCTAGATTCGATACACGTACTTCTCCAGGAAAATTCAACAAAGCCATGATAATTGAAGCCAAAGAAGAACAGAAAGAATCAGTTTATTTTTTCCTAGGGAGACTTTTCAGTACTAATAGCAAATTATAAATAGTTGGTATGAGCATGAGAATGGTTCCAATGATGAACAATGATTTGCCGTCGCATACGAAAATGAAAGTGACACATCTAATTGCGAAACAGGAACAATATCTGTCAGTACTACGTGTGAAGCCCTGCGTATATCTTCAAGAAATTGATTATTTTAATACTACTTTGAACACCGCCCTTCGTGAAATCATTATGAAATTGGAAACGCTCCGCTCCTTTGATACAAATGGTAATCCCATGCCTGTTTTCACCAATGTCGACTATAGTGAATGGCATTCTTGTTATGTCCTCACATATCCATCACATCTAGAGAAAGAAGCAGAAGAATTATATTTCTCAACTACCTGCCTTCCTACATTACATCTATGGACCTGAAGTATTACTCATGTTGACAGCTGAAGGACAATCAAAAGCTCAAACATCGACATGGGACTCTGAAAAACTATGCGCAACATCACATCTTGATCTTGAACTTGATGCTGTGACCTCAGAAACCTCCAATGTCATGTGGCTCCCCGACCTCCAAACTGAACTAGTCCAGTTTGATACTTCAAACTTGAACATAACCAACAAATCTTCAACAAAGCCACCGATACGGATTCTGTCTCCACCTTTAAACCGTCCGCAGACACTCCAGTACCACCAATTGTGTCGCCTCCGGCAAAACGAGACCCCCCTGCAAAACCTAGTGATGATCAGACTAGGGAATCTGATCCACACAATGATGAAAATACAACCCCCAAGGATGCCGCGAGCACCTTGGGGGCTCCTCTGTAACAGCCCAGACTGCCGTCAACAAGAAGGAGGATTACCAACTTGCTTCACCAGAGGGGAACTGGGACCAATCCAATACATATTCGTTTTCACAGACTACTTCAAGCCAATCTACAAGTGAAAACCATACATATCCTACATGTACTACATATCCTACGTATCAGAATAATGATGTCATCATAAGTCAAATCCAAATCATTCAAGCCACATGTCACAATCTCTGTACACACCTACACCATTCTTCACCTACCCATCCAACAATCCATTCAATAGCCCCATATCATCCTTCCCACTCAAATGTGTCTACAAGAAATGACGTCAACAAGAAAAAAAGTTCAAGATCTAAGACATTTGGAGATCATTTAGGTGAAAAAGATATTGGTCATATTCGAATAGTCAGTCAAAATATTAATTGTTTAGGGGTCGTACCATACAACAATCCGAAACAAGATAGGGCAATTAATTGGTTAATTCAGCACGAAGTTGATATGGAATTGCGTTTCATATGCTTCCTCATTCTCAACAACTTTCTGAAAGGTTTCAAGATCCGAGATGGGCAAAACATCGTGTTAGTTCTACAAATAACAAACATGAGAAAGTGGAGAAGTTTCAATATGGTGGAACAGCAGTTGCAACTTTTGATCAAGCCGCTCATCGAGTATCATCGACCGGGGGAGATACTTCTGGACTTGGCTGGTGGAGCTGGACCCTATTTGAAGGTCAGAATAAATATAGAACACGGGTAATTTCTGCATATGTGCATTGCAAAAGCGCAGAAAATCGGCGAAAAACGGTATATAACCAACAGCGAAGGTACTTTCTCAGTCAAGGCAATTCCGAATGTCCTCGAAAGCTTTTTCAACTTCATCTAGTTAAATTAATAAAGCAGTGGCAACAACATGGTGAAAATGTAGTTCTTCTCATTGATATGAATGAAACCCTTGCGAAAATGGGCCCTATTCAACCTGCATTATTATATGAATGCCAACTGACTGATCCAATCCGAGCAATCTACCATGATAATAAATCTAAATTACCTCCTACCTCTCTCGTTGGAAGTGTAACAATCGATGCAATTTTTGTTTCTCCACAACTGTGCAGCATTGCCAAAGGTGGATGGATAAGTATCAGACAGTGAAAGTGTTGGGGATCACAGAGCGTTGTTCATAGACTTGCCCCTTCAAATGTTACTTGGTGAGGACCTCTTTACCATTCATAAACACTCGGCTCGGCGTCTTGTGTGTGATAGACCAAATGTAGTTTCCAAATTCAGTAAACTTCTCCGGCAACAATTAGAGAATCAATGTACAATAATCCAATTTGACAAGTTTCTACAACATCATCAAAATGTTCACTATAAAAATGCACATTCCATAATTTCAGCATTGATTGGTCTATTACTAATGCAATACGATATGCAGAGAAACGATGTCGAAAATTAAACTCTGGTAATGTTCCTTATACTCCTGAATGAAGTCAAACTGGACAAGTAATCAATCTATGGAACAATGTCATCAGGAAGAAAAAGGGTTGTAATATTTCATCTAAATATTTACAAAGATCTGCAAAAAAATTAGGGCTCACCATAAATCCTATACATTTGTCACTTCAAGATTGCGAAACGGAAAGAAAAATAATCAGCAAAAAATATAGATCCATCAAACGAAATGCCCAACAATCTCGAACAGTTTTCCTACATGATTTAGCAGCCCAACAAGCAGTTCGTGGTAATGATTATATCAGCAATATAATCCTACGCATGAATCGAAACGAAGAACCTCGTTCCTCATATCGAAGAATGAAAGCAGTTACTAAGCCATTTTGCGGCGCCACCCAAAAAGTATTGATATCTTCTAATGACTCTGAAATTGTTACTGCTGAGAAAGAAAAAATTGAAAAAGCATTGTGTAATGAAAATATAGCGAAATTTACTATGGCATACAGTTCACCCTTTTTACAAAAGTCATTAGCCCCTTTATTGCAACAGACTGCAACTTCATCTTCTGCAAAACAAATATTGCATGGACAATTTTCTACTTCTCGCATGAATCTACAACGTGCTACAAAGCGATTTATAAAACATCTTGAGATGCCTCCCTCAGTACTTGACAATCCATCCAATAATACACAATGTTCACTTCAAACAGCAGTGTCATATTGGCGAAAGAAACGTGAGAAGACCGACTCATCCATGTCTCAGAGACATATCGGAGTGTATCGAGCCTTGACTTATGATTTACCCCTCCTTCAACTGGTGAACAATGTAGCCAACTTTACATTTAATATTGGACAACCACTTGAGCGCTGGACCTTCGATCTTGATGTTTCTTCATTGAAAAAGCCTAATAAGATTAGACAGGGGCGTAATTGCCTTAGTGGTTAGGTGGTGCACTAACCATGCCAGTGGTCACTGGTTCGATTCCTGGTGGGGGGTCATTTGACCAATTAATTTTCATTCCACCATTTGTCCAATTAATTAAATTAAATGCGTAAGTCCTCAGCTTGAGAAGGGCTAGTGTTTCTTTGGACCCTCTACTTGTATGGTTCATTGAACTACACTTAAAATAAGATATATTAATTATTATTAAGCCTAATAAGATTAGACCCTCAGAACTCCGCACAATTGGTACTCTAGAAGCCGATCTCCATTTTAGTAAGCGCATGATGGATCAGGGTATTCGAAAAGGAATAATTCCATCTTCTCAATATGCCAAAAAAGGAAATAGAGCCATCGAAGCAGCCATAGTAAAAATTCTTATTTTCGATCATCTTCGCATCAACCGACATAATGGTGTATTCATTGCCATGGATCTTATGAACTGCTTTGATAGAATGGCCGATCCTATATCTTCGTTAGCGGTACAGCGACTCTGTGTTGCTCCCAACATAACGAACTGTATGATAAGAACTCTCTGCAAAATGAAACACTATATAAGGACAGCGTATGGAGATTCCACCTGGTCCTATATTGAAGAGCCAAACCGTCCTTTGCAAGGAGCGGTACAGGGTAATGGTGCTGCTTCACCAATCTTCATAGCCATCAGTTGTGTCATATTATCTTATTTAGAATCACAGGTAATTGGAGTCAACATCAACTCTGCAATAACCTTATCACTATTTAGCATTATTGCAATTCTATATGTGGACGACCCAGACATCTTGATTGCGGCTAGGTATTCATGCGAGTCAATTACTTTAATTTGTGAACGGGCACAAAGAGCTGCAACATCCTATCATAATGCAGTTCAGCAAACTGGTGGTGCTGTTTGACCTGAGAAATGTCGGTGGTATGCAATAGCATTTCAATGGAAAAATGGAAAATGCAAATATGATCACACAATTTAAGTATCTGATATATCAGTTAAAGATACAAATAACATTGCACATCCCATCAGACGACTATATCCATCACAGGGTTGGAAAGGCCTTGGTGTTGTAACAGCTCCTGATGGTAATTGGAATGACCATGTGGATTACCTAGTCAAAAATAACATTCAACCTTGGAATACATCAATTTCTTCATCGTATCTCCGTCTTCATGATGTCTACCATTCTGCTACTACTGCTATCTTCAAATCGATTGACTATACGCTCCCTGCCACATCCATGTCCTCCAAACAATGCCACGCCATTAATGTACAATTGCACAAGACATTTCTCCCTAAAATCGGCGTTGATATTCATCTTCCTTTAGTATATAGGTATGCTCCATCCCGCTATCAGGGTTTGAATTCACTACATTCTGAAGAAAAACAGTTCATTGAAAAGCTTAAGATGTTCCTATACCATATGAATACAACATCACAATTAGCACAGATGATAAAAATAAATTTGGAGAGCCTACAACTTCTCTTGGGCACGAACCACAACATATTTCAATTGTCGTTTGAGAAGTATGGAATATTGTCTGTCACATCGTGGATTTCTCACTTGTGGGAAATGTCCTGCAAATATAAAGTGTATTTACATGGGCAATATGAAAAAACTAGACCAATTAGAGAGAAAGACGCAGCACTAATGGATTTGATTATTGATTCCAATGTTTTTACAAATAAAGAGATTCTACAAATTAATCGCTGTCGTTTATATTTACAGGTACAGAATATTTCGGAAATAACCAATGGCTTCGGCACCCATATAGGATACTGTGCAATCAACCACATCAAAGACCCAGACCGAATAAGCGAATACCAATGGCCAACACAACCTAAGCCCCCTAAAAAAGATTGGGATTCATGGGATAGGGCGTTATTGCAAGTATGGGGAAGCAATGAACAATACCTACTACATGGACAACATATCCTTCCTCCAAAACATTCCACTCCCTGAAATATCATCCATCTTCAGAAACATTATATTATAAGACCTCAGCCATGAGTTTTAGTGTATATGAAAAGACACATTCCAGACTCCGTTCGGAAGGCACTAAATTCCGTTTGCATTCATCCACATTTCTATTACCTCCTTCCACAAAACCAGTTTTAGTAAATCGTCTCCAACCAGAGTTAGTTGTTATGGAACGTATCATCGACATTTCAACATTTGAACAGGTTACAGATCACATTGATGAACATATTTCCAACTTTTTCAATCAAATCTCATATCCAGATGATGCGACGGCCCTAATTGACCAAATAGAATCTGGAAAGGTCCTTGCTGTCACAGACGCTTCAGTTATGCCAGAGACAAACACGGGCGCCTCTAGTTTTGTCATTACTACTATAGACCTACATTGTGTCTGTGCTAGTACTTATGGAGTCCCACACGGCTCGGAACGGATGGATTCATATCGTGCCGTGTTATATGGCATCTTCTCTATTTTATGCACTTTAAAACAACTTGTTAAAGAACATCATATTGATCATGGATCCATAACCATTGCCTGTGACAACAAAGCCAGTCTAGAAAATGCGCTTTTGTATGATGAAAGAGCTGGAGTTACTCTAAGCAGTTTTGATGTGCTTTGGGCTATACATAATTTGCGACAGAATCTTCCAATACAAATTATTCCCCAGCATGTTAAAGGTCATCAGGACCGACGACAGTTGAAACGCCCCCTTATACTCCTTGAAAAACTTAATTGCTATGTTGATTTGAAAGCCGGAGAGTACCGCAAATACATTGAACATTCGACAACATATCAATATTCCCATCTACATTTTTTTTCAAATTGGACCTGCAAAATCAGTGATGTTTTTTTGACTACAAACTTAGATAAACGAATTAAAAGGTTCATATATTCTCAACAAATGCAGGATTTCCTTCACAATAATAAAGGGTATTCACTGCAGGCATTTGCCTATATTGACTGGAATGCCATTGAAATTGCGGCCCATACGCTTACCCTTCATCGGCAAATATGGCTCACTAAATTCGTCAGTGGTTTCTGTGCTACAGCAATGAAGATGCACGAACGTGGAAAATGGAAGTCTCCTCTTTGTCCCCTGTGCAATATGAATCCAGAAAACACAAAGCATGTTATAATATGCACGGATACTCGAGCTACTGACAAATATCGAAATCTGTTGCATGCTTTCGTTAAATTCCTTGAACGTATCAACACCCATCCAGGTATTGTCCAACTTTTTCATAGTTCATTGTATCCGCAACGGCCTACTTCTTTCTTGCTATCGCGTATAATTTTCAATTATGATAATTCCTTCCAATCAGCAGCGAAGCAACAAGATCAAATAGGCTGGCATAATTTATTTAAAGGTCACTTGAGTTCAGAATGGAAGCAACTTCAACTGTCATACCTCAATCAAATGTTTACTAATCCTCCATCAGTCGATTCATGGCTCAAGCAGGTCATCCTCCAAATATATAATTTCTCCTTTTCAATGTGGGAAAATAGGAATTATGTTGTACATGAACATACAGAATGATGGAAGATCAGTACATAATTATCGTGTACGGAATTAAGTGCATAATATGCGCGAGTGAGTATTGGATTTGGAATTAGAAATAAAACCTTTTCCTATACCAGAGAATTCCAAATCATACGCGATTATTTTAAATGCTACGAATCTTTCTTTTGTGCCTTAAATAGAAAAATAACTTATAATAGTGATTACGAAAGAATAATTACATGCTTATCAAAATGAACTATAAAGAAATATTGATTAGAGGAAGTCTAAGTAGGGGTGTTAAC
>Ga0209092_10002592_pt1 | contig 16512 bp, 13 predicted proteins | sample FraStrMetagenome_FD_187446 | JGI IMG/M metagenome (GOLD analysis project Ga0209092, IMG submission 187446) | Marine eukaryotic phytoplankton communities from Arctic Ocean - Fram Strait ARC3M Metagenome (SPAdes) (version 2) | ecosystem: Environmental > Aquatic > Marine > Oceanic | place: Fram...
GTAGCAAATAAAGCAGATGTAACTTACATTGATAATTTATTAAATGACAAAGCTGATGTAACTTATGTTAATACCGAATTAGGAGATAAAGCTGACAATAGTACTGTGACATCTCAATTAGCATTAAAAGCTGATCTTAACACAGTGACAGGAAAAGCTGATGTAACTTATGTTGACAATCAACTAAGTGACAAAGCTGACACAACAACTGTGAATACTGCATTAGCTCTTAAAGCAGATACTACAGCCTTAGCAGCTAAAGCTGAGAAGACTTATGTTGATACTGAGTTAGCAAATAAAGCTAATAGTAGTGATGTAGGTAATACAGCTTACACAACTTTAATTAGAACTATCTCAGCATCTGAGATTATTAGTTTAGGTACTTCACCTGTAACATTGGTTGCATCACCTCTTATAGGGCAAGCAATTATACCAATAAGTATGGTGTTTAAGTATAACCCAGGAAGCAATGCATTTACAGCTAATTCTATATCATTAAAAATGGATACTCCAGGATCAACACCTTTAGCTATAATACCAGCAAGTGTAATAGGTGGTACTACAGCAAAATTTGAAGTGTTACCTTTTGACACAGCAGCAGAACTCTCTTTGGGAACTGGAGCAATATTAAAAGGAAATAATTCTAGTAATGCTGGAAATGGAGAAATTGTTGTCCTGTTTACTTATCAGATAGTGCCAATAGCATAATTTAATATGGGGCTCTTATAGGGCCCCTTTAATAAACAACAAAGATGGAAAAAGCATTAGCAATACTTAGATGGATATTTTTTATGGTGTTAGCATTAGTTATAAGCATTAGTGCTCTTTTAATATATCCTCTTGCATATATATTTAGATATAAATTAAGAATGGCTTATTACGGAACTAATAAGACCTTAAGAATTTTAAGTACTCCTTTATGGATGTATTTAGATGACGAGGAGTTTTTTAGAAATGGTGATGATTATGGGGATGCTTGGTGGAAAGTTACAAACAATATTGATGTGAATGCATTAAATGAGTGGCAACTATTCATAGTATCTTATAAGTGGGCAGCAATTAGAAACCCTGCCTGGAATCAACATAGATTGTTTAAACCCAAAGACGGAGAAGAAACCTTAGTAAAAATGATAGGGTCTACTAGCTATCCTGATTGGAGGGAATTCTGTGAGCTCAAGTGGTTTACAGATGGGGAATACACTGATAACCAAGGGGAGTGTATTGCTGTAAGTCCTTATAGTATCTTTGGTAGTGCATTTATTTGGTTTTCATGTAGTGATACTTTGTATTGGAGATACTCCTTTGCAAACTATGTACCTCTAATAAACAGGTGGGTGGAATTACATTTAGGAAGTACTGAAGGTAACCTTGAGTACGTAAATAAAAGATATACTTGGCGAATGAAGATTAAAAAAGGATCCCTCTGCAATTCGAAAACTATTAAATAAATTAAAAAAAGCTTTTAATTTAAATATTAATTTACTAAATTTGCAGTATGAAAAGTTTTAGTAGTATATTGTTCACAGATTTTAGCTGGAAAAAGCTATTATATTTTTTACCAGTCCCCATCCTAGCCCAAATCGAATCAGTGATTTATCCATTAGTAGGTTTATTAGTTGTTATTAGTCTTGACTTGCTGACAGCTCTAATAACTTATTTTGATAAACTCTGGAAAGAGAAAGGCTCACGACTATCAGTCAATGATTATAGGGATGGTATAGCTTCATATAAGCTAAGAAGAACAATTGTAAAAGGTTATCAATACGGAATAGGAATTCTTGTGACATTCTTTATTGAATCTGTAATATTAAAAGGACCAATTGAATTTAAGATTCCTTTAGTTAATATACTCAGTAACCTAACACAGTTCGTAATATGGGCATGTGTTGCAATAGAAGTAAAAAGCATTGATGAAAATGTAAAAGGAGTATCAGGAAAATCCCTGATTGAATCAATAGCAAATATTTTTACTTATTTTAAAAACATCATCTCAAAGATTACTGGACCCAAAAACAATTATGATTGGGAAGAGGAAGAAGATGGTGGTTATAATTAATCACAAAAATACATATAATGATAAAAAAAGAAATTATCAACCATTTGGTAAAAAATGGAGGTAAATTAAAATCAAACGAAACTTGGCTAACAATAGCTGAAAGATATGGATTAGAAGCTTCAAATAAAAAGAGAGCTAACGGAGACAAGAAGTATTACAAGAAATCAATTGCTAGAGCTGCACAACAATACTGGCAGCAATATTGCAAACAACAGAAGAAGTTAAATTTAGTAAGTCAAACATATAAGGGTGACAAGCTCGCTTTTGAGACATTTAAAAAAGAAACAAAGCAAGCTGTCCCTATTAATTTTGAGGACTTTGAAATAGAAAAGTTAACTACAAACCCTAATGGGGTGCCGTGGATCAAGATGAAGAAGAAGGAAAACTTCCATTCAGAAGAACACATGGAATCTTTAAAGGATATATTAACTAAGGAAATTACACCAATTGAATATAAGCCAAACTTATTTACAAATGGTAAAGCACATTTTGTGTATGGTTCTGATAAGCACATTGGAGCATTAACAAAGCTTGACTCTATATACAAGAACAAGTATGACAGAGAAGTAATGAGAGAAAGAATTGTAGTAGCAACAATAAAGAACATTGAAGAAAGTGTAGCATTACACGGAAACTTTGAAGCTCTTTATATTATGGACTTTGGAGATGCTCTTGATGGGTTTAATGCAAAGACTACAGGTGGTTTAAGAGGAACATCCTCACACACATTACCTCAACAATTAAATAACAGAGAGCAACATGACTTTTATGTAGAGTTACATAAAGAGTTATTTGACATTATTGTAGCTAATGAGTATGCTAGAGATGTATACTTTATTGCTACTAGTAACTCTAATCATGGTGGAGACTTTGAGTATGGAGCAATGAGACATTTGCAAACATACTTAGAAGTTAAATACCCAGACATCAAAACTTATGTATCCTACAAAGCATACAACCATTTTACTTATGGAGGTCATGCAATAATCTTTGGACACGGAAAAGATGATGAAGATATGAAGCATGGTTTACCATTAGTAATTAATGATAAAGTAGCAAATGTATTAGGAGATTATATTAGAGTAAACAATTTAGGAGACTATAATGTAAGTGTAATTAGTGGTGATTTACACCAAGCTGCAGATGGGTACTCTAAAAACTTTAGGTATAAAAAAGTACTATCACAATATGGTAGTAGTAAGTGGATGCACACTAACTTTGGGTCTGGACAACCAGGATTATCTTCTGAAGTATTTGTTGCTAACACAAAAAAGATATATAGAGAGGAAGACTTTTTTGAGATAGAAAATGAATCAAATACTGGAATAGACTTTTAATGGCTAGAAATAATCGAGACTTAGACCACTACGTATCAAGATTGCCCAAACTTTATTATGATTTCTACAACATAGAAAAAATAGTAGAGAACCATGGGTATGTCAATAGTGTTCAATACACAGTCGAAAATTATTCTGAATTACTTTTAATAACTGGGCAGAGTCTTTATGACTTTGCTCAGGTGTTAAATAGCCAAGGTACTCCATGGTTACCTGGTAGCCTAGGTGGTTCTTATTATCCTAGTGGTTTGTATTACTGGGATGGGGCTAAATGGGCAAATGATAAAGATGGAATTTATCAAGGAATAGAAAACCTAACAATAGGCTTAGCTAACCACACCCATGTTAAAGCTGATATTACAGACTTTGATGAAGCAGACTATGCTACAGCAGCACAGGGAGACAAAGCAGACAGCGCAGTACAACCTGAGTCTTTGGCTTTTGTCGCTATATCAGGAGACTATGACGATCTTATAAATAAACCAACTGACCCTGGAGGAGGTGGTGGTGGACTTACTTTGTCTACTGATCCTGAGAACTATGCAGTCCTGGGAACAGATGGAGGACTGTATGTTCCTATCCCTGGAACAGTGGGAGATTCTGCTAGTTTACAATTACAGTGGTTATACATTAGTGGTTCTAACAACCCTGGGTTAAACTATTTTCAATTAGATACTTCTGATTTATCTCAAGTATCTTTTATATATTTAAATCCTATATCTTACCCTAACAAAGATGTAGGTAATCTTTTGAGTGTATTAATACAGGGAGATAGGATATATCTACAACAAGGTAACAAACCTACAGCATATTTAAATGCTGACATAACTGGTGAAGTTATTTTTAATGGTACATTTTATACAATCCCAGTAACACCTTATGACAATGGTGTGCCTATGGACGTGAATTCTTTTGGTGATTTCTTAATTTTCCACAGTGGAGAATCAGGAGGATCAGGAGGTGGAGGTATAGACACTTTACCTGTAACTGATTACAGGTCTAGTTTTGAGGCTGATTATTTTGTATACTCAGGATTTATTCTTAACTTTGTTCCTGTAATAAAAAGAACAAAAGATAACGTTGAGCAAGTAGCTCAAAATGTAACTGATCTAGAGACAGATTGGAATAACAGACTTTTATTAACTTATACTAATATTTAAACCTTAAAAAATGGCACTAATTACAGACCCCGATTTTTTGCTAGATTCTGTCTCAGACAATGGATCTACTAACTTTTATATTGATACTGCTGCAAAAACCTTGAAATTAAATCCTGGAGTTGCAGCTCTAGATGCTCGTGATGGGGTTACAGGAAAAGCTATTTATTCTTTCTTAAAAGAAGAATGGAAAAATGATAGTCTATCTAAAAACTTAGCAGCATTTGATTTCCCAATGTCACCTATTACAGATGAATTCTTTGAATTAGTAAATGGATGGGTATGGGAAGACACCACAACAGAACAGACTATACGTAGATCTGGATGGCTTGTTAGAAATTTAAGTGGTAATGTAACAGAACATTGGGCTGGTACAGCAATACTTAATGCTGAAGCTGATGATCAAATTACTTTTGAACTTGGAGACCTAGGAGCAGAAGACTTTACTTTTACAGGTAACACTGCAGAAGCTTTACAAGTTATTGATGACCCTAATGGAGATGGCAACCTTGTTGATGGGTATGATTACTCTTCTAATGTTGTAGTAAGAAACAGAGAGCAAGGACAACTATTCTCTTCTTCTTCTGCATCTGGAATTGGTGAATCAAGTCTATTGGCACCTAAGCTTTTCTCTTTCTCACTACCTACAGGAACTGACCTTAACATTGCTACCTTAGATGGTGCAATCTCTAGTCAAACTCCATATACAGGAATGAGCATTGAGTTTTATTCTACTCCTCAAACAAGAGACATTGGTGGAGTAAACAAAAATTTTGGAATTATTATTGATGGTAACAATGGTACTAAACAACAAATATATGAGTTTGTTCAATGGGCCTTAAGACAGGATTCTGACCAGGATAGTGGTGCAGGTACATTGATTGGTAATGTAATGCCAGAACTTTTAGAGTTTGTAGGTTCTACATTAAAAACTAAATCAGCTGATAACTATCAAGGTGGTGGAGATGGTGTTTATATAGACAATTTTAACTCTGTAGATACAAATGATTTAATATTTAATGACAACTTAGGAACTGAAGTAGGGTTCCCATTTGTGGCAGCAGGTGTTATAACATTTAATAGCAACTTAGTAACTGATACAGATGCAGCTTTCTGGATATACTTTACAGATGGAGTTGATGCTGGAGATGAGTTTGGCACACCAGGTGCAATCTTAGTAGAAGATAATGGTGGATCTTCTTTAACTGGAGATGTTGCTGGACAAACTTCAATATCATTTACTTTTGATTATGATGGAAATAACCAAGGTGGAAGAACTCCTGGTACAGATGTAAATGTAACTGCAATTGCAATTGGTTTGCAAACAGGACAATATGTAAAAACAACTTCAACTATATCACGTAGTAATGCAAATGCAATTAGCTTTGTGGCAGCAGTTGAAAGACAATATGAAAATGCATAATAGATGGCTTATGGAGATAATACATTAAATGCAGACCACACATGGTCATTTGACAATACGTTAAGTGACCCTGTTGGTCTTGTTACCCTTACAAATGTGGGTACAACATTTACTCCTTTGCCAATAACAAGAGACTCTGAATATTCACTTTTAACAAACAGTAGAGAGGGTGTAGTTAGTTGTGCATCTCAGGCTGATACAGGACTTACAGCCACAGATTTATATACTATTGGAGGTTGGTTTATGGTGTCACAAATACAAGGACCACCAGTTTTAATATATGGTCAAGGAGGAAGTGTAGGGATAGCTTTATTTCTATGGTCTGGTAATAACATAATGTGTCAAGTTAAAACTGCAAGCAGAACTATTCAAATTTATTCAAATATAGCCTTAACAAATAATAGAGCCTATCATTTTATGGTTAAGCTTGAAGGGTCAAGTTTTGATAACGAAGTATCATTTTACATAGATGGAATAAAGCAAACTGCAAATTTAGATGGAGTAGATATTAACGGAACAGTACTTGGTCATTCTACTGGTCATGCTTGGGGTGACAATGAAGCTGTGACAAATATAAAAGTAGGATCTGCTACTGTAATATGTAAGGCATCAGTAAATGGATACTATTCACAGTGGTGGACATGGGAAGGCACAAAAGCAAGACTAAGTAAAGAAAATATAACAGATACTATAGTTGCACCTGGTGCAATACCTGGAGTCACAATATCTAGTGATACTCAGGCAAATATGCAGACTGAATTAGATAGTATACAAAACTCACTAAGAGGTGATACAGCTTTAGCTATAATGGTAGAAGAAGTTGCTGGAGGTGGGGACCTTAATTTATTAGCTAACAATATAACATTTAATGAAAGAGTTTCTATAGATGTTTACTATGAAGGTTCTGGAACATTATATTGGACAAATCAGAATTCAAGTAATGCTTCCAAAGGCACGTCTAATGTTGTGTTTATAAATCCAGCTCAAGTAACATTAACAGACTTAGCTGATTTTACTGAGGTTAGGGTTTATGAATCTGGGACTCAAAATGAAATAGCTGGAATAGAAGATACTTCAGGTGGATCATTTTCTTTTACAACTGGATATAGTGTTATAGATATAAATATATTATCATTAGAATATCTAAACCAAGCACTAGAAAATATACAAGCATTAGGAGATATATCAATAGGAGTTAGTCAAACAACAGATAGACAATACAAAAATTAATATGGCAAGGAACGGAGACTTTTTAATTAATAATAATGTAACAGATCAGCAGATTCTTCCCAATGGAGGAGCTACTGTTGTGATGACTTATAGTAATAATCTTAAAACCACCAACAGTGATGCTATATCAATAGCTGCTAATGGAGTTTTTACTCTTGCAACAGGTAAGTATTTTATAACATATAGTGATAAGTTTTCTACAATCGATACCACTAATAATGAAAGGTTCCAAATAAATGGAAAGATACTTAGGTCTACACCTGTAGGATCTACACGCCTAGCTTACTCAGGTGATTTTATAAGAAAACAAAGTGGACAACAACAAGCTTTTCTTACTGGACAAACTATAGTAAATGTTACTGAATCTACTGAAGATTTCAATGTTGAATACACAAGAACAGATAACTCTACTACTGGTACTTGTGAAAGGATTCCTGGTGAAGGATCTTTACAAATAATAAGATTAGATGACTCTAATTTAACACCTTATATTTCTGTTACTTCTGCACTACCAGTAGTAACTCCAAATAGTACTCAAGTTGCTTACCCTCAATTTCAGATAGAGACTGTATATTCAGGTCCTCTGGCATTTGAAGTAGACCCTTCTGCTCCTGGAGTTGTGGCATGTATGCCTGGAACTTACATAGTTTCTTATTCAGCAGACATAACAACAACCCAAACTGGTAGAGAAGATGTAGTTGGTAAGCTTAATTATATTGATGAGACTGGTCCAAACTTTTCTGCAGGAGTAGTAGAAGGATCTTATTCTTACGGATACTTAAGAGGTGGTGATGGATGTCTACAAACTGCATTGAGCAACACTTGTATTATTGAAGTAGCAGATAATGGACAGCTTGGAGGAGTAGTTTTTTCCTTTAATGTTCCTACTAGCGCAATAGTAAGTGCTGATGATATAAGGATACAGCTTTATAGAATACCTGATAACACTGAATTAATACAAATAAACTCAACTTCTGGAAGTCTAAATTTAAATAATAATTTTCAGTTTCAAACAGTTGCAAGAACATCTTCAAAATACAGCGCTACTAACAACTCTTCAATAATAACTGCTGATGCTGGTTTCCATTTTGGAATAGCTAACTTTAGTAAACAGATTGGTACTCTTGGACCTCAAAGAGGATATCCATTACAGAGATTTTTAGTTAATAATATTATAGATAAAACATCTGGAGACGCAGCTTATAATAGAAATAGTGGTAATTCTGCAAGAATAGCTACGTCAACTATAGGAATAATTGAAGCTACTAGTCCAGGAACTGAAATATCTATTTATTCACAAGCTACTGCTGCTCCTGGAGTCATTGATATAGGTGACAACTCAATAATATTTATATCTTTAGATGATCTTTTTGGAGATTATGCTTTACCCCCAACTATTTCTGAAATAAATTCAGGAGTTGTACCTAACTGGGCAGACACTACGTGGGCAATAGATGGATTTAATTTTTCAGAAACAGTAGGGACTGTGGAGATTTGGAGTGACTTAGTTGGAACAGTTTCAGTTAGTCAAAGCATAGTTAGTTGGAGTGATAATCAGATAGTTATTAATATAACAAGAGGATCGCTTCTTGATAATACAAATTTATACTTACAAGTTTCTAATCAAGCAGGAGCTGCTGTCTTTAAGTTTCCTATTGGAAATGCACCTTATGTTAATGTAATAGAAAACATGGGTCCAGATCATTTGTGGATGTTTGACGGAGACTATCTTGAAGTTATAAATAGTCAACATGCAGGTGTTAAGGGGGGAGCTCCAGTTTTTACTAACTTGCCTTTATCTAGGGGGGCTGAAAATTCGATATCATTAACCAGTGATGGACCTAAGTTTGGACCAGAGAATTCTCCATTTATGAATGAATTACAACTTGAGACTAGGACTATGGGAGGATGGATAAGACTTAGTGAGACTCAATCTTCTTTTGCAGTTCTTTATGAAGAAGGTGGTGGTATAAATAACATTGGTTTTTTTGTGGGAGTTGGTGGTGTTTTAGTTGCTCAGTTTGCTGATACTGGAGAGGATAATGTTCATGCATATTCTGACTTTAGATTAGTGCCAAACAGGAACTATCACATACTATTTAGATTTGATTACAATTCAACAAGAAGATTTGAGCTGCTAGTTGACGGAGTTGTTCAACAGTCTACATTTGGAAATCCACTCACAGCTGCTCATTTAGATGCTCACAGTGGAGATATTATGTGGGGAAGAACTGGTGTGTTAGAGGTTTTTGGAACTAATGTTACTTTTGCTGGTGCAGTAATTGCTTACTATCAAGCTTGGACAACATTTACTTCTTTTGTTACAGATCAAGACGCTAGATCTCAATTATTTGAACTAGGTGCTGTAGAAGACATTCTTATTTTAGAGGACACTGAATCTAACATGCAATTAGCATTTGACAATGAAGCTAACACTGTCTATGGAAACTCAGCAATGACATTTAAAATTGAAGAATGTTCAGAGGGAGATTTTACTCTTGACGCTAAAGGAATTACTATAGATAGTTCAACATCAATAGGATTACAGTACATTGGAACAGGTGTGTTAACTTTAGTAAATCTTAATGGAAGTAACTTTAGCTCAGACAAAATATCAACACCTTATGGTGGTACTGTAATTATACAGAGACCATCATTACTAACCTTAACTAATCTTGAGGAAGGATCACAAGTTACTGTATATGAATCAGGAACATTAACTTTACTTGGAGGAGAAGACAATCTTAGTGGAGAATATCAGATAAGTGTTAAGTCTAATTCAGTAGACATAAGCGTAACTTCTTTAGGGTTTTTAAATTTTAGAATAATAAATGTGGATTCTACATCTGACAAAGTGATACCTATAAATCAAAGAGTAGACAGACAGTATAAAAACAATTAAGCTATGGCAGACTGGGAATTTAACGGAACAAATAGAATCATAAAAGAACCTGCAGGATCTGGTGATACAACCTTTGATGTAAAGAGAGATATATATTCTGCATGGAAAAGATGGGTAGCCTTAGGAAATAGTCAATATGATAAAGCCTTTACTGTAGAGGGTGGTACTCCTATTGGTACTACAGGACTTTTTACAGGTTCAACATTGATACTAGACAACAGTTGGAAACTTATGGCAGCAGATCATGATCATCAAACTATTTTAATTGGTAACCTTTATAGTTCAGATGGTATTGCTAGTGTTAACAATCCTATTGGGAGTGGATCTATCTTTATATCAGCAACAGTGGGGGCTCAGGGTATTAGTACTGGTGGGTCTGTTGGAGGAAATACTGTATGGACAGAAGCCGAAAAACAAGAATCTTTAGCTTACAGCAAAAAGGCTTCTGATAATGCTGAACAAATAATTGAGAAAATACAATAATTTTTATTATCTTTGCATTTATGGACAAAGATAAAATAAAAAAGTTTTTTAATAAGTTAGAATTTGATGAGGGTAAACATTTATATAGTATAAATGGTAACAAAATTAACTCATCAGTGTCTAAGTTAGTAAAGAACTTTGTTAAGTCAACAGACTTTAACCAGATTGCAGCAGGCATGGATAGAAGGGATGGCTTACCAAAAGGGACAACTTCTGATCTATGGAAATTTAATTCTAATATTTCTTTAGCTATTGGAAACAGAGCCCATCATTTTGGTGAGTTATATGCATTTCATAGAAACTTAAAACCACCTACAGGATATGAGGAGGCTATTGTTAAGTTCTGGAATGATTTGCCTGAGCATATCGAACCAGTAATAATGGAATTACAAATGTATCATAAGGACTATATGTTTGCAGGTACAGGAGATATATTGTTGTATAATAAAAATTCGGGTAATTATATAATAGGGGACTATAAAACAAATAAGGATTTATTTAAAAACTTCAAGGGTCAAAAGATGCTTGGGGAATTTTCTAGTTTACTAGATATGCCAATAAATCATTATCAATTGCAGTTATCTTTTTATCAAATCTTATTTGAACAAATAGGATTAATTGTTGAAGGTAGAAAAATTGTCTGGGTAAAACCTGACGGAACCTATGATATGTATGACACTGAAGATTATACAAAAGTTTTAAAAGAATACCTAAAAAATAATAAAGTCTAACTAACATGAACTATTCTCACATCATTACAAAGTACCTTAAAAATCTTCCTTGGTTGTACAAGCAAGTAAAATCTCTTAAAGATTCTCCTGTGTTTACAGCACAATTACTAGCAACAGAAAAAATTGATTTATTACAACAAGTCTACGATGCTAAACTAGAAGATAATGCAAAGTTACTTAACATGAAGTTTGATGGAGACTGGGTTATTAACTTGCCTAGTTTAAGTGAGGTAGAGGAATCATATAGATTAGACATAAGACACTACTCTGAAAATAGTACTGACAAAGGAAGAATAGTTGCAGTAGATGGACAGTTTGTAGATGGAGAGAATCAAGTAACAGTATTTGGAGGTGGGTTTATAGAGATAGCAAAAATAGGAAGTACATGGACTGTAATAGGGAAAGCCCTATTTAAAATTTTAGAAAGAGAAGGAGAGACTAAACAACTGAATTTTGTAAATACAAGTATAATAAATATAGAACATAATATGGGTAGGGTACCCATAGTACAAGTCTGGGTTTTAAATTCAGGTGGTATATATATACTCTCAAACACTTTTATAGAACATGACTGGGCAACTAATAATAGTTTCACAGTCACTTTCGAAGAACCTGTTACATGTCAGGTTCTTTACAACTAACTTTAAAACCTTAACTAACAATGGGATTAAACAACAAATTACACTTTAGAGGAAATGATTTTGGAAATCAAGATTTAAAAGATGCGAAATCATTACAACTTACACAAGATGCTGTAGCTGCTGATGAGGCCGTAAGAAAATCGCAATCAGAGTCTATCTCTGCTGCAGCTGTGCAGGCAAAACTAGTATCAGACAGTAGTAATGCATCTACTGACACAGCATTTACATCACAAAGTGTGGTGAACTTTCTTGCAGCAAAGCAAGACAACTTAAGTATTGACGCAGGGTCAACAGCTTATTTAGAACTTAATGGAAGCAGTTTATCTGTTAAACAATTACTTATATCTGATACATCTGTAGATACAGTATCAACTACACTAGCATCTTGGTTAATTGCTAATCCATCAAGTGGCCTTGAAGAAGGTGATGTATTAATATTAACTCAAGCAGTAACTAACCAAGAAAGATCCTGGATTCACAATGGGGGATCTGCTGGTACTGCAGCTGACTTTACTAAATTAGTAACTGATTATAATGAGGCTTCTATTAGAGCAATGATTTCTGCAGGAGATACCTTTATTAGTTATGATGCTGGGTCTGGACAATATTCTTTGAATCTTGGTACAGGGTCAACTGAAGTTGGTGCACAAAGTCTTCCAGCTAATGGCGCATTGTTTTCAACAGTGACTGGTAGTACAATCTTAGATTTACTATTAGCTTTAGAGGTATTAGTAAATCAAGTAGATGCTAATGCAACAGGAGGGGCTGTAACTATAGGAAATAGATTAGATACTTTAAGTGGTACTACAACTAATAACTTAGGCGCATTTAGTGGATCTACTTTTACAGATAACCAAAGTATTAAACAAGTGCTCCAAGAGTCAGAAGGAAAACATGAGACTTCTGATGCTGACAGGATTGCTGTAAGAACAGAGTTTGCTTCTGCAGATGCTGTAATATCAGCTAACCTACTAGCAGAAACTAATAGATCATTAAGTGCTGAAGCTAGTGAGGCAAGTGCTAGACAAGCTTCTGACATTTCTTTACAGTCACAGATATCTCAAAATGCATCATCTATTTCTTCAGAGGCTACTACTCGTGCTGCTGCTGATAATAGTATTGATTCTAGGTTAGATATTATAGAAGGAGATTCTTCAACTGCTGGATCAATAGCGTATGCATCTAATGAAGCTATGACTTATACTGATTCGAAGATTGCACTAGAAGCTACTTCTAGACAACAGCAAGATGCAGTATTAAATGGGAAGATAGACAACTTGGCAGAGGGAGATATTACTTTTGTAGGTGAGTTAAATGCTGATGGAACTGTTTCAATTAGAAGCGCAAGAATTGCTGCTGGAGATACTAGAAATGGTCAAGCTCTTATATCTATAGATTTAGAAGCAGGTGAAACTTTTGTAGTAAAAGAAGATTTAAACTTTACTTATACAGATACTTCAGTTGTAGCTTATGAGACAGGAGATAAAATAATGTTAGTTGATGATGTAGCTACAGGAACTTTAGTAGAATCAAAAGTTAATGCTGTACCTGCAAATGCTACAGGGTTATCTTTAATCAACATAGGGAGTCCAACTGTAGAACTTGACGGTAATAATCAAGTAGCTGTTGTTGCTGACTCTTTAAGTAGAACTGAATTAGCTCCATCTGTAGAAGCTGATATTGATGACAAGCGTAGTTTAACAATGGACAATGCAATGACATCAAATGCTGATACACACTTTGTAACTGATACAACTGCAGGAGCTTCACAGAACATGTATTACAAGAGAACTTCTAATACATCTGATGCTTTAACTGGAACTAAGAGAACTCAACTTGCAGAACTATTTGTTGGTACTGCTGGGTCTGGAGATCCTTTATCACCTAGTTTTGCTCACACAGGAACTTGGGCAACTTTTTACACTGGTATTTCTGCTGACATGTCAGTAGCAATTGGTGGTGGAAACTTTGAGTCAAATGTAGTTAACGCAAATTCAGCTGTATACGCAACTGGTGTTTATGCTTTGGCACAATCACCTCAGTTAGGTGTTAACACTGCTGTAACTGGTGTAGCACAAAATGCTGGTATATCAAACATTGGTATTACAGGATTTGGTCAAGCTGGTGGGGTTGGTAAAGATAGAGGTGGTATATTCGCATTATCTGATTATGACTTCCTTACTTGGGCTGCTTTTAGAAGCACAAGTCCAATATCTTATCCTGATGTAGCTTTGATTGCTGATGCAGGAACTGCTGGAAGTGGTAAAGCATTTGTTTCTATTGGAGATTCAATCTTTGAAGGTGGTACTGTTACAGTTCCTAATGCAGGATCTGACACTGAAGCAGTTAACTTAGGAGATATAAAAGCAAAAGAATTTTGTACAGAGGTTAGTATATCTGCAACAAACAGTGTAGTAATTAACCACAACCTAGGAAGTAAAAAATTAATACTAAACCTTTGGTTGGATGATGAAGAAGTAACATCTTCTTTTGATATTGAGAGAACTTCTGATAACTCAATTACAATTTACAATGCAACAACAGTTGCTGTAGTAGATTTAGGATTGTGTATAATGAGGTTATCAGTGTAATAATAACAATAAGCAACTCTTAAGAAATTAAGAGTTGCTTTTTAAAAAACCTAATTATGAAAATAAATGAAATGATCCAAAGAGTACTTACCTTATATTCTAAAGGTGTACCATCTGATGACTCTAGACTATCAAGAAGATTTGTCTACAGTAAACTATTAAGTTCCAGAGCTCTACTGCTTTCTCAAAAGTTAGATAAGAGACAACCTGTAAGTCAATGGGCTTACCAGACATTAGATTGTGTAGAACTAATTAAAGCTCAACCTTATGAGTGCCCTTGTCTACCAGCTGTTGGATGTCAAATACTGAGGACAAAAGAACCTTTGCCTCAACCTTTAACTGGCCTACTTAATGGTCATGCAATACAATCAGTAACTTCTTTAGAAGGAAGTATAAGTTTTTCTGAGACAACTTGGGAAGCTAAAAAATATAAAAAAGGTAGTAAATATACTGCAGCAAAACCTGATTTTTACATCAGAAATAACTATCTTTACATTACAACTAAAGCTGCACCTTCAGTAATTTCTATAACTGGTCTCTTTGATGATCCTTTAGAGGTTGATGCATTTGTAACTATGTGTCCAGATACCCCGTGTATTGATCCTTCAGCAACTAATCAAAGAGGGATTGATGACGATTTAAATGTGGTAAGACCTGAGGACAATTGTCCAGACTGTCTAAGCCCATTAGATAAAGAGATGCCAATAGAAAAGAGTATGATAAAAACATTAATAGAATTAACTCTAGCAGAAATAAATATATTTTCGCAGATGAGTGAAGACAGAAGTAATAATGCGCAAGATAATGTTAATGCACCAAGACCCCAAAGACAACAAAGACAACCAGAATGAAAAGCATAAAAGATAGTTATCAACAATATAAAGAAAAATCTGAGGTTCCAGTATCTCTTAAAGAATATTTATTAATAGCTGCTGAGTTTAATCAATTTTTAATTAGTCAGGTTCTTAAAGGGAAAGAAGTAACTCTTCCTTCCAACATGGGGACCCTTGCAATAATTGGGAGAAAAACAAAGATTAGATTTGAAGAAGGAAAAGTATTGGGTCTGGCTCCTGATTGGGTTAGAACAAAACAATATTGGTTAGACAACCCAAAAGCAAAAGCTAAAAAGAAAATTCTATTCCACGAGAATACTCACACTGATGGAGTTAGATATAAGTTTTTATGGTCAAAGAAAAGAGTACTAGTACCTAACAAAACAATGTACGCTTTAAGACTAACCAGAGCTAACAAAAGAGCAGTATCTAAAAAGATATCAGAAGGTGCTCAATATAAAACAATATAACCATGATGAACTATGTAACAGTAGATAGGATCTTTTCTAAATTAGCAAGAGACCTAAAAGGAACAGAAGCTAATGAGGGTGATCTTATTGAATGGATAGGAGAAGCTTTAGAGTTTCTAAAAGTTCCTCAAACTCTAACACAAGAAGTTGACTTTCTTGATGTTAAAGATTACCATGCAAATGTGCCAGAGGGCTTACACATGATAACACAGATAGCAAGAAACAACGAACCTGAAAAAGACTGTAGTTGTAGTAATGGATCTGCTGTAGTAGAGGAGGAAGAAGAAGAAGGTATACCAGTTAATGTTCCTTGTGAATGTAACTTTACCTGTCCAGACAGGATACTAAATCCAGATTGGACTTATGAAATTTGGACTAGCTCACCTGAGTACAGAAGAAATTACTCCCCAGTTAGATTAGCAACAGGAACTTTGTTTAACTCTTTAGTATGTAAAGAGAAAGACGAGTCTCTATACTTAACATGCTCTGATGAATATACAGTAGTAGGGACCGTAGATAAAAGAATTAGATTTAATTTTATTGAAGGTCAGGTAGCAATTAGCTATTTGATGAACACAGTTGATGATGAAACTGGATACCCTTTAATCCCTGATAACATTTCTTACATTTCTGCAATTACTTATTATATTAAGTGGAA
>Ga0209092_10002594_pt1 | contig 16507 bp, 13 predicted proteins | sample FraStrMetagenome_FD_187446 | JGI IMG/M metagenome (GOLD analysis project Ga0209092, IMG submission 187446) | Marine eukaryotic phytoplankton communities from Arctic Ocean - Fram Strait ARC3M Metagenome (SPAdes) (version 2) | ecosystem: Environmental > Aquatic > Marine > Oceanic | place: Fram...
AGAACCATCCGATTTTTTCTTTGAAAGATTTTTCTCACCAGAAAAACATGAAAGTCGTCTAGGCGTAGTGTTCGAGGCATGGATAGCATGCCATGTGGCTCAATTTCAATCTTGTGTCAACTGTGGATGTAAAAAATCAGTTCGTTGGGTGGGAGGTTTTCGATCGTCATGGCGTGACATGGAATGCGTGCATTGTCACGCTGTTTATGAAATCAAGACTAAAAAGTCAGAGAAAATAATCCTCAAAATAGTGCATTGGGGAAAAATAAGAGGGGGCTCCTATAGGGGCTTTTGCAAATTAAAAAGACGATTCAAAGACCAAAAGGTTTTTCTCGTGTTGGCCCCTCGGGCAAGTATTTCGTCAATAGGTAGTCGAGTTTATCCAGTCCGTATTGTTGAAATAACTCAGTGCTCGCCTAAAGTATCTGAGTGGACTTTGTTGGGTCGCCCACGGCTGAAAACCGAAGTATTTTTCAAAAGTACTAAAGTCAAGACATGGTTCGAGCTTCCGCTATTGGAAAAGACAGAGTCAGAGCTTGCAAGAATTCGAATGGATGTTTATCATAGTACATATTCCAAGAAATCATATGATTTTTATGCCCAGAAATATGGGTATGGATATAGTTATGACTTAAGTGAAGATTCATTTACCATCGAGGAAAATTGTTCTTCTGGGTCTGGCAAGCTGGAAGAAAATATTCAGGATTCCTCTCAAATTCGGGACGAAGAAGAGGTTATGAGTGAAAGTCCCCAAGAAGTCCCGTCGACATGGGATGATAGCGACGAAGAGGTTGTAGATATGTTGGATCGTCAACTCGATGCTCGTTTCAAAAAACTGTCCTTGAAAGAGAGAAAGGGCGGTATCACGTCGAAAAGATAGCTGGTGACCAAAAAGGTGACGCAATTTCAAGCAAAAAAGGTGTTTCAGTAAAGAATTTGACAACTTTACCATGGAGGAAGAAGAACGATACAAGTATTAGTTTTGCTAAGGGACGTTTTAATTCGCCTATTCTTTTTCTTCTCGAGCATATCTTTCAACCACCAACAAGGCCCACAAGACAGCATAACTCCTATCACATTGCGAAGAATATTTTTGTTTGAATGAATTTCACATGTTTTACAATCATTCATTTGGATCCAAAAACCTTAACTCAACATCGTTATTATCTCCAGAAAATATCCACAGATTGGTTGTCGAAGTACAACTGATTTTGTTCTTGAAAATCTGCCAGCCCTGTACAAACGCGAAATTTAAATCAAATAAAATCAGTATTGGAATCAGAATTTGGAATTGGAACTGGAGTTAGAATCAGAATCAAGAAAATCAAACGGAGATGTAACGTTTTGTTTTTAGGTTGCGATTGAAATCAATTTTCAACTTTTTCTATGAAAGTGGTCTATATTCTTCGACTTCAACAGATAACCGCCCACGCAGGCCCCGTCGAAAATAGCTAAATCAATCATCACGGCGCGAACCTTAGGCTTGGTCGGACGTCGGACGACACTGGCCTACCACCTACTCACCTACCACCTACCATACGCATACGCCCTACCCGTACCCCATTTATTAGAGAGATTAGAGTACTATGTGCGAATACTCGCGTACAAACCAAGGTCATGTACAAACACCACCTACCATGTAGCTAATGTTCTCCATAAAACCAAACTAAACAACACACAAACACACACAAAGGAAAAACAAATCGTTTTTTTAAATCTGTATGAACGACGAAAAGAACGAACCAAACGCTCAACAGCACGATCCCAACAGCACCCGTAAAGGCAAAGGACCAGCAGCAGCAGTCCGAGGAGGACGCAGCAAGAAGCCGCACCGAGAAGCCAATCATCATAAACATAATTCTTCTTCTTCTTCGTCTTCGAATCATCGTGTACGGCAGCAGCAGCAGCAGCAGCAGCTTAGTAACAATGATGGAAAACAATCACAATTTCGATCTAAGAAACCTTATAATAAGAAGAAACAATACAATAAGAAAGAGAAGAATTGTAACAATGAAAATGGTAATCGTAAGGAATTGTCCGATACTCCAACGGAAGTTTCAGTGGTGGTTGTTGGGGAAGAAGCGAAGGGGAAGTCTACAGGAGAAACGGGTGCTGGCAAAGTTCGCAAAAATCATCAGCAAAATAAGCGAAGGGGAGCGCGCGGCAATGGAAAGTCGCGGACCGATGGTGCAACGGTTGGAGAAGGAGGAGAGGGTTCTTCTGCGAATGCGAAGACAGAAAAGCCTAAACGAAAGAAAAAACCTAAGAAATCGGAAAAGAAAGGGACAACTGGGGAGAAGCCACATTTGAATTCGCATGAAAATGAAAATGGAAATAAAGAAAATGGTACTGTGTCAAAGAATACGGTAGCTCGTGCAGATGCTGATGCGGCCTTGGAGAATATTGACACTGCTGTTCAGTCTTCGATTGTGGTTTCTTTAAATGGAGGGACTCCGAGTGGTGAAGTTCCGAACGGAACAAGTCGAAATGGGGGGAGAGTAAACTATTCGAATGGAAGTGATACGGCTGTCGAGGCACTCAAGGATGAAAATGGATCTTCGTTGATAAGCAAAGAGAAATCCCAGCCGCATTCAAAGGAGAAGCAAAAAGAGGAGAAAAAACATTTCATCGATATGAACGCAATGGCGGAAGATAAGAAATCCAAAACCAAACCAAAGAAGGCAAAGAAATCAAAAAAGAAAAAGGAAAAATCGAAGAAAAGTACAGCACCCGATCCAGCTGTTGCTCGAAGGAAATTTTCCAAGCTTTTGTTGAAAACTCTGCAAAGTCGAGACCTTGCCGAACTCGAGTCTCTACTGACCAAACACGAACATCATGATCCACCGTTACTACTCGAAGCCCATGCTGTGGAAGCCATTAGCCGTGCCTTGATTACTGCGGCTCTTTTCAACTTGGGATCCCTCCTTTTAACCCACTCCTTTTGCGCCAAGGACACCTTGGAACTGCATCAAGCTGAGGCAATATTGCTCTGTCTCCCACAAAATCTTCGTGGAGGAAGTCCGTATCACGTACTGACTTATTTGACAAACTTGGCAATCCGAACCAAATTTTCAAACGAACATGCACGACAGTACTGGTTACGCATTGCTCGTGGTATATGCTTGGAATTTACCGAAGAAGCATTAAGCGTACGCGATCGATTGTGCAGTGTTGCTCCGCGATACCTCTCCGGCCAAAGTTGTGTCTGTCCCGCCGTGCTCACTGCATCGCAGAAACAGAACGTGTACGTTGCTAAGCTACATGACAACGGGATGCTCATAAACGAGTATGTAAATACAGAACGTGGCTGGGTCGCAGGAGACGCGGTGGGGCTATTACCATTTGTCGGCGATGTTGGAGCATCGGCCGAGGCATTGGATTCCTATTTGCTGGAGGGAACGCTTTTGAGTAGCACCCCACGGCAATTAACAATTCGATTGCACAGCCCGCTTCCCGAAAACTTTGATTGGGAGCATTGGCGCGTGGATAAATTAGCGAATCGGATGGGGTTTGCGCGTTTGCTGCGCGCGTTGACTACCTTTTTGAAAAACGAGCAGTGTAGTGCAGATATTAAGGATATAATGACTGCGTATGCTGTGGAAGAGGGTGCATCTGTAGCTGCAAAGTGCGTTGAGGAGGTGCAAAAGGTCGATGGTTTAGAAGCGGAGATCGAGAGGCTAAATCCGAGTCAGAGGGCTGCTGTGTTGGGAGCAGTTAGTCAACGTATGACGTTGATCCAAGGTAAGCTCTATTTTACATTGTAAATTCAAATGGCCAACGACATGCCTACGAGTCTAACCATTGATCCCCACCACTCACTCACCTAATACACAAGGCCCCCCTGGCACTGGTAAGTTTCCCTTTAGAAATTCGTTTGAATCCAAGATGAAGTCACATTGTAAGATTATTAGGCAATAACTAACAAATGTTAATATTACGTATTTGTAGGTAAAACAGCAGTGGGAATTCGTATCTTAAATACTCTCGCACAACGCAGCCGATCACCGATATTGGCTTGCAGCGACTCGAACGTTGCCGTGGATAATCTTGTGAGTGGATGTGCTAGGCTTGGTCTCAATGTCGTCCGACTCGGTCGGCCTGAAAGCGTGCGTCAAGATTTGTTGCAATACTGCCTCTTGGAAACTAACAGTAAGAATACTTCGAATAATTCCACCAATGTAAATATTAATAATTCCGTCGGCAACGCAAATAATAATCGCAATGGTGTCAGTAGCTGGTCTGCCCGCCTCGAACGCTTGAAGTCGGCTCAGATTATATGCTGCACTTGCATCGGTGCAGGGACAGAACTTTTGGACGTCATTTGTTCTTCTCCAGCAACAAAGATAAGCCAAATATTGATCGACGAAGCAACGCAGTGTACGGAACCAGCTATTTTGGTTCCATTAAGCCGATTATGCGGTGTTCCTAGTTCGAAACAGCAAGTTATTTTGGTAGGAGATCACTGTCAGTTACCGCCGACAGTGCTGAGCCGTGTAGCTTCCTCATTAGGCCTTGGTGTGAGTTTATTTACCCGCCTTACAAATCAATTTTCGCAGGTGGAGCATTGTCAGTTCATGCTGGATACCCAGTATAGGATGCATCCTGCGATTGCAATGTTTCCCAGCGATTTGTTTTACGGAGGTAAATTGATCAATGGTGTACATGGCGGACAGCGACGTCCTCTGGCTGGTTTCCCGTGGCCGCGGCCGGAGTTCCCCGTGGCGTTCGTACCAATTTACAGCAACGATGAAAGTGAAAAGAATAGTAGTAGCAAATTCAACAAAGCTGAAGCGGAAGCAGCATCCTATGCTGTTGAAGCATTGTTGTCGGGGGGGCAGTGTCGCCCTTGCGATATTGCCGTAGTAACTCCGTATTCGGCTCAGGTGCGGTTGTTGAGGAAGATGATAGTGCGTAAGTACGGGAAGGAAGTGGAAGTAAGCAGTACGGATGGGTTTCAAGGTCGAGAGAAGGAAGCGGTGATATTTAGTGCGGTTAGGTCCAATGAAACGAATCAGATTGGATTTACAAGCGATTGGAGGCGCGTGAACGTGAGCTTTACGCGTGCACGAAGGGCGTTAATCGTAATTGGGAATGATGCGACGTTGCGAAGAGGGGATCCTGAGACGTGGCTGCCATGGTTAGCGTGGGCGGACGCCCATGGGATAAATATGGATCGTCCTGGTGTTTTAAGGGGTCGGTATGATCCGGAACACATGCGCAAGTTGCGGAAGGAGAATATGAAGGCTGATCGAGATGGTGGTATAGATGAACATATAGGTGGAGGGAGGGAAGTTGCTAGGATGATGATAAGTGATGGTGGAGTTGAAGATGCCCTACGTGCACTTGCGTTAGTGGAAGATAAGGATCGAACTGCAGTGAAAGGAAAGGATGGCAATGATAATAATGACAATGATTCTGATAATAAAGGGAGTGAGAATAATTGTAATGATTTAGGAATGGAGCACAGTATGAGCGCCCTGGATTTGAGGAAGGAAATGGATGAATTGGCAAATGCGGATGGCCATTGGGACGATTCTTCGTCAGATGAGGAGGATGAGGACGGGAAATTGTCTACGACAATATCACGAAACACGAGCGTGACGAATTTCAGTGGTACTTCTGCTACAAGAGATATTGACGAAGAAGTTCCTGATATTTGGGATATGTAAAATATCAATTTATTTGTTTTTATCGTCTCGACAAGGATAGCTTTTCTGTGATTGTAGGTTGAAGAACAAAAATCTGAAGAGGAGACATGGACATCTTATAACATTAATTTTAATGCTTACATTATAAAATCAGGACAATTAGGAGTTCTCTGACAAGTTTGTGACATTATCTCTATTACATAACGCCGCCTTCAAAGAGACGAGTCAAAGAATTCAGATAGAAGGTTCTTGAAAAAAAGGTTTAAGAGGAACGGGAGAAGGAAACAAGCGATGAAACGGTCAGAGCAGCACGTCGTGGAATGCTGAAGAATTTTTCTCGTTGGCATCCTTCGAGGATTTGTTTTCATATTCCAACTAAGTTGACAGTTAATTCCGTTAGATGGAACTGCTAGTTTCGACTTCTTCAAAGATCAATGACGCCATAAAGATGTCCTCTTCTGTAACCTGCACACCCTTTCACACCTACAGATTCTTGAATGAAGATGAAGTAAATAGACAATCAAGAAACAAAGTAAACTGAGATATTTACTATTTCTAATTTATTTGAATTTTTATTGAAAAATAATTTAGAACTTCATCTTGTGAGGCCTGTCATTCTTTGTCAAAGTGAACCTGGCATGAAGGTAATCCTTCAACAAAGGATCGGTTGCACTCACACTCTTCATCACTAACGCATCAACCTTAACCTGGTCAGCCTTTCTCTCATCACTAACGGTAGGCACCTTCTCCTCAGCATCATCCAAGAACGCAGTCTTACCCTCCTCTGGTCCTTTCGCGAAATAACTATCAGTGAAGGATGAGGCGTCAACGCCACTCACATCAATCTTAGTACTGGTGGCAATTACATAACTTTGGTTCACGCGCTTAAGCGGAACGCCATTGATTTGATAAGGTCCAGTAACGAGCAAAAGTCCACTTTCGAGCGCCTTGAGAACCACAACGCGTCGGCCACGGAAATGACCAGCGAGCAGAATTACAATCGTACCGGGTGTAATACTAGATCTGATCTTTGCCGCTCCCTGTTTACGGGTAGGATTCTTAGCGGGAGCATCCTCGGCTGGGTAAAAACGCGGAGTTTTGGCCTGTGACAACATACACACAAAAAATATATAAGGAATTAATACAAATATATAGAATATATGGTAAGAACGAGCCTGCTTCATAACGCTCACAGAGCTAATTTGTCAGCGATTGATACATTTCCTCCTCTCTTCTCCCAAACCGAAATTCAATCAGCCAATTGTTCAAGGCAGTTACTCCATTTACATTCTTTCCTAATCCTTAATTTTCCTAATTTATTGATGTATGGTGATGAACTTACAACCATTGTTTAAATATATATAATGCAGCAAAAGCGTACGTAGACGACAACCTTCAAAAGATGAACGAGGTATTGGTATTGGAACAGCGCGTTTCCAAAAATCGGGTTTTTCAATATCCCCGAACATGTGCGGCACAGAAAGATAGTAAGTGGTAAGTTCGCATAGGAAGTAAAGATGATTGATGTGGATTACATAGGTTCATCAGGAAGGCACTCCCTAAGTAAGATGTCACGTAGAAAGGAATCTCGTGGCTGTGAAAATGAGATTTGCGCTTACGTAACTTTTCACTTTTTCACCAGAGTGTCGAGTTTACGACTGTGTACGCATTACGCATTACGCATTACGCGATACGATTTCCCCTTGCTACTCTAGTGTGTTTGCGTATGTGTTTTCCATTCACGCGATTCATTTTTTTCTTTACATATTTTGTGTGAAACGTACATTCCTCTCTATGGAACAGCAACAACCAACAACCGAATAGAATAAAATAAAATACGAATACGAATATATATACATTCAATTCAATATCTATCATGAGTTCAGGAGCTGCTACTAGTGTAACATATTCCAGTACGCGCGGATGTTCCACGCAGAAGAATTTAAGTTTTCGTGATGTTGTGATGCAAGGTCTTGCCCATGATCGTGGACTCTTTGTACCCGATTCCATTCCGACGGTGACTATGGACGAGGTTGAGAATATGCGTGGTTTGTCGTACGCGGATATGTCAGTTGCTGTTATTTCCAAATTTGTGAAACCGGATCAGGTTCCAGCTGATAAACTGAAGGACATTGTGACGCGCAGTTGTGCTGCTTTTCGTGCTGGTAAGAAAAATATTTGAAAGGTTTTGCTGGTGTTTGTTTGGAAATGTGATTTTCACTCTCTCTTTTTTTATACGTCTATTTTTGAAAGAGGATGTAACTCCTGTGAAACAGGTGAACGGGCACCATGTTTTAGAATTATTTCATGGACCTACGTTCGCTTTCAAGGATGTAGCTTTGCAGATGCTTGGTAACTTTTTTGAATACTTTTTAGAAACTGGTAGCAATGACGGACGTTTGGCAATCTTGGGAGCGACCAGTGGTGACACTGGAAGTGCTGCGATCTATGGTTTACGTGGAAAGAAAGGCGTTGATTGTGTGATTCTTTACCCCAAGGGACGTGTAAGTGAAATTCAGGAGCGTCAGATGACTACCGTTCCTGATGAAAATATTCACTGCGTTGCAATCGACGGAACATTCGATGATTGCCAAGATTTGGTAAAGATGGCATTTAGAGATCCTACTTTCCGTGATGAAGTTCATTTAGGAGCTGTGAACTCCATCAATTGGTGTCGTGTGTTGGCACAAACTACATACTACTATTGGTCATATCTTCGTGTTACTGATATTCAAAAGGATACGAAGATAGTCAACTTCAGTGTTCCTACTGGAAACTTTGGCGACATCCTTGCTGGATACTATTCGAAACGAATGGGACTGCCCGTTGGACGGCTTATTGTTGCAACTAACGAAAATGATATCTTGCACAGATTTTTCACCAACGGAGAATATCACAGGTACGACATTCAAAAAACTATTTCTCCAAGTATGGATATTTGTGTATCAAGCAACTTCGAGCGTTATCTCTTTCACTTGTCGGAGGACGATTCTGGTATACTTAACTCATGGATTCAGGGATTTGAAAGCAACGGTAAACTTACTATTTCAGGAGAGAAGTTGGAAGAGGCTAAAACCGACTTTGGGTCAGCTCGAGCAGACACTACAATGACATTGGCAACCATCAAGTCGTATAATGATGATCACCAATACATGCTTTGTCCACACAGCGCTGTCGGTGTGAGTGCAGTTCATCAATTGGATCTTGCCACCAATGATACTGTATGCCTGGCTACAGCCCACGAAGCTAAATTTCCTGCTGCCTGTAGCAGGGCAGTTGACCCACTTCCGGAACCGCCTATTGAGTTGTCTCAACTTTACAGCCTTCCAACACGGAGCACTGAATGCCCAAACGACTTGTCAGTTGTTCAGGCTTTTATGCGTAGGCGTATCCAAGATCGTATCGCTAATGAGGATAAGAAAGCTTCCAATGCTGCTAAAGATGAATTGAAAGCAATGGCTGTGGGTGCCGCAGTTGTTGCCGGAGTTGGTGCTTTGGCTATGTCTTTCTTCCGTAAACGAACTTAAGCGCAAATATTCTCTCTATACCGAAAATAAATATTATATTATACTAGTCTATGTACAATGTATTTCTACTTTCTCGTCCATTCTCTTCGATATCGTAAGGTCGAAAGTTACTTTCACCTATATATTGAAATACGAAAATTGATAACATAGAAGCGTCATCCTAAAGCTAACATAATGTGTACTATTCGTACAATGTTCAAATTTACGCGCGATTCGACTGTTAGTGAATCTAGCAAAACACTTGACGAGATATAAAAAAATCGTTTGATTTATTGAAGTTTTCAATATCATTACAGGCCGCATTGTGTTACAAAAATTCCAAACTAACGAAACGACTACGCTTAAAACAGAAAAGTATAAAGTAGGTAAATGTGAATGCCCTTCCTAAGCAGTCTCGCCTCCTTCCTTGGCGTAAAGTCCCTCGGTTCCACTATTTTTACCAGATTTGGTGATTTTGTTATGAAGCATCGTAGCGTAACCCAAAAGTGCTACGCTTCCGACGATAAATACAACCAAGAAAAAAGTTTGAGTACCAGTAACTTCAGAATCCTGCTCTTCATGGTATCCCGCTTGGCTGTAGTATTCCTCGAGGTCCAGGTATATTTGGCCCTTTTCGTTGTATGAGCCCTTGACAACATTCTCGATAAACGTACAAGAAGTATCGTCAGCATCACCGTAAGAGTTTGATGAATACATTTTAGCTTCGCACTTTGCTGCGTCGTTGTAGATGTTCACGCAAATTTCAGCAATATCATCGTCATCTTCCTGATCCTCCTCAACGTTTCTATAAGGATTTGAACTCTCCTGACAGCTGATACATTCTTCCGTGTAGTAAACGGACATATCAGCAGTGGACAGCGACAAACCACTGACGGTATCAATGTTGTATTGGTGACCAACGTATTCCGTACAGAATTCATCGGAAAATACTCCAAGCTTTAAGGTAAACGCGTCGTTTGCGCAACGAACTCCTACATACAACCCGTTTCCGTTGTTATCTTCATAGTCGAGCATTCCACACTCAAAGTATTCCTCGACGTTGATAGGTTCATAATAGCCATCAGCCTCCTCCTCTGCACAGTCATCCTCATAATTTACGCAGTCACTGTAATAATCAAAAGTGCTATAGTCAACCGCGGCATTCTCTTCAACTTCTTCTTCTTCCTCTTCTTCTTCAACATCCTCTTCATCCTCCATATCTTCTTCCTCATTATCCTCTTCGTTTTCTTCTTCCTGAAAGAATTACGACGGGAAAATTTGAAATGTATGCTTAAAATGACACAAAGGTGAACGACACTAACCTCTTTATCTTCCTCTTCGTCTTCATCTTCATCTTCTTCCTCCCTTTCGTCTTCGTCTTCATCCATCTCGTCTCCTTCTTCTTCTTCTTCTGCGCCTTCCAAACGACGCTTTCGGCGTACACGATCCATATCATCCTCATCTACCTCATCCTCTCCATTTTCAACCGCCTCATAAACAGCCTGCATGTAGTCTTCGCAATAATTGCAATAACCCTCTTGTAAGTCCTCTCTATACTGCTGCATCGCCTGAAGATACGTATCCATCTCCACCATATACTGCCCATAACCACTGGTACATCCAACCTTTTTGCTAGCGTTACAGCTACTGGTGGGACAAAGACGCAAAATGGCAAAACGCTTCTTGACCAAAGGCGACGACGACTGCCCATCTTCCCCACCTTCAGCAGCTTCGTCATTATACTGCTCCACCATCTGACAACGAGAATATTTCAACGAGTAACCAGTAACATCAAAGTTAAACTGGGCCTGCTCTTCATCTTCTTCCTCATCCTCGCTCAATCGTCGACTATTGGCAATAAGTGATGCGTGTAGGTTACGTTGGGCACGGTTCTTCTGTGCTTTTTGGATTTCCTTCTGGGCAAAGTTGTATCGGGCATCGCAACCAATCGCAGCCTAATAATTAAAATAATAATAATAAACATCATACAATGCCATTAGGAAAGTTCATCAACATATATATACATGTATATTCCAGCACAATGGAGCTGGTCCAACACCCATATCCTAGCACTATTGTCCTACTGTATCAAATCAGATCATACATACCGCGAGGAGAAAGATTGCAGCGGTACCAAAGCGTGTCATTGTTGGTCTTAATTTTTTCTAATGTTTTATGGACTCTGAAGGTTCATGAATCTGTGTATGATTTGTATGCGCCAGAAATCATAGAAGAACTCCATACATAAAACATGTACAATGTATTCATAAAACCAATGCGAAAAGCGTGTGTCTGTCCAGGTTCCGAGCCTGGCCGTGGTACTAAATATAATTATATTCATAAAAGCGTCCGTTCAATTAAGGTCGAGTGTGGAATTTCCATTAAATATTGATTATTTGTGTTCGCCGAAATTGTCAAGCATATATAAGTAAAAACTCTACGTTTGATAAAAAAAATCTTCTCCCCTAATTACTTGGTCGTAAGAAATGTTGCGCGCCAAAGCTACGAACCAGAACCAGGCTACAATGATATTTGAAGGACACAACATGCACATTTGTTTCACAATGTTACACATGGTACAAACTTAGCTAATATTCTACAAATTTTGGCATTTCAGGTTTGAGATTACCGTGTGTGGCATCCTACCAGTTCTTACATCTGAATTCGAAATGATCGTTGGAAGTTCTTTTCACGTGTGTGTTGTGTGTTGTTAGAAAGAGAAAATCAATCGTTTCTATGCGTTTGGGTTACTTGATGAGATATGTGATATGTCGCATCGTGTCTCTTTCCTCTCTCCTTCTCCTTAATATAATTAGTTTATTCTTTATCATTAGCTTTTTTGTTTCTACAACAATGAACAACATCTTCCATTTCCATAACGTGGCGCTGCACTTGAACGAAGTTCGTAATCGATTGAATTGTCAGAATTTACGAGCTGCGCATCACTCTCTTTCAAAGCCAAAATCGCTTTATCAGGCACTTCATCTTGAGAAACTTTGTACACGTGCAACGTCCCTTGCTTCCCCGTTCTTTCTATTGCAAAATCATTAACAATTCCAAGCTACTTGCTGGTTTCAGAGATAGATCAACCGTGCCCATCCCTTTTATCTGCCTACTTTCGAATACGTCGACTTGATAGGCCCGGTCTTCCCGAACTTACGTTTAAACTTTTGACAAGTTACCCTTTTCATCAACTCCTCTTCCTCTCCTCTCCATATTTGTTCAACATTCACCAAATAATATCGACTTTAACTTACGCGTTCGTTAATTGAGAACCGACAAGAAGAATAGTAATTACGTCAATGTGACACATAAATTTGACGCCTCTTATTTCAATAGCAAGCGGGAAGGGCATATCGAAAATTAGTTTCATTTCATGATACTGAATCCCTACCATTCTTCGTGCAAATCAATATTCAATAGAAATACTCAATCTTTTCAAACAGATTTCTAGGTTGACCTTGGGAACTGCGAATTCGTCCCTTTGATAATGTATTGCCTCTCATTGAAAAAGAAAAAGGCGACGACGTCGTCAACGATTGCTTTTTGTATTAACACTTTCTCTTCTAAACCTTGTCATATTACAACACTTATGAAATTGATATCGGTTAAGGACATTATCCTTGTACGTCATGAGCATCTGTCACTGCAAATTCATGATGCACTTTATTAGAATAGTATTCTTCATAGGCATTATTCAAATTGTTGTGACGGAACCACGGATTACCAGGACTACAAAAATCAATATTCTTGTAAGTATCTACATTCCAAACAACATCCCCAGCAAGTTTTATGGTATGTAGTTGTAGATGTATTAACTCTCAAGCTTGTCCTGCTGATTTTTTTGTGTGACCATTCTTGTACCCATCAATCACCACCGCTGAGAGGGGGACTTTCGCGAAAGGGACACCCGAACCTTTCAAAAGGAAACAGGTTTGTCCTGACTGCCCATTTTTTTCAACTACGGTATTTATTTTCTTAACATCTACTCTTGTACCAGTAATAGATTATAGATTGCTCTTCATCAAGTCCTCTTCATCAATTACATGTATTAATACATGCTGGTTCGGAAGAGGAGAGGAGTAGTTTTGTAGCTAGTTTTCGAAATTACCGAAGCACGAGAAAATTGTGCAGTTTTGATCGTACGAGTACGAGAAATCGAAACAGCCTTAGGCTTTATCGTGTAAGCTGTTTTGGACCTAAACTTTTGAAACAAACCAAAATCTGTAATTTAAGAACCGGTTGATTGAAAATCACCAACTTGTGGTGCACCTAGTCGTTGCTTCTACTCCGTCAGATATCGTGAGAAAATTCTATGATATCTTGGATCACATCTACTACCAATATTCTAGGTATAAAAGGAGCTGCGTTTACAATCTAAAATTCTTAGTTTTATACAAAGTCCCAACATTTACATATCTCCTTAGCTTTTTGGAGTTTCTTGTGTAGCTTGAATAGGACTGTATCTCAGTGGGACTTTTGGTCTATTCTGCATTCTCGCATCCAAAAAAGTTCCACTATCTCTTGGGTATATTTCTCTGGTCTTAGAGCCTCGACCACACAACTTAGAGACGAGTGCAGTGTCTGGCATTTGATTAAAGGCTGACCGTAATAGCAATTGAGAAACCTCTGATCTAGAGAAACTTTAAAAAAACTCAGATAGAACGTCATCGACAGTATCGGCTGCAGTGCACCATGCCAACTCGCGTTCTTCTTCCTTGGAACGCATAGGGGCGACAGGTACTTGAAACGCCAAATCATCATTATTACTGTATGATGCATAAGCATCAACACTTGTCTTCACCTGCTGATCCTTGTCCGAATCTGCTGCAACGAACCAACCATACCCATTGCAGGTATCGCTCTCGTTCACGTTGGTATCTTTATCTTCCAAAGGATTAGGACAGAGAGTAGCGGTAGATTCAGTAGATGCATTTGAGATTAGTCCAGTGCTATTACTCTGCAAAAATGAAAGCATTGGGAGCTCATCAAATGAAGAGGTATCATCGACACCAACAAGATGAAGGTTGCGCATGCTAACACGAGATCGGCTCAGCGATACTCGGCGAGTCTTATTCTCTGCAGGATCACTTTCTTCATCCCTGGACCTCTTAACACTGGTGGTTACTTGTGGAAGATTTGGAAAAGACGAATTTGCACCAAATACTACGTCACAAATATCTTGAACATTCTTCGGGCTAGACAACAACTTGTCCTGTGATGTACTTGTTGCAGGATCATCGAAGCGAGATTCGTTATCGCTTACAAGGTGAAGGGCACTACTGCAACGCATGTTTATTTCGGAAGTCTGTGGTAATTGAGGAAAAAGGTACGCACGCGAAAAGGTGAGAAAGTGTTGCACTTAAACGAACTTCTTCAAGAAGGAACTGCAACACGTATGCAATTCGCACCAGTAGGAGCGTACCGCTATGCCAGAAATCGTTCGTCATAAGAGAACTCAGAAAATGGAAGGGAACCACTTGCACATGAAGTAACCGTGATCACTAAGTTAGCACATGAAGAAGCGAACAGATGACCGTCGATCTGCTGCCTTCGATAGACGTTGGTAGCAGCACGGGATGTCACCAACCATGGGAACAGTATCATGGCGCCTTAACACTCGCTTTTAATCCAAAAACTCCTTACCTCTCGCAATAATATAGTAAATGGGAAGAAACGTTGGTGTTGATTATGGCAGTCGTAATCTCTTTGAATGAAATCACTACTGATGTAAGTAAACGAAAAACTTTCTTAACTTGAGATGAGGCAGACGGATGTACACTCTTCACTCGGCTTCTTTTCAGACTCTCCCCGTACGATGTTGACCCGTACTCTTAAAGTACACAGGGAGTAATTTGATGTCGAATTAGTGTATACACAGTAGGAGTTGAGTGATCGCCTCGGATGATCTATCAACAACGATTTCCAGCAGTAAATGAGAAAGGCGAGGGTCACTTATGTAGGCGACGTGGGGTAATCTAAATTAGATAAGCCATCTGGATAGTGTGCCACGTCAGGTTGATTATGACATCGATGTTTCTACGGTCGGAAAAGCAGGTGGTTATTTAAGTGTATTTGTGACTTCGGCGTCAGAAAAGGTCGAGTTTTTCTTCAAGATCGGAAAGCAATTGATCATATGACAAATGACAAGGATAAGTTCTTAACAACAAGAGAAATGAGAAAATTTGTATGACCCATTTTAAATATCGCTAAATGTATGTATTGGAACAAAATCAGAACTCCTTAAATCGACGACATTACTAATGTGCACATTTATCAAAAACGTTCTGTACATATTATACAGAAGGTTCATTCGTTGACTGATTGGGTGCAAAGTATAAATGTGTATTCTTTTCTACTTCATGTTGTCACTTTGTTTTCTCTTTGAATGACCTTACAAGTAGAATTGTACCAAAGTCATTCTGTATGATGTCAGAAATGCAGAGAAAACTTCTTTGCAAGACGAAGTTCTCTTTTTGAAGCGATAACCCAGTGGAAAGCAATAATGACGCATGCAATCAATCTTTTGAAAAATTGAACATTGATTAATTGATTATGATGATGAATGCGAGAAAAAGTAAAACACAGGCACGAAAAAATCCAGAAAAATCCATGGATTTTTTCTAGAAGTTTCTATCTTTTTTCCGACGCTTTTCATACTACGATGAATTTTCAAAAGAATCTGGCATGACAGTGATAAGATAAGGGTTCTTCGAGAGATGTGTATTTTCGGTAGCGATCATGAATGTGTGCGTGCAGCGTGCACATGTAGAATATTATCTCTACGATGTCGAGAAGTACTTGGGTTTTAGTTATAACTCACGAAGATCGGCAAGAAAAGTGGGGAGAATTAGATTTAAAGTCTCATCTGTTTTGTCTTTTCTTATGATATTGATAATAATATTATATGTTCAGATTTAATCCAAATATCATTAACTATAATATTTTGCGCCCGTGGTGAACCAAACATAGGATTGCGCTTACTCGCAACTTCACAATCCCTCAACCCTCAACTCTATAGTCATCAATATTTTTGACTGGGAACGCGCCCCCATCTCAACTTATTTTGTTGTGTTCATATCAAATCTGCAATGCTTGGTGATTACCGGCAAACAACAAGATTGTTGTGTTTTGATACACATTTACCGCAATCAGTTCCCCTGGTTACTTTGTCAAACCACACAAGGCAGCATGCGCTGGAAATACCAGAGGATACCATTCAGAATGTGGGAACTCATGGTTCAATAACAGGGAAAACGATGACGCGTATTATATGTTTCGATCATATAACAACTGCTACTACTCCTCTTCCGAACCTGTAACTGATGAAGAGGATGAGTTGTAACTACAAAG
>Ga0209092_10002595_pt1 | contig 16505 bp, 15 predicted proteins | sample FraStrMetagenome_FD_187446 | JGI IMG/M metagenome (GOLD analysis project Ga0209092, IMG submission 187446) | Marine eukaryotic phytoplankton communities from Arctic Ocean - Fram Strait ARC3M Metagenome (SPAdes) (version 2) | ecosystem: Environmental > Aquatic > Marine > Oceanic | place: Fram...
TAGAGGCCGGAAGGGCACCGGTAAGACTAAGTTTGGAGAGTTACTTGGCGGCCTGGTCAAAGCACACCACAAAATTGTAAGCAGGGCAGAGCATGTTACCGGCAACTTTAACCGCCACCTTGAAGACACGCTACTGCTGCAAGCAGATGAGGCGTATTGGGCAGGGGCCAAAGCCTCTGAGGGTGCGCTTAAAGACCTGCTGACTAACCCCAGCATCACCATTGAGCGCAAGGGCGTTGATGCGTACACCGCACCAAACTACACCCGCATCCTGTTTACCAGTAACGAAGAGTTCGTCGTGCCTGCATCGCTCGATGAGCGCAGGTTTGCCGTGTTCGATGTGGGCAATAGCAGGAAGCAGGACAGTCAATACTTCGCCGCGCTGGACAACTGGTACAACGCTGGGGGTGCTGAAGCACTGCTGCACTACCTCAGAACGTTTGACCAGGCGAACATCAATCTTCGATTAGTCCCGCAGACTGAGGCGCTGACAGACCAGAAGCTTGAGGCGCTGGATAACGTCACTGAGTGGCTTTACAACTGCCTTCAGAACGGTGAGATCAGAGAGAACCGGGTAGGCGGTAATGTTGTGCAGTTCGGATCAGAAACCCCCAAGGCTGAGATATACGACATATATGCCAGTAGCCTGAGAGGTAATAAGTTTGAAGTGCCGATGAAGTCAGCGCCCTTTTGGAAAAAACTCAAGAACTACGCCGACCTGTTTACTGACGGAGCCTATAAGTGTGAAGCAGGGCATCGCTATCGCACGATGAAGATCAACACCACCGAAGCCTCACGGTTCATATTTGAGGCAACCAACAACCTTAGCAACATCGAATGGGCCACGCTTGATATGGGTGCGGCAGACAGTGATCCATTTGACCCTGCAAACTGGGAGGACTAGGCATGACCTGTTTTTTGACATTGGTATTTCTTTGTTTTTTAGGAGTTTCGCTGTACGGCGCATTTCTAATAGTGCAAGACAAACAAGCGGCATGGGAGAAACGTAATGGGAAAAGGTAGTAAGCAACGGCCAACATCACCGACATTCTACGACAACTGGGATGCGGTGTTTGGAAATAAACAAGAGGTAGAAGAAAAGACACATGAATATGACTGCTACAAGTGCGGCGGCCTCGACGAAGACGACGTGTTTGAAGAGATCGAGGTAAACCATGAGCCTTTGGGCGACACGACCGTGCCACGAACTATGATCATTCTAACCTGTGAGCGTTGCGGCCAAGAGGTCGAGCGCACAGGATAATTCCCCCCTGAAGCGGTCACCTCTCCGCTTCCTTTGCCTCGACCTTAACGGGTCGGGGCTTTTTTATGTCTACGCGATACTCACTAATATTGTATATACAACAATTAGTGGTACAATCAACAGCGAGGAATACAAAATGAACACAATCAATATTTGTCAGTTATCGAAGATAAAGGCGCGTGAGCGCCGTGAGGCCATCCAGCGTGAGGTTACAGAGACGCTGTGCGGCATCGGCCTTGTCGTATTCATCCTTTTATGTCTTGGTGCTGAAAGCTGGATAGAGCGCATTCTATGACCGATAAAGTTGTTAGGTTAAAGACCGTCAAGCCCTCAAAGCCTGAGAAGGATGAGGGCTTAGATGCCAACCTGATGCTCACCCTGATGGAGTTCGCTGCGATCATGGAAACCTCAAAGGCTAAGAGCTTTGCGGCGGTCGCATGTGATGAGTCCGGTGAGATTATCACCACATGGTACTCCGCATTGCCACACAACGCGCTTATAGGCGCAGTCGAGATGCTAAAGAACGATTACATGATGAACCAATGGATGTATGACGAAGACGAGGGCGATTGGCAGTGATGGTTTAATTCCCAGCCTCTCGCGGTAGCGTCAATACCAGAACACGCTTTATTTTAACGATGGCCCTCTTTATGAGGGTTTTTTTATGTCCGGATAACTGTCCAGATAAATGTCCGGTTTACAGGGTGACATGTACCATTCAATGTACATTGTACAGTCTGGTGTACATTCCAGTAGGTAATGAACCGCATAGCCTTTTAGCATTTGTAAGACACAAGCCAACACATACAATCCCGCCTTAATTAACCTGTGAGGATGTGTCGTGTTTTTGTGGTGTGTATATGTAGTAACAATGTTAGTCGTAATAGCCTTGGAAGATTCCCAGGTGGGAAAACTTTGGAACCGTGGGAAAAGTGATTAAGTTAGTGACCACTAACCTATGAGGTGTGAGGACGTTCAAGCAAAGCCCAAACGTTCAAGGTCGTTCAGGTGCATTTTTTACCTTGAACGTGCTTGAAACCCGCGTGGTTACTGAGGTCGTTCAGGTAGTTCAAGTAAATCCTCTTTTTTATTTAGAGAGATATAAAAAGACTAATAAAGCCTATAAAGACTTTAAAAACTCCCCAACTGATTTTTTCCCTGTTTTACCTGAACGCCTGAACGGATTCGCTCTAGCCCAATGGTGACGTGGCCTGTAGCCCGTTCAAGGTAAAAAAACGCACCTGAACGCCCTTGAACGACCTGAACGTGCTGTTTTTAGCTTAGAGGAGCTAAGGCTGTGAGGTGTGGTCAACCGCTACTGTCAATGTAGCAGGGGATACACAACATGCTGTTGTATCTGGGATATAATGCGCCTCATTCACTGTTTAACTGGAGTTATTGAGTTGGCAAACGAAAAGGTCATCGACTACGAAAAGCTGTACAACCTAGCAAAGATAGGGCTGTCAGAAGAACAGATAGCAACTAGCCTTGGCATATCACGATCCACCATCTCACGTCGTAAGCGTGAAGACGATACATTCTGCACCACATTAAAGGCTGGCAAGCAAGCAGGCATCGATGCTGTGACGAATGCGCTGTTTGAAGGCGCAACCGGGGACAAGCCCAACACATCAGCGCAGATATTCTTCCTGAAGAACCGAGCAGGCTGGAGGGATAAGACCGAAGTAGATGCTAACCTATCCGGCGATGTCACTGTTAACCATGACATAGATGCCGCGCTGCAAAGCTTGAAGGATGCGGGCATTGATCCTACTAAGCTATGATCGCCCCCATTCATGGTGGGACGAATATCGTTATAAATCAATGACTTACAGGCATTTGGTACACTTCTTGGATCACTGCGGCTTGAAACCTGGCAGGATCGGCGCTTTTGAAGTCGCTTCGCAAAATCCGGGTACCTCTGGGCGGGCATACGCCCCCACATATCTGAGTACATATAGGGCGGCCCTTTTGTGACAGAAGCGACTCCAAAAAAATCGGGTTCAAAAAAGAAAGTACCTGCTCTGACAGCGGCCCAAAAAAATAAGGCGGAGAAAATTGCGGAAGCCATCCGCGTGGTAAAGCTGCACAAAGCGCAAAACCGCCTAAAGTATTGGGAGCCATACGGCTGGCAGGAAGAGTTCTACAAAGCCGGAAAGGCTAACAAGCAAAGAATGCTGATGGCGGCCAATAGGGTTGGCAAAACTGCATCACAGGCCGCAGAGGTCGCGTTCCACCTCACAGGCTTATATCCAGACTGGTGGGAGGGTATCAGGTTCACCCGACCAACAAAGATATGGTGTCTGGGTGTGTCCGGTGAGCAGTTGAGAGATGTAATCGTCAAGGAATTGCTGGGTATGTACCTTGGCGAAGGTAAGTTTGATGGTTCGGGCTTAATACCTCAAAGGCTCATCTACCAGGTAACCCCCGCGATGGGAACGCCACGGCTTCCACGAGATGTTGCTGTGAGGCATGCGTCTGGTAATACAAGTTTAGTAAGTTTTAAGTCCTACACGCAGGGGCAGCATGTGCTTATGGGTTCAAGTCAGGACTATATCTGGATCGACGAGGAGCCGACCGACCCCACAATATACCCACAGTGTCTTACGCGAACAGCGACAGGTAATGATGGAAAGGGCGGTTACCTCGTCGGTACTTTAACGCCGGAGAACGGGATGACTGAACTGGTAAGTCAGTTCATGGACAACCCGAATAAGGGTCAGTACCTACAAAATGTGACATGGAACGATGCGCCACACATCACCGAAGAGACTAAGACTCAGCTTTTAGCGGCTATCCCTGAGTACCAGCGGGATATGCGGTCGAAAGGTATCCCGGTGTTGGGTGAGGGCATGGTGTTCCCCATAGCCGAAGAGGCTATAAAGGTCGAGCCGTTTGAGATACCGGCGCACTACAAGAAATTGTGCGCTGTGGACTTCGGTATTACTCACCCGACCACCTGTGTGTGGACGGCCTACGACCCTGACAGCGATGTCATTTATGTGTACGACGTTTATAAGAAGGAAGGCGAGGTTCCGGCGGTACACGGCGCTGTTATTAAGAGCCGTGGCAAGACTATCCCCTGCATATACCCGCACGATGGCGACAACACGGAGAAGGGCAGTGGTAAGACGCTGGCAGAGATGTATTTAGAGATCGGCGTGTTGATGATCGGCAAATTTACGAACCCGGACGGCACTAACTTTGTCGAGCCGGGGCTTATGGAGATGTTAGAACGGTTTAGAACTGGGCGGTTACGAGTGTTCAGCAATCTGGTGCCTTGGTTTGAGGAGTTTAGGCGGTATCACCGCAAAAAGGGAAAGATACATAAGGAGTTCGATGACCTTATGGACGCTACACGATATTCAGCTATTAGCGTAACGCGGTTCGGCCAGAACGCGGTAGAGCGAGAGCAATTAACTAACGGTTCAACAGGATATACGACAAATGAATATAGTTTCTGAGATTAATGAAGGTGAGTTGCTTTCCTCACTAGAGAACAGTATCAACGCCGCAGATTCATATGCTGAGAGCGAGATCGGGCAGCAGCGTGACAAGGGTCACCGCTATTACTACGGTCAGCCGATGGGGAATGAGCGCCCTGGTCGAAGCCAGCATGTGAGCATGGACGTTTTTGACGCGGTCGAGAGTGTTAAGGCCATGCTGATGGAAACATTCACGGCTGACCGCAACGTGTGCCGCTTCGACCCGCAAACCTCAGAGGATTTTGTGCCTGCGAAGATGGCGACTGCGCTGACTAACTATATTTTCTATCGTGAGAACAAGGGGTCGAAGGTTCTGCACGATGTGATCCACGATGCCCTGGTCGCTAAGACGGGGATTGTTAAGCGTTACTACAAGAACTACTACGAGTATGACGAGGAGACCTTCGAGGGGTTAGATGAGGCCGGGTTTAACCAGATCGGTGCAGACCCTGATGTAACAATTACTGAGTACGCAGAAGATATACAGTCAGGTCAGGTGCAAGACCCGCAGACAGGCCAGATTCTGGAGATGTCGCAGGTAATGTACAGCGGTGAGCTTGTCAGAAAGATCGACAAGAGCAAAATCTGCATTGAGGTGATACCGCCTGAAGACTTCCTTGTAACACCCCGTGCTACAGATGAAGAGGATGCGGATTTTTGTTCACACCGCACAAGCAGAACGCGTGGCGAGTTACTAAGCGAGGGCTATGACCCTGAGTTAGTTGCCAAGTTGGATGAAGACAAGGACATGCACGAGGACGGGTCGCTAGGTAGAGACTCTGTTGATGGGTATCGGCACGACGACTCGTATGAGGCAGACCACGACCGTGAGTATGTCACTATTTATGAGTCGTACTTGAAGAAGTACCGCGATGACTTGCAGAAGTGCGTTGTGCTGAAAGTGCTTCACAGCCGCAGAGTGTTACTGGATGTTGAGATCGTAAGCGAGAAGCCTTTCCGTTACTTCACACCTTTCCCACTGCCTCACAGGTTCCACGGTATGAGCCTTGCGGATGTGTTGTTCGATATCCAGAAGACTCAGAGCAGTCTGAAGCGTGGTGTGGTTGATCACACGTTTATGACTAACACCTCAAGGTTTATTGCTAATTTGTCGTTGGTTAAGAACCCACGCGACCTGCTGGATAACAAGGTCGGTGCGGTTATCGACGTTAACAGCCCGAACCCTGAGAACGTGGTTCGTCCTATGCCGATGCCGAACTTATCAGGCACCGTGTTCCAGGCGATTGAGAACTTAGAGACTGAGAAGGAAGCGCGTAGCGGCATGAGCCGCATGGCGCGAGGCATGGACAGCACTGTTGTGAGTAAACAGAACAGTTCTGACCTGATCACTCAGTTTATGAACGCGAGCAACCGCAGAATTATGGTGATGGCGCGTAATCTGGCTGAGAACTTCTTAAAGCCGTTGATGCACGACATTTACAGGTTGGCGATAGAGAACGAGAGCCAAGAGAAGATGATCCAGTTGGATGGGCAGTTCGTGCCTGTAAATCCGCAGTTCTTGGGTGATCGCACAGAGATGACTGTGGCTGTGGCCCTAACGCCTGAAGAGCAGGCGCAGGAAGCGCAGATGCTGCTGTCACTCGATCAGCAGTTCACGATGAACCCGCAAGACCCATCGGTAGGTGGTATGTACGGCGCACCACAGCGTCACGCGATGCTCAGTCGAGCGTTTGAGTTGTTGAACATTAAGTCAGCGGGTATGTACCTGTTCGATCCGAACAGCCCAGAGTATCAGCAGCAGCAGCAATCGATGCAGGAGCAACAGGAAGAGGCAGCATCTAAGCAGTCTGAGGTTGAGAAGTTCAACGCGGGTATGACAGCAAGACAGGTGGCTGTACTTGAAGGTCAGTTGGAACTCGACGTGATGAAAGAGCAAAACAAGATGCTGATCGAGATGGAGAACATGCAGCATGCTCAGGAAGAGAAAGAGAGCCGCTTGCTGATGGACGTGGAGAAACAGAACCACGACATGGAGATGGACGAGAAAGAACTTGTTGTTGAGAAGCAACAGAAACGTAACGTATCAATCGGGTGATTTATGCCAGTCGATGAGAAAGCACTAGAAGACTTTATTAAGAAGGCGCACGACAAAAAGTACGCCAAAAAGAAAACGCGGAAACAGGCGTTTGACGATTTTAGAAAATGGAAAGATGGAAAGTTAGACCAAGAAACCACGCTACCAAGACCCCCCACAAGGGGGCGATTGGCTAGTGCCAACCCAAAACCCAAACCAACCACTTAGTGGAGTTTATATGAGTAACGAAGATGTAGGTGAAATGGCATCCCAAGCGGAAGCTTCAAGAGAAATGTTAAACAGCGCGGTGTTTAACCGGGCGTTTGAAAACATGAATAGTTCTATCATGGATCAAATCCTGGCTACGCCACCAGAAGCTGATGCTGAAAGAGAACGTCTGTACGCCATGTTTAAGGCTGGTCAGATGTTTGTCCAACAATTTGCCGGACTCATAAACAACTACGAGTTGGCGACACAAGAAGAAGTTGTGTAAAATAGGAGAATACCCATGTCAGAAGAGCAAACCGCAATACCGGACTCTGCTGAAGCAGGTGATAACGATATTATCGCTAGACTTACGGCTGTACTGGAGTCCCCGCAAGAGGAACAAACCGAAACGCCTGAAGAAGAGCAAGAGGTAGTCGAAGAGGCTACCGATGAAGTGATCGACGAGTCGCAGGAAGTCGAAGAAGAAACTGAAGAATCTGAGGAGGTCGAAGACCTAACCGACGAGACTGAAGAGGAATCTGAAGATGAACCTGATGTCATTACCGAAGGAACGATTGAGGTTGATGGTGAAAAGCTGTCAGTCGATGAAATCAAACTTGGGTATATGCGACAAGCCGATTACACCAAGAAGACGCAAGCTGTTGCCGAACAGCGTAAAGCCGCAGAAGAACAAACTGCAAACTACGAATCCACACTTAGCGCCCTCTTGACTGCCTCCGGTGCAGACCTATCACGTTTTGACAACGTGGATTGGGAGCAAGCGGCAGTACAAAACCCTGATCAATATAAGCAAGCCAAGGCTATGTATGAGCAAACGAAGCAGACGCACGATTTTATTCGCGCACAAGCTGACGAGCATCAACAGCGTTCCAAGGCACAGCAACAGACGGCGATGAAAGAAAACGCCAAAGAAAGTCTGACTGTTCTCAAATCTACAATCCCTAATTGGAATAACGATCTGTACTACTCGATTGGAGAGTACGCAACCGGATCATTAGGTGTCACTACCGAAGAATTTAATGAGGTACATGACCACCGCATGATTACGGCTTTGTACAAGGCAATGCAATTTGATAGGGCTAAAACGGAAACGCAAAAGAAAGTAAAAGCGACTCCGAAAAAAACTTTATCGGGCAAGAAAGCTGAACCAAAAGACTTAGGTAAGAAAGACAATTATCGCAAAGCGCGTGACCGTCTAAAAAAATCTGGGTCTATGGAAGACGCAGTTCAAGCCCTCTTGAATAGAACTTAACTTTAGGAAATTTATCATGCCAGTAGTAGCAAATACTTTAAAAACTTACAACCAAGTAGGTAAGAAAGAAGATATCGAAGATATCATCTATGACATCAGCCCTACGCTGACCCCATTCACTTCTTCAATTGGTTCTAGCTCCGCGTCAGCCACTCTACACCAGTGGCAGCAAAGTGAGCTTTCGGCTGTAGGCACTAACGCCGCAGTTGAAGGCGCAGATGCAGGCGCTGCTAGTAACAACACCACAACTTTGAAGAACGCTAACACTCAAATCTTCACTAAAGTTGTACAGTCTTCAGGTACTTCTGAAGCTGTTGATACTTACGGACGTTCAAGCGATTTGCAGATGAACATCGCCATGAAAGGCAAAGAAATGCGTCGTGACATTGAGCATGCCTTCGTTGGTGCTTTGCAAGCAGGTACTGCGGGCAACGGCACAACTGCTCGTCAGTTGACCTCTGCTCAGAATCAGATTGATTCTTCTACCACTTCAACTGCTGGTTCTAACCGCGCTTTCACTGAAACACTGCTGTTGGGTGTTTTGCAGGACGTGTACGAAGCTGGTGGCGATCCCAACCAGATCCAGGTTACTCCATCTCACTCTGTAACTGTCGCGAACTTCGCGGCATCAGCAGGCCGTGAGCGTGACTTCAGCACTGGTACTAAGATCGTGAACAGCGTAGACCTTTACGTCAGCCCATTCGGCGAGTGTTCAGTTGTACCAAATCGCTTCCTTCAGGCGAACACTTGCCTGGTACTCGACACTGAGTATTGGAGCCGTGCTGTTCTGCGTCCAATGCAGACTATCGTTCTTGCCAAGCAAGGTGACTCTGATAAGCGTCAAATGCTTACTGAGCTTACTTTGGTTTGTGAAAACGACAAGGCTTCCGGTCTTATCGAAGCACTGAATGCTTAATAGCAACAAAACTGGGTGGCCCTTCGGGCCATCCTTTATTTTTTTTTGGGGTTCTAAATGTCCGGCGAGTTAAAAGCAAATATTCATCACGATGTCAGCCAAGACAAATTTCACATCTCACATTCTCAGGATGTCAGTGGAATTTTAGAAGCGAACAAACGCGCTAGAGAACAGGCCGAAGGAAAGAAAATGGGAGACATGGTTCGTGTAGCAACCATACCTGATGTCGTTGCCATCGAGTGGATGAACGAAGGCATCAATGTAATGTCGCCAAACCCTGAAGACCTAAGACGAATGAAGAAAAAGCTTAACTCACCTGAGTACGCTTACCTGCGTACAGGCGGCGGTAGATTATGAGCCTTGCAACATATGCTGAATTAAAAAGTTCGGTAGCTAATTGGTTAAACAGGACTGACCTAACAGCCGAAATTCCAGATTTTATTAAACTTGCTGAAAGTAGAATAGCGCACGAAGTGCGACTACCGACTATTGAAAAGACAGCAAGTATGACCCCTAACGCTCAAGGAGCCATTGCGATACCAGCAGACTTTCTTGAGCTAATAGACGTTTTTTACAACGACAAGCCGATTGATCGCGTCAGCCTTACTTATTTGCGTGGTTTAAGCCCGCAAGCAGGAACACCCACATGCTTTGCACGAGATGGCAAGGAAATAGTCTTTTTTCCAACACCTACAATGCAGTCATCAGACACGCTAGTCGTAAAGTATTTTTACCAGGTGCCTGACCTTAGTGATTCCGCAACAACTAACGACTTGTTTAAAACGATACCAGAACTCTATTTGTTCGCTTCACTATCTGAAGCGGCAACATTTTTAGGTGCTGACAACGGACGCTGGGAGCAGTCATATCAGACCGCATTCAACCGGGTAGTGGCACACGATAGGTCAGCCGAAGTTGCTGGCTCCAGTCCACAAATCCAAAGCGGGTATTAAATATGGCAGGTTTTTACGAAAACATTACAGTTAGCGAAGCAGTACCCAACGCAGCGGCAGACGCTGTAGCTGCTAAAGACGCGGCAGAAGCGGCGCAGGCGTTAGCGGAATCTGCTAAACAAGGGGCTGAAGCGGCGAAGTCGCTTGCAGAACAGCACAAAAATACCGCAAGTGGTTTTGCTTCGACTGTTAGCAGCGCCCAAAGCATTGCTGATGCCAACGTAGCGGCTACATCCGCAGATAAAACGGCGGCGGAAGCTGCAAGAAATGCGGCGCTAGGATATAAAAACGATGCCGTAACTGCTAAAAACAGCGCAGAGTCTGCTGCTAACTCCGTGTCAGCTAACGCCGCAACTGTTGCAGGTAAAACAACAGAAATAGATGCCATACATGGCAGTCTATCTAGCATCAACACGGTTTCTAGTGATCTCACAGGCTCAAACAACATAGGTGCAGTTGCGGCAATCCCAACACAGGTGGAGACAGTTGCGGGTATTGCAACTGAAGTCGTTGCTGTGCATGGTGATGCAACCGACATCGGCACAGTAGCTGGTGACCTCACAGGCTCAAACAACATAGGCGCAGTCGCTGGGTTAGCTCCGAAGATAAACACGGTAGCTGGACTCAGTTCTGAACTGACTTCGGTTCACGGCAACAACGCTGACATTACGACAGTCGCTACCAGCCTCAACGCTGGCAACATTATCGCTAACGTAAGCTCTAACATTGGCAACGTGAATGATGTAGGTAACAAGCTTACTGAGATTGAAGCTGTTAATAACGCGCTGTCAGATATCGAGGCAGTAGCTGATGACCTAAACGGCTCAGACACTATCGGTGCCGCTGTAGCCAGTGCCTCTGCTGCCTCTACCAGCGCAAGCAATGCAAGCTCCAGTGCATCCTCTGCATCTACCTCTGCAACCAACGCAAGCAACAGTGCTACTGCCGCAAGCAATAGTGCTACTGCTGCATCTGCATCTAAGGACGCTGCTTCTGGTAGCGCCTCTGCTGCCTCTGGTTCAGCCAGTGCTGCCGCAAGCAGTGCATCAGAAGCCTCCACCAGCGCAAGCAACGCAGATACCTCAGAGACTAACGCAGCCTCTAGCGCATCTGCTGCTGCCACAAGTGCATCAAACGCAGCAACTTCAGCATCAAGCGCAGCCTCTAGTGCAACTACAGCGACAACTATTGCTAATGACCTAGGCAACCTAGATAACGCTATTACTAACGCAGCAGGTTCTGCAACTTCAGCGGCTACTTCTGCTTCCACAGCTTTAGGCTACCGCAACGAAGCTGAGACTCACAAGAACAACGCCTACACCTACAGTCAAAGTGCAGCCTCTGCTGTTACCTATCAAGACCTTACAGCCATAGCGCAGTCAAAGTCAGTAACTGCCACAGACGTATTTGTCTATGACACTAGCAAGGACTCTGACGGCGGTGCATGGAGACATCGCACACAAGGCACTAGCTGGTACAACGAGACGTTAAACACTAGCACTCGTGGTGCAACTAAGAAGTTCCCTGCGGTTGCTGTGATTGTCGTTAAAAATGATGAGATATTAATCTATGACGGAGACGACCCTTCGTTGCCTCTTTGGATGAAGTTTGACGACAACGTAGCAGGAGCCTCTAGCACTTGGTGGGGAACAGGTTACGGTGGTGTCAACGGAAGCTGTGTAACGATGAAAGACGGCTTGCTCTGTGCAGGGACAACAGACACTACTAACTCCCATGAAGTATCAGGTTTATCTACAGTTAGTTTCATATCTGAAAAGCATTCAAAACATGGTGGTCTTTCAGGATACAAATATAGACCCATAGCAGAACGAGCTACCGCTTTTCAGGTAGATACTTCACATCATGCAGCTATGATTGTGGTTCATAAAAGCATCAACGACGTAGCCATGACAGTCCTCCCCAACGCACCTATAGACGCTGACACTGGACTACCTGTGCCAACCATAGCGGTTGCTACTGATGGTGGTGTGAGTGTTATTAAGGATGATGGGAGTGTTGTTGATATAACTTACAACTCCGCAGGTTGGGGAAAAACGGCACACGTTGCTTTTGGTAAGGATAATCAGATTCTTTTCTGCACCAATAACACAACCGCATCTTCTCTAGTACTGTCTGAAACGCCAATACCTACAGCGGATGTTTCTTTCTATGAGTGGGAGGTTGACCAAGGCGCTTATGAAAGACCTATACTTGGTAGAATAAATACAAGCGTGGCAGTTCCTAATTTTGTTGGAGGAGATTGGATTACAAACTTTGCAGCTTATGATGGTGAGATAACTACAGGCGCAGGGAAAGGTTTAACCAAGGTCGAAAACGGCTCAGACAACAGAACCAATTTGTTTAACTACATCACCTCCGACTACAACACAGGTTGGATGAACGGTGACATCAAGTTAGCCACCCTTTCGGATACTGATACGACTAATGTTACTGGGTCTGAGTTGGTTAGTAATACAGGCTTAAGTGATTGGGTTAATACGACTAGTGCAACATGGAGTAATGGCGCGTTAACGCTAACAGGTAACGCTATGACGGCTCAAAGTTTTGCCACAGTAGCCGGAAAAACGTATGTGTGGCTTGTGGATGTAACGGCTGGGTCTGCTGCTGACTTTCGAGTAGGTACATCGATAAACAGCCAGTCAATTTATGACCATCCTGTCAGTGTAAGCTCAGGCTCTTATGTCATAACCTTTACTGCCACAAGCAGTCTTACTTACATTACATTAAAAACCCACTATACACCGGGCAGTACATCCACAACTACATTCGACAACATCTCAGTACGCCTAGCAGAACCAGACCGCAGTGTTAACGGCAACGGTCTCCAAGTACACGGCACAGTCACTAAGACGGCTGTAGCAACGGGTGCTGACCTTGTGTCATTTGAAGGAGCGTCTGGCGTTTATTTAGAACAACCTTACAACGCAGACCTAAACTTTGGTTATGGTGATTACTGCGTAATGTTTTGGGGTAAACAAATAAGCGGTGATTTAACAGCAGTTTTCAGAGGAGACGCTAACGCAGGGGCAACTGGAGGTGCGGGTGGAATGCACATCTGGTTAAACGGTAGTCAGCTTAAAACTATTATTGATGGGGCATCCCAACAAATAGTCACACCTAAAGGAAACGGCAGTTTTGCACATTATGTTGTAACCAGAAGGAACGGCACAGTTTATTTTTATCAAGATGGTGTTTTGTTCCACACTTACGATGCAACAACTAGAAATGTAAGTAGAACTGAAGGAACAAAAGTTTTATCTGGCTACTACCCACACAACAACACAGTAAATAAACTTGCACTCCTACGCATCTCAGCCACAGCCCCAACCGCAGAGCAAATCGCCAAGATGTATCGTGACGAAAAGCCTCTGTTCCAAGAGAACGCCAAAGCTACCCTGTACGGCACTTCAGACGCTGTCAAAGCACTCGCCTATGACGATGACACAGAGTTACTACACGCTGGTACTTCAGCAGGTCGCTCAGTGTTTAAAGGACTACAGCGAGTATCCAACACCACAGACGCAGTTGGCGTAGCCATTAGTGCATCTAACGACTTAGTAGTAGAGGAGTAATATGGAACTAACAATAAACAAACTCGACACGCACATGTTCACAGACGGTATGTCTAATGTAGTTAACAATGTACATTGGACAGCCACCGTTGATGACATAAGCGTTACAGGCTCTACTCGACTCAATCCACCCAAGAAGACTTTCCAGCCGCTAGACGAGCTTTCGGAAGCTACTGTGAAGTCTTGGGTTATGGGTAGGTTAGACGTTGCTAGAGTGCAAAAGCAAATTACTAGCATCAAGGAAGCTGAAGAAAAGACTTCACTTCTCCCACCGTGGTCAGAGGGCTTTGCTTACGCAGAGCCTGAGAACATCACAGTCAAGCGTCAGACCTATGAGTACAAAGAGGCTGTCGCTAGGCTGTCTCAAGTGGTGCTGTCAGTAGGTCGTCCAGAACTTACAGAGATGCTGCCTACGGGAGAACAGGTGTACAACGAAGAGACTATGGAGATGGAAGATGTGTTGGCTGAGACAGTCACACAGACGCTCATAGAGCCTTTGGAAGCCACTGTAGAACAAGACACATATGACGAAGAGACTGGTGAGGTCACTGGTACTGAGACTGTACCCAATCCTCTAATCGTCACAGATAAACAAGAACGTGCAGCAGCACAGGCGGTAGTAGATGCTACGCCAGAACCTATTAAGGAGGTAACGCCATGACGGTAAAGATAAGCAAACCTGCTCTTAATCTAAGAGAAGAGTTAAACAAACTTGATAAGCCTTCTGGTATTACTGGAGAAACTTTACTACGGGCTGATACTGATGCAGACGCTAGAGCCACGCTGGGTATTGATAACTTTGAGCAGGTCAGTGTAAGCACAGATGGCGTGATTAGTGCTGATGGTTTGACTACAACAAGCTCAGTAGGTATTGGTACTAGCTCGCCTACAAGAAATTTGACTGTTCATGGAGGTGCAGGTAATTCCATTTTTGCACTACAAAATAATAGTACAGGAGCAGCCGCAGGCGATGGCTTTCAAATACAATTAGTAGGAAACGATATTTACCAATATAACTATGATAATGGTTTTATGGTTTTCGGAACTAACAACGCAGAACGCATGCGCTTGTCAGGTGGCAACCTGTTGGTGGGTAAGACTGCTAGTAGTTTTAACACATCAGGTATTGAGTTAAAGCCAGACCACTTGCAGGTTACTAGGAACTCAACAGTAACTTATTTTAACCGAACTGGAAGTGATGGCATTATATCTAACTTCTACAAAGACGGCACAACCGTAGGTAGTATTGGTACTGACTCTGGCGACCTTACCATATACGGCACTGTAGCGGGGCATACGGGCTTTAGATTTGGTAATGGTGAGGTCTACCCTACAAATAATGCGGGTTCTTTAAGCGATAACACTATGAGTCTTGGTAGTACCACTGTACGCTTCAAAGACCTCTACCTATCAGGCGGTGTCTACTTAGGCGGCACAGGTGCTGCTAACAAGCTGGAAGACTATGAAAGTGGAACTTTTACTCCTTATCTCTATGATGGCACTACTAGCGTTGCTTTAGGGACAGGGCATTATACTAAAATTGGTCAATTAGTTACTATATTTATTAATGCTTATAATTATGATTTAAGCAGCATATCGGCCACTGATGGTTTGAGAATTACTAACCTGCCTTTTAGTGCTACATCCTCTGCACCTGTCTCATTTGCTACAAACACACCTAATGGTAAACCTCTCGCAGTCCATGTTGGTGGTACAAGTACGTTTATTTGGGTAACAGAGGCTTCTGCCCTAGATTTCTCTTATGGAACAAAGACTAACATTGGGCTAGGAACAGGGAACGCTACTGTAAGAGGCTCTTTTTACTACAACGCATAACAACCATACGCCTATCGGACGGTAGGCACAGACAGGAGCAATACAATGGCTTTAGAAAAAGTAATATCAGAAGACAAGATTGAAATCGTAGGTGACTACAAGACAGTACAAGTACGAACCTGCACCAAGGTACTAGAGGACGGCGTAGAGCTATCCTCTGGCTACCACAGGCACGTTGTAGTTGCAGGACAGGACTACAGCAACGAATCTACAGAGGTACAGGCTATCTGTGCTGCTGTACATACAGACGCAGTTATTGCTGCATACAACGCATCACTGGTGCCTGCTGAAGAAGAGTAATGAGATGCGATGGTTTCCACTATTTGTTCTCTCGTTACTTTTTGTAGTCCCTGGTTATTCTCATGCAGACAGTACCAATGAACAAGACGGTTCTTTAAATACTAACACCGTTGATTCTACTGTAAGCAGTAACAACAATAGTACAGACCAAAGCACCAGCAACACGTACAACGGGGCAGGAAGCTCATCCGACATTCCAGTTGGTTCAGCCATTGCCCCTAGCTACATGTCCAACGGTATGGAAACTTGCTTACAAGGAACAGGCAGCAGTATCCAAACAGGTGTTGTAGGTATTACAAAAGGTAACTATCGCGCCGACCCAGAGTGTAACCGTAGGCGTGATGCTAAAGTCTTAAATGACTTGGGAATGAAAGTAGCCGCTATCGCTCGCATGTGTGAGTCTGATGAAGTTTGGCGCAGCATGTTCCTATCTGGTACACCTTGTCCCTTGTTACAGCGTGGCAGACTGGTAGTAGGCAAGAGAGCGTTCCTGCTTATGAAGATGCAACCAGAACTTTATATCCCTGAGTATGGGGAAGTAAAAATGATTCGGACAGCAACATTTAGCAAACGTCCTGCCAATCCCAAGTTTAACGAAACGCAGGAATGGTACAACAAAATCCTAGACATTGGAGGTAACGAT
>Ga0209092_10002597_pt1 | contig 16480 bp, 14 predicted proteins | sample FraStrMetagenome_FD_187446 | JGI IMG/M metagenome (GOLD analysis project Ga0209092, IMG submission 187446) | Marine eukaryotic phytoplankton communities from Arctic Ocean - Fram Strait ARC3M Metagenome (SPAdes) (version 2) | ecosystem: Environmental > Aquatic > Marine > Oceanic | place: Fram...
GTAGTGTTGCCCTTGTTTCCGGCGAGTGGATGCTGCAAGCACCATGCATTAGTGCAAAAATGTTGACGATTAAGCAGAACTGGAGAGACAACTAAATCAAGTATGAAAAAAGGGGTTCAGATTGTTGTATAGTGAAGCAATAACTAATTAAAAAAAACAAAAAAATTGACCGAGATGTTGCTCGAAAAAATTTAGTGCCCATCTTTGTAGAAAGAAATCTTTTTGACTTTTATGAGTAGTATTTTCTAACACTACCATATATACAAATATAATTTAAACTGTTTCCAATAACGGCGATTATCATTTCAGAGTGTTTTATCAAGTCCAAAATATTGGAAAAGTTGAGAAGAACTCAAAGTATAAATTGAATTTTAGGTGCAAGTATCTTGTCTAATCACAAAAATGAGATTTTGCTAAAAAAGTGAGTTGGATATTCTCATTCAGTTGCAAAAAAGGGTTTTCAAATATTCTCCATAATGACAATTCCTTTCATCATTTTGCTTGGTTTCTTCAATGTATAGAATAGGAGTATAATGTGGAAATGTTGTTCAATGGTTCATTCTTCGCTTCTGGATAAAGAATTTGGAGTTTGGTTCAGCTGCGACACAGATAAGCGGATACACAAGAAAGGAAAAAAAACAAGAAAAACAAAGATAAACAGGATTATTGAGATTATTGCGCGTACTGGATTTGTCATAACAAGCAGAATATTTTCATACAAGAGCTCTGAACGCAAAAAATAAACACAATACACGAAAAAGTTAGAAAATCCTTCTCATTTCGTTCTGAAAAAGTTTTCTCCTTTGAAATTAGTAACACATAGATTTTTATTATATTTCATAATAAAACTCATTTTTTTATAATTGACGCTTTATAATCATAGCAAAATGTTGCTTCTTTGTCTTTCACAGCTACATGAACTCATCAAAATATGAGACGTGAAGTCACTTTTCTTGATTTTACGAAAAGAGGGTACAAAATGAATGATGTACACCACTGAGTATACTTCGTTTGGACAGATGTCTAAAGGAACAAAAAAACCGCGAAAAAATATTTTTTTTTGAGAAACTTTAGATGGCGCGGAATCCAAAAATGTTTTATCAAGAAAATGAATCCTTCACAATGTGTAACAAATATTCTATCCGCAGTAGAAACATACTGGGAGCGCAGGCGCAGGATAGCCCTTCCAATGTAGAAATCATCAAAAGTGGCGCCTTCATTAAATTTCTTGACTATTTAATCTCATTGTTTGCTCACATTAAAATAAAAGGTTCATTTCAAATTCATATTTGCACTGTCAAAGAAATTATCCATATCAGTTCAAGCTATTCGACGGAGACGAAAAGGAAATCAATCTATCGTAGAAAAAGAAAGAACATTTGCACTCGAAGATGGCACCAAAATTGAAACAAGGGAATTTGTTTTCATTCTTCAACAAAAAGCCTTCACCTACCAAAACAGCAAAGAATTTGCAAGTTTCAAATACGAATACTGCACTTGCTTCATCTAAAGAAAAGGCAACAGTCACATCGCCATCGACATTACTAAAGTCTAAGAGTCTTCAAGTTAACAAAGCTAATTCAATAAAAGAAAGATGTCTTGCAGAAGATCTCAAAATTGGTTGTCGTTTATCAGTTTTTTGGCCTGACGATAAAGAATATTATAAGTGTGTTATAACTGGAGGCGGTGATGGATCGACAGCCAACCGAACTACTTTCCGTCTTTTGTACGATGATGAAGAAAAAGAAACTGTCGATCTAAGAACAGAAAAATTTACAATCCTAAGTTGGCCGGAAGACAATAACAACAACAATATAACGACACAAGTAGAAAAGAAGAGAAAGAGGCGGGTTATTGAAGAGGAAAGTGACGATGAAGCGGCAACTGATTTAGGAATTGAGAGCGATGATGGAAGTGAATTTATTGGAAATGAAAACGATATGGATGAGGACGACGACGAAGAAATGACCTGGATGGTGACAGATGAAGAATCTGCTGAGCTTAATTTAGAAACAAAATCTGAAAAGAAAGCATCCAAACGTGTAAAAGTTACAGAAGTTACACCGCCGAAATCAAATATCGTCCCAACTTCTGCCACCAAACAGTCCAAAACAAACAAATTCAAAACACCTCCCCGTGCACCTAGTAAAAACGTCTTCTCAAGTTTTGCATCAGAAAGCCGACAAGTATCGCCTGTGCAACCCGAATCTCGAGATCGTAACATAGTATCTTCCAAACCGATAGCGCCCTCTTCTAAATCTCTATCAAATTCTTCTTCATCCGGACCAGTTCCGATGTTCGTTGAAAAAGTAGTGAATCCTGCTGGATCGCATCAACACAATCATCTTCCATTTCTAAAACCGGAAAATATTCTCGACGCTCAGAAAAACCCACCCTCGCATCCAGAATACAATCCTCGCACACTTTATTATTCTGCCACTCAAATTGAGAAGGTTTCAAAATCAAAGGTGTCTCCTGCTCAAAAACAATGGTGGGACATTAAAAGTCAATATTTTGATACAGTGCTCTTGTTCAAGACCGGTAAATTTTATGAAATGTTTCATATGGATGCAGATGTTGGAGTACAAACGTTAGGTTTTGTGTACATGAAAGGGGCAGTTGCACACTCAGGGTTTCCAGAAAGTGCTTATGGATACATGTCTGCGAAATTAGTCTCTGCAGGGTATAAAGTCGCAAGAGTGGAACAAACAGAAACTCCAGCTATGTTAGCTGTCAGGAAGAAACGAACCAGTGGAAAGAAACCTCAAGTAGTCAATCGAGAAGTTTGCAGTGTTTTGAGCCAGGGCACAAGGACTTTTTGCTTTTTGGATGATACCAGAGTGCTCTCAAAAAAGGGAAACCAAACTGGTATTGGACCTTTACTTGCAATTCGAGAAGTTATTGATGGTGATAATGTTGAATATGGAGTTACTATCGTTGATGCTATCAGATCATGTGTAACTTTGGGACAATTTGCTGATGATATTTTGCGAAGTCGTATGTTCACATTATTAGCTACATTCGAGCCGAGCGAGATTTTGATTGAGAGCCATGCATCTAAATCTTTACACTCTTTGCTGAAGACGATTCCTTCATGTGCAAATATTCGTTTGGAAGAGATTAAAAATAACGAATATTTTCCAAAATCTACAGCAGTTGATCCATCAATCCGTAAACGATTAGAGAGAGGAACACCAGTCCACCCATGGGATCCAAGCGAAACTGTAAATGAATTACACCGCCGATCTTATTTTCCTCGCGGCTCCAAAAAGCAATCCGAAGCAAGCAGTTATTTACGTTGGCCCGCTGTATTGAAGGCCTGCATGGATGGTGAAGCTTCGTTGGCAATTAGCTCTTTGGGTGCTGCATTATTCTATTTGCAACGTAGTCTTATCGATGACGAAATTTTGACAATGGGAAACTTCAAGGCGTACATTCCTCCATCCTCTCCTTCAGTTGAGTTTGAGGCTAGAAAAGAAGCTTTGGAAAAAATGAATTCCCTCGAAGATGCAGAGAAAAGTGGAATTACAGCAGTACCCCATTGCAACATGGGGAAAGAAGAAATGACTAATCACATGCAACTGGACGGTACTACGCTTGCCAATTTAGAAATTTTGACAAATCAACATGATGGAACTCAAAATGGCTCACTATGGAAAAAGATTAATCAAACCAGGAGTCCACATGGTAGTAGATTGTTGAGGGCTTGGTTGCTTCGTCCTCTATTTCAAAAGAGTGATATTGATAGAAGGGTCGATGCTGTTACGGAACTAGTGGAGGGTGGAAGTCTTAATTTATCAATGAGCGAAGCCCGTGGTATTTTATCGAAGTGTCCCGATTTAGAACGCTTGTTGAGTCGTGTTCACAGTATGGGTCTAACCTCTTCTGCAAAACTTGAAGAACAAGAATTATCACAAGTATCTTGTCATCCCAGTGAAAGAGCTGTTTTATATGAAGGGGATAAATACACAAAGCGTAAAGTTGAAGATTTTTCACGTGTATTGCAAGGATTAAAAAATGCCGGAAAGATTATGAATTGCTTCAACGAAGTTGAAATTCAATCTCCTCTTTTGCAAAAAATAGTGAAGAGAGAAAATGAGGGGGGGTGTTTTCCGTCGTCTTTAGAGGAAGATTTGCAATGGTTTTTTGATAACTTTGATTGCAACAAAGCCGCAAAAGGAACTTTTGAACCGGCTCGAGGTGTCGATCCAAATTATGATAAAGCTTGTGATGAAGTTGTACAATTCGAGAAGGATTTACAAGACTATCAAGAAGATGTATGCCAAAATATACTGAGAAGTAGCCAAGCAGAAAGGGCGTGGAAGTACATTAACACAAAAATTGATTCCAGGGATAAATACATGATTGAGTTACCAGTGCACATTAAGGTTCCCAGCGATTTTTATGTCAAAGGAAAGAGAGGAAAAGGTGCGAAGCAAGTAAACAAATATCGAACGCCCGTTACAGAAGATGTAAGTCACATTCTCACAATTTCTGATGTTGATGAGAATGCTTTTATTCTAATTTTGAATTTAACGGTGTACTATAATGAAGTTGGTAAAAGCTCTTGAAGCTAGCTTAGAGCGAAAAGCCGAGGGAAAAGCAAGAGGTATGCAAACAATATTTTCAAAATTCGATTCTCGCCGATCAGTTTGGGAAGCAGCTGCTCAAGCAACTGCCATGCTTGATGCTTTAGGATCACTTGCTCAAGTGTCCAGTATGCCTGGATTCAGTCGCGCGGAAATATTGGATTGTTCGCCCGAGACTATCCCCAAAATCGATGTAAATGAAGGGTTTCATCCTTGTGTAGAAATTACGCACAATGGAGGAGACTTTATACCCAACGATATATCTTTAGGAGGTAGCAATGAACGAGTTTTGTTATTAAGTGGGCCAAATATGGTAAGGTAGACTAATCTTTCTTCTATTGAGCATGATTGAGTTCAATGATTTCTCATTTGTAAATGATGTCTCTCTTCTTTATAGGGAGGTAAAAGTACTCTTTTAAGACAAACATGTCTTATTTCCATTTTGGCACAAATCGGTTCATATGTACCAGCATCGTCGTGCTTCATCACGCCAGTTGATCGCATATTCACAAGGTTGGGTGCATCTGATCGTATTCTTGCTGGTCAATCCACATTCTTTGTAGAATTAGCTGAAACAGCAGCTGCTCTTCGTGGAGCGACAAGAAGAAGCCTAGTGATCATGGATGAATTGGGAAGAGGAACATCCACTTTTGATGGAACAGCTATAGCACATGCGACTGTGAAACATCTGGTCGAAAATAATAGGTGCCTTGCTTTATTTGCCACACATTACCATTCTCTGTTGGAAGACTGGAAGAGTGAGAAGTGCGTAAAGTTAGGACATATGGAATGCATGGTGGACGAAGAAGAAAGAGAAGATGACAATGATTGCAACATAACGTTCTTGTATAAATTAGGCGAAGGGCCTTGTCCAAAAAGCTTCGGAATCAATGTTGCTAGACTGGCAGCCCTACCGAAAGAAGTATTGAGTTTAGCGAAAACTCAAAGTGTTAATTTTGAAAGAGAGCTCAACAATAACAAAGACATATCGGAAAACGAATCAGAAACTCTACGAGAACAAGTAAGAGAAGCTCTTGATAGGGGGGATTTAAAAGAAGTGGAGAGGCTATGGGAAAATTTAAGCGAACAAGAATGAACTAAGTCGTCATCATCAAAAAAATCGCCTCTGCAAGGTGTAGATCTTGAAAACACTCAAAGATACTGCATATGAATAAGAATAGTATAATATGAATCATACATTTAAAAAGTTAAAATATTGATTAGGTAAAGTTGTCCTTCGATTTCATTCATACAGACATCATATATAGTAGCAAGGACTTTCATTTTATCTGCAAGAGGAAGCGGGAACTTTGCAACCTAACTTATCCAAGAAGGCATCTAAGCTCATGACATCTAACCACGGATTCATAATAGCATCATTATGTTGTTGAGGATCTGTATTGTCTGCCCAAAGAGGTAATGAAAAGGATATCTTAATATTATCACCAATTACACTGTCTCCAAAACCATTGACAAAGCGTGGGCTATACTCACATGGGGTTTTCATACATTAGAAATTTCAGCAACATACACATAAAGAAGAAAGAATTGTAGCTTCACAGGTTACAATAATAAGCTTACCTATCATCTCCTAACAATCGTTTGGCACGTACTAAAGATTTCAGTACACTCTGAACAACGAAAATAGAAGATCCTTCTTTTTCAGATGATATTAATCGTTCAATCATATCATCTTGTGATTCGTAGTCATTTTTTGGAGGAACCAAAATGATTTTTTGGTTTTCATCATCTGATAAAAATGTGGTAGATAAAGATGCTTTGGCTAATTCAAGTTGAGATGGATGTGCCACGATGATATAAACTTTACTTTCAGTACTTGTAAGCGCTTCAGCAACTTGAGGAATAAGTGGGGGTGGAGCCTGTTTCTACGTTGGAGTATTATATTGGACACGTGAACAAATGAAGAGAAAGCAAGAAAAGCAAATAAATTTGATGAATTATGACTTACTGCTTTTTGAACGAGTTGAACTAAATGTTTTCGAATTTTCGGAAGAGGTGATTTTCCATTCACGTTGTATTTGACAAATAGACTATCAACTAAATTCGCTTCCCAATTAGCTGCAATTTCGCCCACTGTCAATGGTCGACTTCCACTTTTATTTCTTCTTTTATTCTCATTTACAATATTTTCATTTTCAGAAGTTGGATGAAATTTAGAGGCATACTTTCCTGATTTTCCAATGCTCCTGCCTTCATCCAACATTTGTTCTTCTATCAACATTCTTGCTAAAATAACTGCTTCACATCCCATCAAGCCCTCATTGGATGATTCAGTGACATGCAACAAGGCCTGAATTTTATTATTGAGCCAACTAAGATCACTTGTTTGTTGTACCGCGATGTTTTCTTGTAGCTGTGGCCATGTTTGAAGTGCTGCTTCGATAGCGATTGAGGCTCTTGTAGGTGCTGTATTAGCAACAACTCCATCGAAAGATAAGATGAAGGTTGGGGGTTGATTATTCTCTTCTTCTTTATTTGTAGCATCATTGAATGAATTCAATTGTAAAAGATTCGATTTATTCGTACCAATTGTGACGCTCCTGTCGTATATTGGTGGAAGATTTGATTGTATTTGCTTATGATATGTGTTTGGAAGAAAACCTTTGCACAATGCAATATGGGAAAGACAGTAAATGCATGACACTATTGTTTCTCTTCTCATTGGATGCACTGATTGTCTTTGAAAAGAAGGCTTAGCGCGTCTAGAGTGGACTGGGAAAGATAGTGTGCAATATTTCTTATGCGGTCAATAATAATAATAAAATGGATTCTGATCGGAATACATAACCAGACATCAAAAAATGATGTGTTGCTATTCAAAATCAGCGATACGGTACTGAGTATTGTGTACTATAGAATATACAATTAATATTTCGCAGGAGTTTATCCTTATTGTTGTAATTCGGACACGTTAAATTATAACATACTTTACTTTACTTTACTACATATGCCGTATCTTTGCAACGAACTTGAGGTTTGATGATGAAAATGAAAAATTTAGATCGAGTGTATTTTGGTGAGATGGAGTATTGTTTGTGAAAATGAAAAAAAAAAACTCAATCTTTCACTTTTTATTAGATTGAATCCGTCGTGATACAAATTAAAATTGAACGGTTTCGTTATGTGACACTGAAACACATTCAATTGATCCATTTGAATTTGTTGGGAATTTGTGTATACAAATCGAGCGTTTGTGATGAAAATTGAAGATGCCGAGAAAATATCGGATTGAGTGACGTGGGTTGGATGAATCTTTTGAAGTGAGAGAATGAATCCAGACGAATTAATTCTTGGATGAATGAATTGAGATTTAGTCCCTACGAGTTCGAGTATACTAGTACCATATGTACTACGAACATGAACTTACAAAATGTTCCAATTTTAACTTTTAGACTAATATTATTATTATTATTATTATTATTATTATTATTTTATTCTGCAACTATTATTATTATTATTATTATTATTAATATATAACTGCTGTGGCAAATATTAGCAGCAATTCATTCACAACACCAACATCTATAATTCACAATCTATAAACACAAACTAGTGAAAAAGGTATGAATAGTTCCAAAATAGAAAATATGTATGAAGGATCTTTTTCACAGTTTTTTTCATATGAATTGAATTCGACCCTTACAAATATTGAACACTTGTTTGGAGTCATCATGGAGTTTCAATTTAAATTGGACCAAAATCGAATTTCGAAGATGAGACTTAGCACAATTTTTGGAATAAGCATACTTTTGTCATACGTCAAGTCTAACTGCATCTTTGCACCCTTGACATTTCAAACACCAAACGTAAAATAGGTATTAAAATGACCAACAATGGAGCTGCTCATTCCGCCGAAACTTTGGCGTTGGCCAAAAAAGAAAGTGCAGAACATATGCATGGCATGGACGAACTTATTAAGGAAATTCAAACACGTTCTCTTCAGATACAGGCCTTTGCTTTGGATGACGTCAAAGCCCCTGAAGAAGATGGAGGAAAGACTGTGAAAACAGTTCACTTTATTCGTCATGGACAGGGCTTTCATAATCTTATGGCAGACATTGCCAGTGCAGAAGGGCGTGAATGGGTGCAAGTGAGTACTGTACAATCCAATGCTATACTAATATGTATGAAAAATTGATTCAAGTATATTTGAATGTTACTTGAATGTTACTTATTTCGAACTTTTTCATTGTATAAATTGAAAAAATTAAACATAATCTCAGTTCACTCATACACCTGAAAACCCCTACGTCATGCCAGAAATTCTGGATGCTCCATTGACAGACAAAGGACGTCAACAAGCTAATCTTCTCCAGCCAATCATTGAAGCCTTCCCTCACAAACCACAACTTGTAGCATTTTCCCCCAATTGCCGCGCACTTCAAACTGGACTCATTGCTTGTCATCATTTGATTCCTCACAGAGACATCCCATTTCTAGCACACGAAATGGCCCGTGAAGAAAATGGAGTTCATGTCTGTGATAAGCGTCGTCCAACATCTCAACAGGCTGCTGAATTTCCTCGAATTGATTTCTCATTGTTGCAAACAGAAGAGGATATTATGTTTAAGAATGATAGACGTGAGACTAAATTGGAAGTAGGAGATAGGATTTATAAGTTCATGGAATGGTTAGAAACGAGATCTGAGGAACATGTTGTGGTCGCATCGCATTCTGGTTGGCTTTTAACTGTTTTTAATGGTGTATGTACATGCAAAGATGATCTTAAGCGCTGGTTTCATACTGGAGAAATGAGGAGTGTGAAATTAAAGTTCTCAAGGAAGGAATAATTTTTTCATTTCCATCATTTTTTGGATATCTAACAGCAGATTAGATGTTAAGCAAACTAACTATACGCAATTGAAATTTTAGGTAATGACTATCACGATTGCTGTTTCGTAAATAGATCCACTGAATCTTTCGTGTTGATTTTTAGTTTTCGAAAAGACGCATTTTCATTATATGTATATAGCTCTTATTCACGGCAACTTTCAATTCCGATACATTCCATTTTACATGTTTTATAATTTGCTGACCAGGGAATACAGTAAGGCCCCAAGCAAAGACATTGCAATTCCTCCAATTTGAAGCAATGTAAATTTAGCCCCACCAAACATTTTTTTTCCGGTAAGAATAATGGCTAGCCGTCTCATAGCATCACAAGCCCCGTATGTAATGGGCTCTACTAATCTCACAAACATGAAAGAGAGCACATATTCAATATGATAGGAAATGACAGCAAGAATGGAAAGCCCAAGAGGAGGATTTGGTTCCACCTGCTCGTTTTCTATCGACAATTTCTGTTTCAAATCGTCATCTTCATTCTTTGCAAGAAAGAATAATGAAAAAGAATTTATAAGGACAGTCAATAATTGCATACCCACTGTCAATCCCAATGCCACAGTCACCATTGCTCTTTGTGCTTCCAAACCACTCATTCCTTCCCATCTCATTAATACTCTCTTACTGCTTACATTCAGGGCAGCCTGAGATGTACAGGATATTAAAGCACAAATAAACCCTATGCTTTCAAATGTTGGTGAGTTCCACGACGCTAAAGCAATCCCTACTGCTATAGGTACAAGTGTCAAAAGCGTGGCTATACTTGGTAAGGCTTTCCATCCATCTAGTAATAATGTTAGCAATACTGTTAGAATGGGAATGCCACATTTAGAAGTGTACGTCAAGGATATACCAATCCGATCAAGAGCGATAGAATTAGAAAAATTAGCAAGAAATAAAAATAAAGATGGGAGAGTAAAATCAGGAATATGAGACAATGTGGATCGAAGGCGATCTTTCCATAGAAAGGGTTTGGAGTGGACAAAGAGTCCACAAAGAAGAGAACCAGAAAAGCGATAGAAAATAAGCAAGGCTGGTCGATTCTTGATTTTGAATTGGTTATGAGACTTTGTGATGAGAGAGGAAAAATTATTATTCGATTTCTTTGGAGGTATCAGAGACGAACGAGCAGATTTGTATTTGAGGAAACTAGTGGTAGAGTAGGTTGTGAAAATAGCAGACGAAAGGATCCATGTAGGCCCTATTAATTTTGCATTGTTGGATAAAGAAGAAAATATGGACGGAGAGACATTCTCAGAAACTGCAGTCAGAGATTCTGGTACCATGTTATGTTGTCCTCCTGAAGTTTGATGGGTTGAATTTTTTGAATTCCTGCTCCTTCAGATGAGAGGATAATCTTATCAAATAATTATGGGGTCAGCATCCAGCAATCAAAGATTCACTTTTTTTGTGTCGATCTATGATAGCCAATAATTTTCTGTATTGATGTTACTATTTTGGCAATTTTGAGATTTTGCATTTCGTTCTAAATAAACACAAAATGAGAGTTTTTTATATCCATTTCAGTTTAGACATCATAGATACTTTCTCTCTAAATAGTATTTGAAAATTGATTGATTGAAGTACGTACGCATGTTGTAATCACTGTCATCAATCATAAAGATGGACTTTCATTTTTTAATCTTGAGAGGAGAAAGAGTTGCGCGTGCCTTTCTCGATTGAGATCATGACGATTTGCTGAGTGCGTCACTTATCCAAAAAAAACCTTCATCTTTGTAATTGTTATCTGTACTTCCGATCTTAGTGATGAAATTCAGTTGAGTCATGCTCTCTTACATCGATCGAATGAAAGTCTGGAAGATCAATGAAGAAATGAAGAATCTGGAAATTATAAAGTCAAAATGCTGAGATAGAAGGATAATAGAGCTTACTCATATTACGTTACAGGAAAGTGCTGGACTTATAGGAAGGGAAAATTAAAAACAAACAATTAATTTAATGAGCAAAGTATTTCTATTTACTGTTATCCAGTGAACTGCTGAAAACTAATCTTTGCTTTCAAATGCTTGTGAAGAATGCAATTTGTAGCTTTGATCAAACAAGGTCGCATTTCTTTTCTGTGTGCATTGTCTCGCAATTGAAATTGGCTCTCCAGGTTTTGCTCAATACAGTGATAATTCCCCTGTTTCTAGATTTTTACATGATGGAATATTGACATGAAAATTCAGCATTGAAGTATTAGTATTTCGGGCTTGTAATTTGATGTTCCTGTCTTTAGGTGAAATTTATTTTTATTCTTTTAAGTTAGGGCCCAGCCTGATAGAGATATCTTTACATTTTACTATTTATTTGAGATTGAATGTTATACACCTAGCATTCTTGAATTGAGATTATCAAACACCAGTTTGTTTACAGATTCTAAAATCTTTATTTTTCCCATCACTACTTGGATCATTCCTGGTCTCCTCGTTTGAGAAAAAAAAAGACATGTCTAGCGTCGATGAGAGGATTTTTCATGCTTCGAAATATCTTTTGTTTCAATACAACGTTAACAATGTAAAAAGAAAGAGTTCAAAGTGTCAATATAAATAAAAGCTTTAAGAGTGCTATAAAAAGGGCCTTATAACACATTCCTTATTAATGAAACAATATGAATAAGATATAAAGTGGATCATAAAATTAAGTAAAGCATTTCCTCGGAAGGAATCCCAAAAATAATGTTGTCATAATATACAAGGATTGACATGGATAGCAAAAAATTTGTGATGAAGCTAAAGTTTTTATGATTGGAGTCCAGAATCATTGTTCCTCGTTGGAGATGTAGTACGAGACCTAACCCCACCACCATGTGTTCGACACATTTGAAGTTTTCCAACGGCAACCCTGTTACATCCTTCTAATTTACAACGCACGCCACCACCGTGCTACACGAAATATGAAGGTTAGTTTCATTTGAAATAGAAACGAGCGCAAAAGATGCAATAAAGCCACACTTACCCCAGCACAATAAAGAGTCCTTCCTCTCGCTACTTTCTCGCAGCCTTCAAATCTACATTTTTTTCCTCCTCCATGTCTCACACAAAATTTAGTTGAACTTTGAGCAGATTTATTACAACCCGCAACACAACATCGTTTTCCTCCTCCGTGACTTGTGCACAAACTTGATCCGCCTACAGCAGACTTATTGCAGCCTTTGTGAGAACAACGCTTACCTCCACCATGTGCGGCACAAAAGAATTTGTCTCTTGCGCCCTTGTCACAACCTGGAAAAGTACAACGACGACCTCCTCCATGAGCAATACAAAACCTGGTTGCTCCTTGTGCACATTTCGTGCAGTTTGGAAATTCACAGAGTCTATTTCCGCTATGACGAACACAATATGGTCGTCGGGGGGCTGTGCCTTCATTGCAACCTTCTATTCGACAAATCTTTCCCTTTTTAGTTGTTGTTGACGGCCTTGCAGGAGGTGCCAAGGTTTTAGAGCTATTAATTGGATAACAATACTGAGAGTAGTTTTTAGGTTCAGGTTGCTTCATGTTCTGAAATGAATTTGATGCAGGAAAGTGTGTCCCAGTCGAAAACGGGGGAGTGACATTTATACACCAGGGTGTTTCTTCTTTTGGTTTATTGCTGGAATTGCTTTGCATACGGTTTGTATTCATTTGAGCTAATGCGTTGAATTCCGCAATATTCCTTTTGGCTACATTTGGATCCTCACGATGATTGTTATTCATGCGTTCTAAAACCGATTGCCGTTTGCCTGGTACTGCGATGCTGGAATGGTCGAGGTGAGTCATCATAACATTATCTGGATGAGGAAACACACCTATACCGCTGGCATTACTCCCATTGGTGTTTGATAATGTCTGTTGTAATGGTTGATGTGAATATATAGGATCAGATTGGACAATGTCTTTTGTATTAGACTCAGCACTAGCATATGCTTGCGGAAGTGGTTGAATGATTGATTTATCATATATGGGATGAGATAAAGTTGGCTTTCGTGGAACCGTTTCAATTCTGTTAAGTGGTTGAGTTCTGTGAAAGTTGGGTGTATTTTGATGACTTGGGCGCAACATGGGCTCTTGCTGATTTGTAGTAGGTTGTTCACACCTAATTACCATGTGAGCACGTTTTGTTCCTTGGACATTTGTCGGGACAGATTCGTGGTGAGTTTTCAAAACCGTTTCTCCAATTGATCGCAGATTTTGCATCGATGACCAATAAGGACTATCAGATAGATTTCCAAGAAGCCTCGTTGTTGTTGGTTTCGATTCACTGTGGATCGAAACATTATTTTCTATCTTAACTGTTTGCAAGTGAGAAGATAGGTTTTGTGTCTTTTGATCATCATGATTGTCATCCGTATTTATCTGATTTAAGTTGTTAGTCATCAGTTAGAAAAAATAAAAACTTGTTGAGAAATTTCTTTAATAAAAGACTTACCGAAGTGTTATATGACATGGCCTCATAAGGTCTCTTCTTCACTAGAAAAGCTTTCTGCAATTCCACATCACCTGCCATCTCACCGAGGTCAGAGGGATTTAATTCTTTCCATTTCTCACGATTAACACTTGAATTTGGAACTATCATATCCAGCCCTTCCCATAACATACGTAATGCTTGTTGTACGAATCGCAAGACAAATGGCACAGAATCTATTTTCAACAGTGCATAACAACTCAATACACATGCAGGTTTGATACCACCTGCTGAATAGATTGGAACAGCTAGGATGCTTTTTATTTTAAATTCATCAAATGTTTTTGATCTGCCTGAATCAAAAATGACGTTCTACACAACGATGGGCTGTAGGTTGAGTATACATGGGAAAAAATATGCTAAAAAGCTATGACAATAAATAACTCACTGGATTTGAACTCCATACTGGATTACCAGATCCAAAGGCACGACCAACAGCCCCAGACCATACTTTTATTCGAGTGTGAGATGATGCGTTTCTGAATGTGTTTACTACACTTGTGTGTATGGATGATACTGCAACTGTTGTAATATGAGTCAATGTTTCAAATACATCCGGCGAAGAAGGTAACCAAACCTCAGCAATATCAAATAAAGACATATCCAAAAAGGCTGAAGCAAATTCCTCCAATCGATCAATTTTTATTTGTGGCATCAATTGTTCTGAGTTTTCTTTTGAGCAAGTGATTTCGTCTTCGCTGGATTTTACTTCCTCTGGACGTACATCGTTGTTATTACTCATGATTTCATTCCAGACTCCATATGAAGCTTCGTCAAACACATCAGATGCAGATACTAAGTACGCTCCTTCATCATCTGTGTTTCCTCCAAGCTCAGCAAAATACGGTAACATTGGTATTCCTGAAAAAGTAAATTGATTAAATTAGTTAAATAATGTGGTGAATTGCAAGGATCAAACTTTCATCAAAATGCTTGCTTACCAAAGCAATCTTTGGGGGCTGCTTTGAGGTCATGAGCCTATAAAAAGAATAGAGAAAAAGTGAGATTGCATGAAATAAATACATAGAAAAAGCGACCTATTACATACCGATTGAACTTCAACAGTAGTTGCCTTTGACCCATTGCTCATCTCAGTTTTTTTGCTTCCATCATTTTCATTAAACGACACAAACCGTGCGGTTACGCCCTCTGGAAACATGGTTCGATTTTGAGCCTTGCTTGTATCAAGATTATATTCAATAGAAGTACTCTTCAGCTTATCTTCAACCACTGGAAGTAAACAAGGAATCGATCGAGAAGTTGCACTTTTACTTATATGTCGCAAAAATTCCATGGCATCTTCGTTACTCTGTACATTAATTCTGGAAAACATAATTACAATGCATATATTTTCGTTCGAATCAACTGCAACAGGCATGCCTACGGCAGTTTGAAAACGGATGTCAGATCGCCCCAAAAGACCGTCTTGCTTTGGACAGTTCGTCCACACAACTTTCATAGATGCGCAAACAGCATCGACTATCCTTGGCGAAAGAACATGCTTTGCGTTGGATTCTGCTTCATCGTCAGAATAATCCATCACAAGAGATGGGCTTTTCTCAGCACGAGGAAGAAGGAGGTTTTCTCTTTTGTTATCATATAATTTTGATGTGTATAGCTTTAAAAAGTGCGCATTGTTTTTGTGGACATCGACTTTCTCGCCGGTTCTGATATATCTTGGATCAGATGATTTCTCCGCTGACAGAAGGGGTGAAAAGTTCGTGAGAAAAGTTTTTCATCTTGACGATTGATCTTTGTGGCTATTTTTTGGGGTTCGCAATTATGTCAAAATGAATGCAAATATTTAAAAAGTCCTAAGTACGGTCGCTAATAAGATTTACTTAAAAGTCCGTGACAAAATACTTAAATGATTTTACATCGTATAGCAGGCCAACATGTAAAACATATGCAACGAACGGCACTTGTGTCTATTTCTTCCTTTCTGTTTACCAATGATATCGAACGAACGAAAAATGAGATTGAACTTACCTCCAAAAGCTATTCCAGCACTCCCTTGACTTTTCGTCGTAACCCAAACTTCCCCGACGTCAAATCCCAGCCCTGCACAAGCCACTTTTAAGTATGCTTGAACTCTGCTAGTGTCCATATTTTGTCTTTAGTCGAATGAGCATAAACATTTATCCTCGTCTCTCGAGTGAACTTCTTGCACTTAATGATTTGTTCGCCTTGTTTTCTTCTCTCGTTCTGCTGATCTGATGACGGCGTAAAAAATTGTATCTATGATAAAAAGGAACTATTTTAACTTTACTTACGGCCACCATATGTTTTTATTATTGTTTGTCACTTCTACTACTATTTATTTTTTTAATTAACATCATCATATATCTGAGAAAACGAAATAAGATTCGGGATTGCTTTCTTATCAGATATCAAAGGTGCACGTGAATACACTCTACTTGATACTAACAGAAAATCAATGCAAATATTCAAACCTATGTACGATTAATAAATTGCCGGACCTAAATAAAAGCATCTGTTATTCGTCAGTTTAGTAAGAATCCTCTAACGAGTGAATAATTAATATGTCCATAGTACATCGGTATGGTTGCATATGAATATTAAT
>Ga0209092_10002600_pt1 | contig 16474 bp, 14 predicted proteins | sample FraStrMetagenome_FD_187446 | JGI IMG/M metagenome (GOLD analysis project Ga0209092, IMG submission 187446) | Marine eukaryotic phytoplankton communities from Arctic Ocean - Fram Strait ARC3M Metagenome (SPAdes) (version 2) | ecosystem: Environmental > Aquatic > Marine > Oceanic | place: Fram...
CCCCACCCAAGGGTCATAGCAGGTTTGTTGTTAGGCCTAGCGGTATGTCATGTGCATAACGACCCGGGTATGGAAATATAAGGCTAGACGCCTGGTTCGCTCTTCACAGTTACGTTTGTAACATATGTATGTGTTTTATTTATTACACGAAGAAGAGAAGTATGATATATACTTTCTTAGTGCATAAGGGTAAAATTAATTACCAATTGTCATCTATCAATTAATCTATATGGACATAAGGGTAGCGAGTTCGCACCAATTGTCATATATGTGCTTATTTATACTTTGTACTTTATACAGAGGAGAGAAGCAAGAAAACTTCATAGGACATAAGAATAGCAATTTCGCTATCAAGATTTATTTATGATCGTGAAGCTTTGTCATTTCACGAGAAGCACGCAACGCTTCAGGATCGAGGCACAGAAACCTCGAAAGATAAGATTTCAGTAAAAAGCAAAGAGTAAGATGAACGTACCTCCTCAGCAACAACCAGCACCACCGGTGGCAGCAGCAGCAGCTGCACCAAAACCAAACCAACCTTTAGCACTGTGGGAGATTGAAGCAAACGCAATGAGCTTGCAAAGAGAACATCGCTTGTTGCACGAGTTGTTGCGCGCCTTTCATAATTTTAATCGCGTGCAATGTACCAAGCTTAGAGCAGAAGGGAATTCGTCTTTGTCAGACCTAATAAACTGGAAGTTTAAAGATATCAGATTGCTGCTAGAAAACCTTTCGAACCATCCAACCAACCCTGGTGGACAGCAGATCGGGGATAAAAAGATCAAGGAACTTCAAGCTTTATCGTGGTTTATTACGGACAGGAGCCGTCGTGGCTTGACGTTCGATTTGAATTTGTACCGACAAGAGGCGAGCATGTATATCACGTATGCTGAGATTGACGCAGAGATTGGTAATGATGAAGCGGCGGTCAAACCTGATAAATTCAAGTATGTTAATTGGAATAAATGGGAAGAGTCTGTTTATATTTATTTAGACTCTATTGTTGGCAAGAGTGGCGCTCCACTATCTTACGTGATACGGAAGGACCTCGAAGCAGGGAAAAATTGGGATGATCTAGATAGGAAGGCTCAACAAATACACACTGCGCCGCTACAAGGATTCACATTTAATTTGGATTCGAAGAGAGTTCTAACGTTGTTAAAAGAATTATGTCTAGATACGGGAGCAGAGACGTGGTTCAGGAATATCACGTGTGGTCGGGCTGTCATGAAGGCTTTATAGCTCCACTATGACGGGTCAGACGAAAGTAAGAGAAGGAAAGAAAAAACAAGATCCAAATTAAAGACTGTCTATTGAAAGCATGAAGGCACTTTTACGCTTGAAATTGTTTTTACAAGTCTATATGACGCATTCCAGATCCTCGAAAAGTATGGAGAACCGTTGTACGAGGAGGAGAAGCTGAGGCTGCTTTTTAGTAAGAGGCAAAATGCACACCCAGAGTTTAAACAAGAGATAGTGATCTGCCGGAGCAAGTGATCCACGTTCTCAAATGCAGTCATTTATATGAAGACTGTAGTCGCTCGTCTGTTTCCCGATGTTGTCAAGACCAAATCTAGAAGAAACATGTCGTCGAGTAAGACGAACAAAGAAATCAATGGAATCGCCATAACTGATTTATCAAGGTGGTTTAATTCTAGTGAAATCAAGAAGCTTAATGAATCACATGCTGGGAGGAGAGTATTAGCAAAGATAATGGGGGACAGGAAACGTCACCAGCGGCATAAAGACAAAATTGACCGCATCAAATCAGATAAACGCAGACGAGTTAAGTCTGTTCAAGTTACGCCGGCCGAAGGCAGCAGCACACTGTCAGATCGGGACCGGCGAATGGTTGCTGCCATGATAAATGGAGTAAACAATGCTTCCAAACATGATTCGTCAATGAATGGAAGGTTGATAAGGACAAGAAAGAATGATGAATCGGCTGTCACTTTTGACTACTTAGGAAATCCCCTATGACTAGGGTACCTAATACCTGTGCTGATTTTATTTATCATTATCAAGCTCGTTATGAGAAGAGCACAAGGTAAATCATTTATTTGTAAAATTACAACCTCTAACTTTCGTTTGATAAAACAGGTAAAGAGGCACAAAGGTCGTACTGACCATTACAAAGATCCACTGCCGTGCGAGATTGATAATCACGCTGATACTACTTGTTTTGGGAAGAACTTCAGAGTGATATCTTTCACGTCTAAGGTTTGCTGTGTGTCCCCTTACCTATCGGAGTATGATTCGGTTACGGATATTCCAATATGTACAGCGGCGACTGCCGTTGACCTAGATTCAGGGGAGACGATCATTTAGAAATTGGCCAAGGCCTATGGTTTGGCAATCGTCTCATCCATTCACTGATTGATCCCAATCAATGCCGTGTTTACGGTATGCAAGTGTGTGATGATCCTACTGACCCGAACAGGGATATCGGAATGGAGCTTCCTGACAACTATTTCTTACCTTTCGAAATGAGAGGAACCACATGTTATTTTAAATCAAGATCGCCTGACGTCGAGGAACTCGAGTCATGTCGGACATTTCAAGTCTCTGACGCAAATCACTGGGATCCAACAGACGAAATTTTTATCTCGGCTGTCGGACGGGGACAGAATCCTGTGTGTTTGCCTGTGTGTTTGCCTGTGTGTTTGCCTGTGTGCGTGTCTGACGTGTCTGAAGTGTGTTTGCATGAATTTGATTTGTTACAGGGAAGTCCAACACATATCATATCTCAGATTCAAACTTCTGAGAGACACCATGGGGTCGATGCCAGCCTACTTTCCTTAAAGTGGGGGATGGGACTAGAAAAGGCAAAGAATACGATAAAGAACACCACACAATACAACATTCGATCTGCAATACTGCCTCTCACACGAAGATATAGGACAGACCTACTTTCACAGAGACTCAGACGTCTCAACACAAGATTTTATACTGACACTATGTTTTCTAAGATAGGTACATCATTGAGAGGCAACACTTGTGCTCAGATTTTTACCGATGGAAATGGAGCAGTTTTCGTTTATCCAATGAAAAGCAAATCTGAGGCTGGGCAACAGCTCATCAACTTGATTCAGCAGGTGGTGATTCCGTACGAGATTCATCGGGATGGAGCGCCTGAGATGGGCGGAAATTCCGACTTCAGTAAGGTATGCCGAGAATACAGGATACGATCGACGTTTACGGAGTCCTGCTCTCCCTGGCAGAACAAGTGTGAGAATACTATAGGCGTATTGAGAAAGAAGATCCGTGCTAGACGGGCTAGAAGGAGAATCCCGAAGTGTGTTTGGGATTTCCACATAACATGGGAGGCGCAGATATATACCAGGACGGTCCACAAGGACTGCAGCACACCGTTAGAAGTTCTTACCGGTGATACGATAGACATTTCCGAATGAACGGAGTTTGAATGCTATGATTTAGTGGTATACTGGGACGACCGAGATAGTGAGGCTGGTCAAAGCATCGGAAGGTGGCTTGGGCCATTGCACCACATTGGAAGTGCGTTATGTTACTTTACATTGACAGAGAAAGTGACGATCATTTCAAGGACGTCAGTCCAACACATCACGAAAAAAGACTTCGACACTAGCGAAATGCAGGAACGTGTAATAGATGCAGAGTCAGAGTACATGAGTGGAGAGAATGATGCTGACTTTATTACCGACGATGTGGCACTGCCAGTTGGATATCAAGAGAATGAGGGTGAATATTTTGGGCTACAAGATATTCCTGACATCGATGATATTTGATACGGAGAATGCAAGGGTCGAGGCAGACTCACACGATAAATTTGTCGGCGCCGAAATTATATTACCTAATCGAGGAGATCAAATGCTCATGGCTATACGAAGTACAGTTCCTAGATGGCACAACTGACGAGGTTGAAGCTAACTTAATTGCAGAATGCATGGTCTCGGAGTGTGATCCTGAGGGACGACAATACCGAATGTTGAGGGAAATTTCAGATCATCGGAAGGACAATACTGCCTTAAATGTGGCCGGCGGCTCATATCGAACGCGAGTAGGGAATCCAATGCCTAAACGCACTACGGAGGGCTGGAAGTTGCTTATAGAGTCGGTTGATGGAAGTATGGATTGGATTAGACTGGCGGAGATCAAGGATGCTTACCCTGTCCAAGTGGCAGAATATGTTTTAGCGAACGGCATTGCACACGAGCCAGCGTTCAATTGGTGGGTCCACAAGGTCATGAAAAGAAAAGAAAGGCTAGTAAAAAGGATAAAGAGTAAATATTGGCGGACCACACATAAGTTCGGAATTGAGATCCCAAAGTCTGTAGAAGAGGCTTATGAAATTGATAGGGTTACGGGGACTAGTCATTGGGCTAGGGCCATAGAAAAGGAGATGAGAAACGTCAGAATAGCGTTTGAGAAGCTGGATGGCATAACGGAAGACAAAATGAGAACTGGTAAAGTCAAACCTGGATTCACATATTGTTCGACTCACATGATTTTTGACATAAAGATGGATGGGAAATTTACGAGGAAGGCACGACTTGTGGCGGTTGGTCACAAGACTCGGCCGCCGTCATCGATCACTTATTCGAGTGTTGTATCCCGTGATAGTGTACGAATAGCATTAACGTTGGCATCACTAAATTCATTGGGCGTATCTGCATGTGATATTGGGAATGCATACCTGAATGCCGCTTGTCGGGAGAAGTTATGGACAGTCGCTGGCCCCAAGTTTGGTAGTGACAAAGGCTCTGTAATAATTATTGCGAGGGCCCTTTATGGTTTGAAATCTTCAGGAGCGGCGTGGCGATCTACTTTATCTGAAACTATGGGGGTGCTGGGGTACCGACCAACACAGGCGGACCCAGACGTATGGATTAAGCGAGCGTCAAAGCAGGATGGAGAGCCGTATTACAAGTATATGTTAATCTATGTTGATGACGTCCTATACATTGCAGAGAATCCTGAAGAAGATATGGCGAAACTTGGCCAAGCATACAGGTTGAAAGATAGTGTAGGCCCGCTAGATAGGTATCTGGGTGGGAATATTGAGAAGGTACAGACAGATCTTGGTTCTGTAGCCTGGAGCCTCAGTTGCTACGACTATTAAAACAAAGCTATTAGGCAGGTTCAGGATGAACTTAGGGAAAAGAATCTCTCTCTAAAGCAGTTCGGGACGGGTTTCCGCCCGTACCCATCGAGTTACAGGCCAGAAGTGGATGTGACTCAAGTGTTAGATGAAGAGAAGACCAATAGATTCCAACAGCTGATCGGGATTCTAAGATGGGCAATAGAACTCGGAAGAGTGGACATCCTGACGGAAGTTAGCTGCTTATCCCAACACCTGGCCGAACCGAGGGAAGAGCACCTCATCGCCGTATTTAAAATATTTAAATATTTGAATCAGCACCTGAAGATTAGTAATCGCAGAATCGTTTTCAATGGTAAGTCTATGGTTATAGATTCCGCAATTATTAATGACTTTAATAGGGATGAATGGATGGACTTTTATTCCGATGCACGAGAAGAGCTTCCAGTAAGGATACCGGAGCCGCTTGGCAACCCGGTACAAGTAATTGCATACGTGGACGCTAATCACGCAGGCAACATAAAGACAAGAACATCCCATTCGGGGGTTCTAATTTACATTAATCAAGCACCCATAATTTGGTATAACAAACGTCAGAATACAGTAGAGGCGTCAAGCTTTGGTTCCGAATATATAGCATTGCGAATCTGCACTGAGATGGTGGAAGCATTGAGGTATAAATTGAGATGTTTCGGAGTCCCAGTGGAGGGTCCAGCTGATGTACTATGTGATAACCGTTCAGTAGTGACTAACTCAAGTGTACCCACATCCGTGTTGAATAAGAGACACAACGCAATATGTTTACACCGCGTTAAAGAGGCACAAGCGGCTGGTATTATCAGGGTTGGCTGGATCGAAGGAACGAAGAATGTGGTGGATTTATTTATTACGACCACACTATCAAATGAAAGTAAGAGGATATTCACTCACTTTATTTTCGACGATGTTTTTACACCACTTGCTAAGACGTAGGTTTTTCCTCGCGGAATACCTCCTGACTTTGCGGTAAATCAGGTCGGCGGGCACAAGCTTGCGCATTTTCATTTGCAAGTTTGCGGGGACTAGATCAATATCACTGTGGTGAGCTATTCTAGCCCTTTCGACGAGTGGCGTCGGATTGCGGTCTTGCCCGGATCGCTTTCTGGATGGTATCTTCATAATTACAAGAATTATTGCTTTTACTACCTTTTAACCCTTAGCGTTGAGTTAACAACCTATCTATGGACTACATCTACCTATTATTAACCTACGTGCTTAGACTAGTCTAGTTAAGCATCTTATTGCCTTATACTATTGCAATCTGTATGTGCAGTTGCTTTCACACTTAGTATATTGGTTGAGCAGTGATATCCTCTGGACAAAGGTGTTCATCATCCCACAGCTCTACGACCGGCTGAGATACGCGCGGTGTATGTAAGTACAGCAAAGTTCGTCCAAAATTCTTTCAACGTTTATTTAGCTAAATGAATTTCTTACAGAGACATAGCTTGCCACAAGAAACAGGAGAAGGAGACAGAGACAGAAGACAGAAAAGGCAAAAAATGTCTCGGTTCTCGTTCTCGGTCCCTTCGCTTCTCATCATGTCATGCCCATTGCTCATGCCTGTCATCGTCTTCTTGTTCGGCTGTTGTCTATCTCTTAGCTACCTCGTAGACTGAAGACAGAAGAGAGAGAGGATGCACTACATGTACTGGTTTTTCATATCAGGTGTTAATGGTACTAGTAAATATTAATACCTGTTTCAACGACATACAAATTAGTTTACAGTTGTGAGGAACATTCGAAAAATAAGGTTAGATTGCTAAGGTATTATTGTTATCCAGTATTTTTCGGGTGGTTATCTTTCGCTCAGAAATTGAGTTCTGTAAATTCTTTTCATTTTTTGGCATTATATGATGTTAGTTAGTGTATGCATGTATGCATGAATGTATGTAAATGTATCTGATAAAAAGGGGAAGTGAATGAAAGAGATTAAAGATGACTTTGTCCACGCATGATAATGCACGAAGCAAGTCTAGGAAAGATGATGACGAAACTTCATCAAAGAGCGGAGGTGCAATTCAAACTAGCGACCCGAAGATACTGATATCGAACCAGTTAGATGATTTATTCAAGAAATTCAAAAGTGTCAACTTGCGATCGGACCAGCAACTGGCGAAGTTGATCCATCGAGTGAGCTCTTACCAGATTTGTAGTACGTCGGACTTAAACTGGCAATGCGACTTTATCAGTAAATTGATTCAATTGGAGCTAGAATTCAGCAATGGCTCAGCCATATTAGTAGTGGGAGCTAGATGTGATATGAATTCTATTATATCGTATTGGTTAGGATTGCTCTCCCGATACGTATTTGCTGAGCAAGGAGAAGAAGGTGGTTGGTTGACAAGCCGATCTCTTGTGAATAAAATGACTGATTGTATCGAAGCTCTCAGTCCCGGATTCCTTCATTTCTCAAACGAAAACATCATTTCTATTGTGAAACTTATCTCTCCCAGCGATACAGATATTGCTTTAAAGATGACTTCGTCTCTTCTAATTTCGGCTCGGTGTGCAAATATTGGAGTTGTTATTGTTTCCGCAGTTATGCCAACACTTTGTCATCTGTTGAGTACGTTAACGTTCATATCGATGTCGAGCGACCACAGCAGCAGTGGTGTATCAAGCGTGCATAATTCTTTTCTCGTAGACGATATTTTAGCGAATGTGGCGGAACTTATCTGGACACTCATGGCGCACGGGAAAACTGCAACGCCTACTATCAACACACTCTTTCACTTATTGGACACCATTAAACTTGACCGAAACAGCCAGCGCTTGGAATCGGAAATGGCTATGCTTAATGGCATCATTAAATCATTGGGTGCAACGCTTTGGGGAAATCCACCATATGTAAGTTGTTTTCCTTTTTCTTGCTTTTCCATTTCGATCATATCCAGTGTTGAAGAAATTATCGTCTGAAGCTCATTGTTTTATTTGGTCAAAGGCTGATGGTGTATTCTCTCTAAGAATTTTTTGGTTAGACACACTGACGAGAATGCGACAAATACTAACCAAGCTCGTCGCATTATATGCGAAATCAGCAAAAAGGGATACGACATCTTTAGAAAATGTTATAGCCGAAACAATTGCTGCTGTGGCACGATTAGTTGACGGTCACCTTCATGGTAAGTTAAGGAAACTATATATTATTTACTCTATGTCAGCAATATTAAAGTACTTTCTGAAATACATTTAGCTTTAACGCCAGATGAATGGGATGCATTAGCAGATATTATTGAATTCGGCTTAGCTCCTTTGATTGTTGGCCTTCCTGCGGGGAGAACGTCTTCACGAAAGCAATCCATTGACGATGATGTTTCTCGGAGTAGAGCTAGTAGTCTAGGGGATGATAGGCAAGGATCTTTAAAAACAGAAGCTTTGGCACTTCTCCATCAGTTTCAATTTCAGGTGGGACTATGATTTTTTCGTGCTCTATTTGAAAAGAATATTTCGATCTTACACCGTTTAATGACCAGGACTCGTCGCCTCCTGTTCATTTTCATTTAACGTTACTCCGATTGTTACTAATAGGTGAAGGCGACTTAAACTTGCACGCAGCACGCGGTATTTTAGATGAACCTGTGGAGTAAGTCATTTTGTCCTAAATTCTTATACTTTGACTCTAATCATTTCTTGTTCTAAATAGATATATAGGGCGATTTATGGAATGTTTATTCACCGGGAAAACTGATTCAATTGTCCGTCTCGCTGCTCTTAGGTTAATGACTGATCCCCCATTTGTTTCTCCCAAACATCAAGGTGCTTCCCATGCATCAATGTCTCTTGCTGGTAGTATAAGCATGGCGTCTCAAAGTACACTCACCCAGCAATGGCAACACTTCTACACTAACTTACCACCACCGGCAATATGGGAAGTTTGCGTAATTCACAAAGCTCCGGGATTCATCACTTTCTTTCTCCAAGTTCTATCTGAATGTTCTTCCTACAGCAGAGGCCGAAGGTAAGATCGCACTTACAATGTTATAATCTTGATCAAGGCTTCTAGTGCTAAGTTTTGGATTTCAGGCAGCCAGCGGACGTCGAGCTGCAGCTACACGCCATAAGAACTCTTGGCAGGGTCTACAGGTCGATTTATACTGTCAGCACAGATAGAGAATATGTTTTAGATAACTTAGTTAACATAGCATGCAGCAGCACCTATCACAATACAGGTAAGTCTATTTTCCTTTCGCTAGTTGTTGAATCAAATCGGATGGAACTAACTTTTTTTAAAGGAACGAAATTAAGTGACAATAAAAGTGATGAGGATGTAAGGATCGAAGCAATTCATCAGATTGAATACGCCCTTGTTGCGTCATTCAATGTATTGGTTCATACACACGCGAAAGTACCTCGGTTGATATCTGCACTTTTACAAATCGCTCGCCATTGGGTTTTTGATGCTAAAATTGTGACTGAAGCATTAATTCCTCTCTGTCGACTACGCAGTGATGAATATGGACGTGCTAGTCTACTACCTCGATCAGTAGTCATTGACAATGTTCCAGATGATGGTTCAGCTAGTAAGGAGCAAAATCCAATCAATTCCGATACTGAATCTTGTTTCGATGAAGATGATGTAAGTGTTGAAATCAGTGAAGTTTGCGTCCATCCATTTCTCTTTTGTAAAAGAGGCGATTTAGAACTTGGTGTTTTCCGAGATGACAATAGTAGCAGGCGTTCCAATTCAAAGAAGGGATCTATTATATCGATGCACAGAGTGGTATCTTCTATGGAAGACATATTATTTTCTAAAAGAAATTCGGAAGAGGAAACTTTGCAAGTAATGATTTATAACACATTCGAAAATTGGGCATTGGCAGGAATTGAGTTTGACCTTGATCGTGACAAACTACCGCAGAAGGCCACAGAAGTGGTAAAGATTGAGCATGCACGATTTCTCTCTGCGTGCGTTCATTATGTCGATGAAGACGATGAGAGCGTGAGAATGGTACCAGATGCCTCAAAACAATTTTTAGAAGGTTTGTCTTCAAAGACAGAGAGTATAGTCCTGCACGCATGTCAAGGCCTCATGATCATTCTAAATAGCTACAACGAAAATGCTGTGAAAGCAAATTTCTCTCACAATGCGGAAGAAATTTTGATTTGTGTGTTGAAGGGCCTATTAATACTTGTTGCAAAAATTCAAGATGGAGACAGAATTGCGTCAAGGATGTCAATGCTACTCTCTGTAATGTTTGAATACTTTGAAATTGTAGGTTCAGACAAACTATCGAGGAGTGTATTGCTCCAAGCTTGTCAGCTTTTTCATAAAATTGTTAAAATATCAACGGGATTTCGAGAATCAAAATTATTTGCACTAAAGTGTGCTTCGATTATTGCCCTCAGTTTTGATAACGATGGAAGAAAATGGCTTGGCGATCAGTTGTTTGAAAACAGATTTGATAGTGAAAGCGAGATAGACAATATTGCGCTCTGTGTGTTTGTCGATTTATTTAACTTTAGGCATCTTCGTGAGGTTACAATGTTGCCAAATTCAAGCGCTTCTAAACCGTCAACAATTGGTTTACACAAGCGAATCTCGAGAATTGTAGATGATATGAAACAGTTTCAGTTTGAGAATGCGGGTGCATGGATTTGTGAAGACAGCATTATAACTATCAGGATCGGATCCTTCCATACAATTTATCAGGGTTGGATTGAAATTGTACTTCGTACTCCCACGCGTTGTGATCGACATCTGCACCGTTTATCTGGGTGTCCTTCAGTTGAATACCCTCTTTCACATTGTACAAGGTGGGGTAAAAGAAATGGTCAAGTATCTTCTCAAAGTAGACAAGATCTGATCAAGGAAGACTTTGAAATCGATCGCAATTGGTCTATCGAAAACGTCAACCAGGGTAAGAGTACGCCGACAGCTGCAGCAGCGGTAGAGGCTATTAGATGCTTTGACAGTTTATGTATGAATCTACAAAAAGAAAATCGAATTTCCGGTTCCAACCCTCGCAGGGTTTTACAGGCATGTAGTAACTATGAAAAAGTTGATTCAAAACCACGAGTAAAACCAAATGTAGAAGAAGTGCTATACAATGGATCTGCACCTTCGAAAGAACCCTCGCCTAAGAGGCGTTCTTTTAGTGTTGCATCTGTTCCTAGAACAGAAAAGACTCGCAGCGTTAGTGACAACGGGAATTCGAATCAAAACTCAATATTTGAAAGGCACTTATCAATAAATAGTTTACAAGCTCTTTGTTTAGAGAGTGATGTTTCCGATGATATTTTGGAAGGTTCAGATAAATCTATTCGCATTAGATATAGCGATCCACAACGACCCATCTCAATACGTCAATGGCTTGAAAATGTCTACGGAATCAATAAAGTTGAATTAAAACATGTTGGAGAAATATTGCAAAGTTTGCAAAAGAAACTCGGTTATGACAAAGTTGCCAATCGACAACCAGAAACAGAGATTTCGAAAAATGCAACAATAAAACGAAGGGAGAAACAACTCATATATGATAAGATCCAAAGAGGGTTATCAATAATGGATAGAACGGTACCAATTCAACCGCACAAAGTTGCTTTATTTTATTCTTGCCCTCCTGACCCCTCAGGCGTCGGTGACGATTTTTGCAATGACGAAGAAAGGTTACTAGGCGTCGCTAGCGGCTCTTTACAATTTTGGAAGTTTGCTCAGGGGCTTGGCGAATTGGTCAGAGCGCAAGACTTAAGCTATTTTTCTAGTGGTATTGATACGTCAAGTCGATGTGAAGATGGGGAGTTCACTCTGGTTTGGTTGAATGGTCAAGAATTCAAAAAGGATATACCATGCCAAACTGATACCATGGTGCTATTTCATTCGATCCCTCTCATGCCTCACGGAGAGAAGAGTCTTATGGTTAGAAATCGAAAAAGACATGTCGGAAATGATTACGTGCATATCATATTTTTAGAAAGAAATGCTTCACTTTTAAGACGTACTCGGTGTAGTATGTTGGGTGGTCAAGTGCATACAAATGCAATCTCAGGTGAATTTGGTCTTGTAACTATATTTGTTGACACGTTACCTGCGACTCCGAAGTTTTCAAGAGTGATGGTTACAACCAAGCGCGGCCTACCTCAAAGAGATGTTGATAAATTATCTATCTTGAGAGGTTCTTCGATTGTCCCCAAGGATATTGCAGCCAGGATGGTTCGACAGATTGCTATACGCGCAGACGTTTTGTGCAGGTCGTTGATGGAAGACAAGACTGGTCTAGCTTCGAATTGGGAAGAGCGTTTGCTGCAAATAAGAAACATGAAGAGACATTTAAAACTATAGCAGTGAACCTGAAGATTGTCGTTTGTAATAAAAATTTAGGAAAACGTTGTACTTTCTATACACTCATATCTTCAATTACCAGCGTACAAGCGTAGATAATAAAGTGAGGCAATGTAGATCAAGGAAAAGTTTGTACAATGCAGCGTACGTATGCAAAGATTCGATCATTACTGATGTTTTGATAAACAGGCTTCCTTCGAGCAGCAATGTAATGGTTTCAAAATTATGAAAGATATCATTCGCGACGCTCATGAGATGATTTATAATCTAATTCCTACTCGTTAAGAAAAGTATCGTAAACCGTGCGAGGGGTATTAAGACGAAATACCTTAGAAAGTCTAACGAAAGATTGACGATAAGGCTGCTTCTGGATATCGATATGTCACATTTGGAACAACATTGTACATAATTTCAATAGAGTTTTGTCGCTCGCCATCAGTGTGCACAGCGAACTCAATCCAGAATTTCGTGCGTTCCTTTACAAACTTATCTTCCTTCTCATAAAGGCCGATTACGCATAAGAAACATTATCTAACGATGTATTACTTTCTTCTTTCAACTGCATACATTAATTGTTTACATTTACTCTTGTAACGCTAACCATGTCCATACAAATTGAATTTGAAGAGAATTCAAGACTTTTCATATTTCATGATTGATACAACAATGTGCTTTGATTTTTATTCGGATTACATACGAAACACGGCGTTTATAGGCATGTAGAGAAGGTATTGACAAGAATATTAATTTTAATCTATGCTTACCTCACAATCATTCGAATGATGCTAATTAATAATTTAATTGTTGAAAGTATATTATGGATTCCAGATGACTGATCATGTTTACTATGCACAGAGATATATCCTTGGTCTACTTCATAAGTTTGTATCATGACAAAATCAACTTAATGTTGATGAAATTTCAATACTCTCGTATTCTCAATTATCAACATTCACAACGATGTGAAGCATCTAATCATTATCACTACCTTCTTCAAGTAAGGGTGCGATATTATCGATCCTCGTGAAATCGCCATCATTTTCGCCTCTGACCAAACCACCGAGTAAACTTTCAATTGGAGGTATACTTTCTTCCATCGAAACTAGATCCATTACGCGTGATTTGCAACGAGTGCGTCGACGTACAGCAGTATTAACGCCACCCGTGTCAATTGTGGTAGACATAGGAACAATTTGCACAGAACTGCGTAACGTATTCTTCGCCGCATCATTTTGTCCCCATGCCGAAGCAAGAAAAGGCGCACTTACTTGTTTAGATCTACCCTTTTGAGGAATAATCGGTGAGGCCAACCTTCCTTCAGGCACAATCGATTCAAACTCCTTGAAAGTCACAACATTACGCGAACTTAAACGTTTCACACGCGTCGACTTTCTTCGTTTCGTAGAATCAATTAGTTCATCAACTTCCTCATGGTTGGATAAGTTGTGTCCTGCTTCCTCCTCGATAACTTGTTGAAAACCAGATGGGCGTAGGTCATCTGCATTTAAATCAGTAACCGCATATGGGACCCATTGGGTAACTTCAATTTCTGCTGTTGCGCTACCGATAGCGACATAAAAAGCTGCCCTGATTTCTTCACATCTTCTCGTAATTCGCTCGTTCTCTGCTTTGAGTTCTTCAGGGGTCATCTCCTTTACAAAATGGGGAGACGTTACTGTAATCGTTGTATCTTTGGCATATAATTCATTCATAAAATTTGAGTTCACATCACGAGGATGCCATTGCCTTTGATCAATTACTGACAGCTTCAGCGTATTGACTGTATTCTTTATTTTTTCCTGTATGCCCCATACTAATCCGGTTAGACCTGCGCATTCGTCTAAATGTTAAGAAACAATGGAAAAAATCAAGTATTTTCATCAAACTCACTTTGTACGTTGATGTAAAGCGGAATTTGACGAGTTTCCATGTCCAAATTAATGATCTTTTCTTCTAATTGTTTTGAAGAAAGATTATTGTAGTAGTTGATCACTCGCAAAAGCACATAAGGTGAGGTTATGCTGGACAATAGCACCGCAAATACGATAGAAGCGTATGTCTCGTTATCGAATAATTCTTCTTCGACAGCAAAAGCTGCAATTATAAAACTAAATTCGCCTCGGCATGTCATCGCAATACCAACCATGATGCAATCACGTAAGTGTGGATCAAACGACTGCTCTTTTTTTATGCTCTTCTCCATGGTAGGGACCAATGTGCCAACGACTGTTTTACCCAATACTGCGAGATAGTATAAGAATCCCCAACTGCCAACAATTTTAATGCTATAAGGATATGATTACTTATGAAATGATCAATAACTTGGATAAACTGACCTTATAACTTCAGCCTTCTCAAAGTATTTCACTGGAACCTGGAACCCAATAGTTGTTGCAAAAAATATTCTGACAAGCCAGCTCATCGTTGCTTCTGTGTTGTGGACAAATGACGAGTGGACAACACCGATCTGACTAAATGTCAAACCCGCCAAAAATGCACCCATTAAATAAGAAGCTTTCGTCGCATAAAGCAATGGAAGATAACCTAAAAGCAATGCGACCATCAAACCAAATGCAGCATCTTCCCTGTTTTCTTCATTGAAATATGCTAGATATTTGTGTTCAATGACTTTTGGCATCCACGTCACAGCTGACCATCCAAGAACAATCAAAAAGCCAAAGGCGCTAAGTATAGGTGCAATAAAATTCCATGGAGTTGGATTTACAAGGGCTTCGACTTCAGAAAGCAACACAAGACCAATAATGTCATCAATTATACACGTAGCTACAATCAATTGGCCCATAGGACTAAAAACATATTCATATATGATCAGAGAATGTGCAATCCAGAATACACCAAAAATGTACTTACCTGTTTAGTAAATTCCCGGCGTTCAAGGCTTTCGCAGCTACTCCTAAAGAAGTCGGTGCAAAGCAAGCACCCACAGCAAATGCAGCCTCAAACCCCAATCCAGCAGCTGATCCCAAACCATACCCAATTAAAAGGGGAACCGCAATTCCCACCATGGCCATTACAAGGGCACGTGAGCCAGTTGCCTTCAACTGAGCAAGGTCAATGTCAATACCAGCTTCAAGAATAAGCATAACAAGTCCAATATCCCCGAACAACACGAGGGCTTCTTCGATAGGCACAAAATCAGCTGCTGGTGGTCCGAGCGCAATACCCACAATAATTTCACCTGCCAACGCCGGGGTTCCAACTATTTCAGCCAATCTACCTCCAACATAAATCGCGACCAAGAAAATAATAGTATAATAGAGGTCCCTCACTGGAAAATGAACACCCAAACTATCATCATGGCTATCACCATGGTCATCTTCTGCCTCCCTACGCCTCATTACATTTCGTATTAAGTCCAGCTTGCGCCCCATTGGCCCAGACCATCCCATCGAATAACGCATCCTTTCCTTGCGAGGAGGATTCGATGAGGTTGTTCCTGCTTCTCCTTGCAACTTATTCACTCGAGCAGCAACCTCGTTACCTCTCACTTTCAGATCAGTGACGAGAACATCCGTTGAAGCATTACTGTTAGACCAAAGCTGTCCAAAACATAAAATAGCACAAAACAAAACTGAATGTAAAGTCTTCATTTGAAAGCCGGCGAAAATTTCTCAACCCTGTTAACTGAGGACTCAATCTATCAGTCTCTTCTTTTAAAAAAGAAAGTATACGTAGGTGTACTGAGATGCGTTCTTTCTAACTTATGAGGAATGAAATAATGTTGCTATCAATGAGCTTATCAGTGCGAAAGAAAAGGCGAAAGAATTTTCTTTAAAAGATACAAAGATACATTTAATACATACGGTGTTGGATTAGTTTCACTATGGTGAGCTATTCTAGCCTTTTCGGCGAGTGGCGTCGGGTTGTGATCTTGCCCGGATCCTCCCGAAGGACATAATATTCTTTACTATGGATATATAACCTAACTACCATGATGATGGCTCTGCATGAGCATCCTATACTATCCTCAACTACTAGTATTGTATTATTAGCCTACATCTACATCTATTAGGCCTACCTTGCTTGGACTAGCATAGTCAAGCATCCTATTA
>Ga0209092_10002601_pt1 | contig 16472 bp, 11 predicted proteins | sample FraStrMetagenome_FD_187446 | JGI IMG/M metagenome (GOLD analysis project Ga0209092, IMG submission 187446) | Marine eukaryotic phytoplankton communities from Arctic Ocean - Fram Strait ARC3M Metagenome (SPAdes) (version 2) | ecosystem: Environmental > Aquatic > Marine > Oceanic | place: Fram...
GGGTACGTCTAAATACATTTATAGCTCTTAGGGGTACGCCGAGTGATATATAACCTGTTTTGGGGGTGTTACATAAAGAATTTTTCGGGGGGGAAGGGTGTTACATTAAGAATTTTCTCTTAATAAAATAAAAGCATACAGTTTAAAAAAAAATACCACGCTTTTCAATGTTTCTTGCATTTTTTTCAAGGTGTGTCATTCACAATCATACATGTTTTGGTACATAAGATGGAGTTTACAAATTGAAGCGCAACGCCACATGCTAATATTTAGGTTTCGTTAAAACTTTATTATACCACGACGGGGGATAATGCTCAACAATACTGAAGGCTGGACCCAAAGCCTCGCTTTCGTTAAAGTCCTCATCTTTGTAATAGCTCCCACTCCATTCGACTGACGCTGCTTTTAGACTTCGACGAGATCGATAATTCGGAAGCGTACCTGTTGTTCTAGGATGTGGAAAATCGAAGATGAGATTCCATTTGTCATACCCAGAACCATTATCTTCCCATCCTATATGCTTTTTATCGATGCCATCGACAACACAAACAAGAAAAGGAAATAGAAATCCTTCCCTTTTAACTTGTGGTACATATGTAGGAATGTCTTCCACACACGAAAAGTCAATATGCTGGTCTCTTATGATGTCCCTTTCATTTGCCACATTCAACCCAAAAATAAAAATGAATAGATCATTTCCAAAGATCTTCCATGCAGAAATTAGTAATGCTGCTACAGAAATCCAACCTAGAGTTTCTGTGACATATTTTTGATGTTCATTCATCCATGGAGGATCTGTTAAAAATGAGAAAAGGAATAAACACAGTTAAAATAGAAAAGTTGTATATAAATTCTAAAAAGTACTAACCAAATAATGATGGAAGGTGCGGAAATTGATATTTCGAGAAGAAGTTTTGGTTGCAGTAATAATAATGGTCTGTTGTTTCAGTGACCGAGAAAATATCATTGTTGTTGTTGTTATCAAAATAAGTCCCAGTTTCAAATCTTCTACTGCACATATTATCATAATTCAAATTACATTTACATAACTTGTCGTATGGATAACCTGACCACCAAAAGGTAGACATCATGCAAAGACCAAAGAAAGCAGTTGAAAAGAAGTACTTCCGTGAAAATCTTGATATCGATGTACCAACAAAACCAGTCGGTCGCCACACACGTAGTAAACAAAATTTGTCGATGCAGTAATAAACCATGAGCGCTATTGAAGCCATGAAAAATCCGAGTGGAAAAACGGTATTGTAGAAAAAAGCAAGAAATAATAATTTTGTTGCGTCCTTTTGAGTAAATTCGAAACAAATTGAGAGAGATGATATGCACAGTAAATTCCTGAGGCGAACTAATACTTACAGCGTATCTTTCTGCGACATAGTAGGGAGTGCCAGAAAAGTACGTCATCATCTTAGATTGTGAAACTGAACGCGGAGCAAGAATATGTCGATTGATGTTGCCAACAATATCCAGATACTTGAGTATTGGGCTGGTAGTTATCTCTCCAATGAAAATTGTAAAAACTTCAGCTAATAGATTTCTAGATGAATCTACGTCACCATTTGATATTGTATTTGATGTATCGTTCAATGCAAATATAAGTATGGCAGTGTTTGCCCAACGTACCATTGTCGATTTAAGAAATAAACTTATTTCTGCAGAACCAACATCATCATGCCGTTCAGTCAACATAGTTGCGGATTTAATCACTTTTGGCAACTCAACGTTAGAAAGACTAATTGCCAACACACCAATGATTACATTATATTTGAGTAGTTCGTTTACCAAAAGTCCTACACTGATAATCATTGCAGCAGATACGACAGTAGCGCGAACTCGCTGCCTCCAGCGTGTCTTAAAATTCAATGGCGTAAGAAAGGGATCAAATGATCACTGGACAATAAACAACTTACAAAAAAATCGCTTCCCAATTGCTGCCACAAGACAGAATTTGGTTCTGGAGGGACTTGACAAACCAAATTTATATCGCAAAATTTGGGAAGATGTTCCTCCGAGTTAGCATTTCGCTTTAAGTGACATAATTTCAAAGCCCTTCGCTGGCCAAGTTCTTGCTCGAATACTACGTAAACATCCACAACACTGAACTTATTCTCAAGCAATTTTGTAATATTTTTTTCTATCTTCTTCAATCGTCTTAATATTCGCAATTCATGCCATCTGTTCCAGAAGTTTGCCTTAGGAACAAAAGTTAGTAAGGGTTCCTTATTCTGAACGTAGCACTTTACGAAATTTCCAGCTATAGCGCTGCTCTGACGATGAAATGGGGTTCTAAGCCAAGCCAAGCTTCTTGCCAACTCCCGTCGTTGAATCAAGCATTTTAACAACGGGTTATTGTCAAGGCCAATTGTAACGCTGGTTACGTGCACATCGGTAATTTCCTCGAAGTAAACTTTGTAGTTGCTCGCATCGTAAACGTTCGGTGGTGGGTTAGCGATAAATACACTATAATCTGCGCATGTCTGATCGTTTTCATCGAATTGAATCTCGATCTTTTCTTGCATTTTACCTACTAAAATAAAAACGAGGAATATGACTAATATCGCAGCAACACTATAACTCCCAAATTTTTCAAAATCCGGAACGCATCGATTATGTCTCGCAAAAACGTAGCCTGGAACTTGCGAAGCTATATTTGTTGTATTACGATAGAAAGCCTTTGAGAAGATCCATTGCCCATCATATTTACCACAATTGGTGCACGGGACCCAACTCGATTTACTACAGTATGCACTATACTTCAATGGGTACGCCATGCCGTATCTCTTTATCGTGTCGTCAGCGTAAATATCACCACCATATTCTGTTGACGAAAAATGAACGACCAATGGGATATGAATGATCCCAGCCAAGAGACAAATCAGTATTAATCCTCGAAGGGTGGCAAAATACATTCCTACACCAATCCCAAAATCAGCCAATTCCTTTTCAGGCGTGCTTAAAGGATATAATGCAGTTGGCCTGGCACTTCGGCCAGGTGGTGCGCGTTCAAACTGATCAAAAGATCTGTGAACAGCCTTATTGACGTTACGCTTCCCAAATGGTTTCATCATCTTCGTGTCATCATTCATTGGATCTTTATCTATTCCTTCATAGTCGTAAAACCTTCGTGGGAGTACAGCATTCTCAAAATGAGACCATCCCTTATCAAGACAAACATCAGGATTATCACGTTGCGGATAATACCATTCATGTCGACTGAGCCATCGTGCAACACGGCGCGAAAAAGTTATGTCTCCAGCATCTGCGGGTTCCTCGACAAATCGCGGTCCCGTACTGTTAACATATCTTTCTGTAGTCATCGAATCGAGTTGTGATACTTCGAAAAATAGATCATCGTGATCTATCGTTTCAAACGTATCGGATCGTCGTGACGGTGATGTATCTTCATCCATCATTCCTTAGTTTTAGTTTTATACATTACTGTATAAATTCTGTTTCACTCTGCACTTTTTATTCGCCTATCTTTTCTCAATCAATGTGTATACGTTTGAGAATATGTGTATATACTTTGCCCTTAAATGTGTATGCATATAGATATATATCTGCGTACATCGCACATCGCCACATCGCATGTACATGCGTTTACATTGTATCAAGTATTCTAAGAACAAGATGTTTGAAGGTATTACATATATACGTATATTACACTAAGATTTCTGAAGGTCGCAGTTATTTCGCTAGAGGAACATATTTATTGGAACTACCGGATCAGAATCAATAAAAATGCGCCAGGACTTGGAGACTCAAGACTCAAGCAATATTTGAAGATTCGAGTAGAGTTTCCAATACAACTAAATTAGCTGAATGACTAACACAAATACCTCGGTTACATAAAGAATTGTACGAATGTAGCGAGACGAAAATTAGCGTAATACCTAACAACTAAATGACTATCACAAGCACCGAACCTCGGTTACATAAAGAATTGTACGAATGTAACGAGACGAAAATTAACGTAATACATGTACCTAACAACTAGGGAAAACGATGACGCGTATTATATGTTTCGATCATATAACAACTGCTACTACTCCTCTTCCGAACCTGTAACTGATGAAGAGGATGAGTTGTAACTACAAAGTAATTTATACCTGGTACAAGAGTAGAAGTTAATAAAATAAAAGCATACAGTTTAAAAAAAATAAACCCGATAATATTTATGTTAATACAGTCGCAAAAATAAAAATGCGCCAGACGAAAAGAAACGAAAATTAGAGTAATACCTAACAACTAGATGAAAAAGACCATTCTTTTTGTTAAAACCTCCAAACCGTTACAAACCGTTGCACGTTAAAAACCATTGGAAGATTCACTCTAACCAATACCGTAACAAATCAAGCTTGACACACACATAGCATTAACTCATTAATATAATCAACTGTTGAAACTCTGAAATGAATTACGAATGTTGATTATCTTTATGAGTTAATGCTATGTGTGTGTCAAGCTTGATTTGTTACGGGACTGGTTAGAGTGGATCACCACCAATAAACGGCCCCATCGACGTCAACTGCAAAGTCATTGATGCAGTCATGTCATCCGCTCAAGAGTCAGAAACCGGAATGGGTTTTATCAATGCCAAAAGTGCCGTCGAAAAACGACTAAATCTTGAATTTCTCGGACACAAACAAGGATCCACACCAATCCAATTTGACAATAAAACTGCTGTTGGAATTCTTACAGACCAAATGACACAACGTCGATCTAAAGCCATGGACATGCGATTCTACTGGCTCAAGGATAGAGCAGCACAAGGTCAATTTCACATTCATTGGAAACGCGGAATGACCAACCTAGCCGATTACCATGCCAAACATCATCCCACAAGTCATCATCGCAATGTAAGATCAACTTACGTATCAAATTCAGTTTCAAGCTATCCTAGTAAACGACACTGCAAGGGTGTGTTGAAACCTCCAAACCGTTACAAACCGTTGCACGTTAAAAACTGTTGGAAGATCCACTCTAACCAGTCACGTAACAAATCAAGCTTGACACACTCATAGCATTAACTCATAAATATAATCAACATTCGTAATTCATTTCAGAGTTTCAACACTTTTCGTTTCGTTTCGTTTCGTTTCAAAAATCACAAATTTAAAGATTAAGAATGCCAAGCCTTGGAATACAAAACATTCTAATGGCGTACTTTAACAAACGATTCCCAAACATGCAACAGAATTATCGATTATTTTGTAATCGGATTCGTTTGGATTCGATTGCTTTTTGGGCTGGAATTTTGGTAAGAGACAATAATATAAATCTATGAAGAGAATGAATGAAGAATTGGCAGTTATTATTTTAAAATAATCATTGATATACCACAATACGAATGCATCTCGTGAAAAACTTGAACGATACCCTCTTCCATCAAACCGATTTCTAACATAATTAGCTATACAGGCATTTCCTAATTTTTGAATTGGAAATGTCATCACCATGAGTCGTTTTGTACACAGCTATTACTCGTCCATTTAATATTTTTTGGTTTCTATACATGGCAGATTTTATAGATACAGAAAATACGGTCATTTAGGTAGAGGAGTACGCATGGAAGTCACTCCATGCGTACTGAGGAAAATTAGAAAGTTATATGCGGAAGAAAAAGAAGAGGCGTATGTCGGTTTTCGATGCTCATGATTTATATTTATCGGTCAAGTTTTTTACAAAGTTTTAGATAGAAGAGGGTATTGTTCAAGTCTTTCACGAAATGTATTCGAATTGTGGTGTATCAATGTTTATTTTAAAATAATAGCTGCCAGTTCTTCGTTCGTTCTCTTCATTGATTCTCTTCATTGATTCTCTTCCTTCATTATCTTCAATCATTCTCTTCATTCATTATTTTAATTCAATTTGTTCATTCTCTTCAATCATTCTCTTCAATCATTCTCTCCAATCACTCTCTTCAATCACTCTCTACATTCATTCTCCGTATTCATTCTCCTCATTCATTATCTTCATTTAATTTATTCATTCAATTTATTCATTCAATTTATTCATTCAATTCAATCATTGTCTTCATTTAATTTATTCATTTAGTTTGTTCATTCTCTTCATTCATTCTCCTCATTCATTTTCTTGCGCAATGATTAATTGTGATTAAGAGCCTAAGAAATTTTAAAATGTAAATATAACGTTTATTTTATTCTGTAAGCTTCAAGTCATCCATTGAGCTGATTCGGTCACCTCTACGTTTTCTAATTTTCCTTTCGCTAACCTCTTCCACAGCGTTTACAATTGTGTGTAGCGTTGAAGTACGGCCAGTCAACGCATGCCTGTGATGATACGCCGCAAAACATTCGACATGAAAATCTTTCCCGCACTGCAAACAACCATATTTCGAAGTCTGTAACATAGTTCACATGTGGCAGCTTATGTATTTATTGGTGCGCCGTTGCTTCCATTACCTGGTTACCTGCAATGGAAGCAACGGTAGAATTATCAGCATCGAAGCAACAGTAGAATTATCAGCAGCCTTCTGATTCAAATACGTGGTCACGAGTTGCTCGCAACATTTTCTCTTAAATTCATAAAAAGACAAACTTTCACTATTGCTTGCTTGGTCGTCATTCTCATCCGCAATACTTATTACTGAAATCTTCCCTTCCGCAATAAGAGCTTTGTAAATGACGTAGGCCTGATGTACAACGAGATCTACGGAATAAGTCCATATGGACATATGTATCTTGGTTTCTTTTCTTTTTGTAAGGTTTGTCGATTGCATTTGATCGACTCTATCCACCCCGTTCATGAATAACTGGTAACTTGCAATAATACTAGGACAACTTATCCTTGATCTTCCAATTGTTTCTGAACCGGCCCACCTCTCGATATCAACCAGTCCTCTTACGGTTTCAATCGTTCCATCATCAGAATCTAAACAAATATAATGACGAGGCGTGTTAAACTGATCGTTTGAATAAAATATAACCACTTTCGCGTCTTTACAAAAATAAATCCAGAGTTGGCCTGAATTAGCCGATCTGGTACCTTCTTGTAGGATTTGATTTCTGCATCTGTTGATCGCTTCCTTAACGCATCGTATGTCCTATCATATGAATAGCTCCTTCCCAAATACTGTTGCATCCACGCGGCTTATCCTTTAGTAATTCGACGCATTCTAGGATGATAAGTCTGTTAATAGCATCGATATCAGAAAATTTACAAGTACCAGTCATTTTTATATCCCCATCAGATACTTGGAGTAGTCTTTTGGCTAGCCTAGGTCGAGTATAAACGTTGTCACAAAATACAACCCGATAAATGTTCGGTGGCCGATATATTTTTGATTGATGCACCAACTGACAAAGCCACAAAGCACTGGCGGATGATTTGTCGATAATGGACGTTGGAGTTAGCGCCGTATTCAATATCTGACCGAAAATTTGATGCAGGTGGTTATATCGCTCAACTTGCGATAATGACGATCGGTTTCACCTTCCATTGTCAAACATCGAATGAATATAGGGTCCGGCAGTTCCTACGTTGCAATGAAACCTGATTGCAAACTTATCCGGTTTGCTGGGCATACATGATATCGCCCTGTTTCGCGCTTTCTTCATTCTGTGACGTACCTTCCGTTTGAGTATACCTCCAGTAAGTTCAGTGTGATTTTGCCACGGTGATCGTGGTTCTGTGCATACTTGATAAATGTGATGACGCTGACAAAATTTCGACCACTCCGATTGGATAAGTTCCTAGCTCCATCAGTCAATAGTTCTGTAGGCACTCCTACCTCGTGAATGAATCTGTCGAGTGAGTGATACGCGTGCGACTTCAGTTTGATCGGGTAACCTTTTACGAAATTTGCCCTATAACAAAACGGTTGAACATAATTAATCCCCCTGAGTGATTTAACCTTCGACAAAACAGTATCAGAAGCAAATGTCGAAAAGTATCCTCCCAATTGACGGTATCGGCTCTGGGGAGCGCGAGTGCGAAATCTTTTGGTTTTAACTTCTGTGGTCGAATGAATAGAATGTTGTGAAGTGGAAATACTGTCCGCTTAGCGGATTCTAAAGTGATCCCCCAATTTTTTGCTAGATATTCAGGGGTCAGTGAAGAATGCGAGTTATGACTTACAGCAGATATCTTGACGGTAGCCGCTAGCGATCGGTAGAGTTCAGACGGCTCTCCCGAATTATTCCCTCTACGATAGACGGAGGCTTCACTAAAAGTCATGGGATCCCAGGGTGAATCATGGCAGGTTGAGTTTAACTCTTCATCTGTGGGATACCGAACGGGAAGGTACGATACAGGTCCATGTAGCAATGGAGGGAGCACGACACCATCATCCGGGAAGGAAATGGAGTGATGGCTATTAATATCGAGAAATCTGGGAGCATCCTCAATGACCACACCATGGGCTCTAGTCTGGTTGGTGCACAAAAGTGAGTTTTCCGTTGTGTTAGTAAAATCCAACGCTTGGATTATGTCCAGAATGTAGGTTTGACCGTCAAGGGTATCGTAAGCCATACATCCATTTACGATTCATACCCAAGTCATTGGAGAGTATGAATCGTTAAATGGTTGAACACTACACGTCTCACCGTCCAAGATTTCAAAACGCGCCCAAGACAGTGGAGGTCGGCATGACTGTCCAGTTTGAGCCTACGTCCTTCTTTCAACTCTTCCGGCGACAATTGTTTCGGACGTTTGCGATGACGACTCGCGCTAACGTTAGTGATCGTAGTAATGAATCCTGCACAATGGTAGCATGTCCTTGATTCCAAACAAAACAGCAGCGATTTAAGTAGTGAAGACATGATGCTAACAAAAAATTGTATCCATTTGCTGCATCGTATGAGTCATTTTTTCGAACGATGATTGGAGATAAAATCGCCAACCGATCCTGCCTCGGCCTTGCGCTTACTTGAAGAGGGTTGTAGGTCAGGTGTGTCTGCTCACATTGTGGCTTCGAGAGGGAACGAAATTCCTGTTTTGGGTAGGACTTTCTATAAACCCGTTTACCATCCACAACGCAGAATTCATTAGGTTTGTCTGAACGCGATGTGGGCTTAACACTACAGCCGGTATTAGCAGGCGAAACTCTTTTGTTTGACGCAGTCGAAACCTGCTGACCACGGATCACCTTTTGATCCACCTCTGCGGATAGAAAGGAAACTAGGTGATCAAATCCACGATATGTGGGATTGGAGCGTAAGGTAGTTAATACAACATCTAGACCGGCTTCAGGCCTGATGCCTGACTTGAAATACTGAATTTTTGTTGCATCATCTAGGCCCGATCCATTGATAAAATTACAATCTTTAAAGATTTTATGGGCTGTCTTGTGTGCATTTATATATTTCTCGAAATTGAACTTTGAGGTCTCCCCTTTATAAAAGGTACTCGTAAGACGTGCTAACGCGGATTCTTTCGATGAGCTTCGTAAAATTGTCGCAATGCCAGCCACGCTTGCCGACCGTCCGATCTCACATCGAATCGGCTGATATGATTATGCGGGGAAAGACCAATTAGATTAATTTTCAATAAATCCCATACAGCTTTATTGCCAGCCTTGAAGCCTCCACCGAAATGGGTGATGCCTTAATGTAGGACTCGTCATCATCTATGTCCAATGTGTCAACTTCTATCAATGGCTGATCGGGACAGGTAACTGATCTGACCGTATCATCCACAATTTATCCAAGATGAATCCCACATCTTGTAAAGCTTCAAAATAATGTAAATTTAGTATATGTTGCTAAGTACGCACACATCCAAGGGGATGAACGTGCCAACACCATCGGTGCGTATAAAAATACAACTCCGAACAAAGCGATGAGTTAGGTTAGAACAACCTCGCGCATGGATTGCTCCAACTGCGCAATTCCGGCGTCCCGGTGACACCCCCATGTATTGCAATGGGTAGTGCCATTATCGTAGTGTTGTAGGTGTAGATCGCCGAAGCGAGTGGGTCTGATAAACTAGAAAAATTACAAGCACCACTCGCTTACGTTCTACTTTTACGTTGATGTCTTGACTATGGACTGTATGCGCTCCAGATTTATGTTGACAATGATAGGAAAAGATTAACAAGGATGGAAGTAGTCAATAGCTTCCGAGTATAGGTGTAGCGATTAATAGAAAGGAGGATAAAAATTAAAAGTATTAAAATTACAGAAAAAACATAACACAGATCGAGAGGGAAAACAGAATTCTGTTTCCCTGACGCGTGTTCCAGTGACGTGAGCTTTAGAAGCGAATTACCAATTGCCATTTCCATCTGAAAATTCGTACAACAGGCAAAATACAAGATTTGCAATACAGAGGATTACACAGGTTAATTTATATATACCGGTATATCAATTCACAATATGAAGGCTCGTCAAAACAAAGAATAAATAACCGCACTAACATCCCTCGACAAGCCTAGAAACTGAGTAACAAAGTGGACTTATGATCGAAAAGGTTTTATTGATTTGCCTTTTGCGGAAAAATCCGCCTAGACTCGTAGACCTATTAGTAAAAAGACATCATTCCACAAGGATGATATCTTCTAACGTTTAACGCGATTATAGATCACTCTAAAGGATATCATCGGCATTATGAAGGTTGGTCTGCTTTTGGTCTCCCTCTCTTCCCTGTTAGGAATTCTGATGTCTGGATATCACAAGATGTTTTGGTTAGCCATGCTGCTACATCAGCCGCTGATGCCGAAAGAGTTCCTTCATCAGAAATGTTTTCATATGACTAGCGAGACTATCCTCCGTGCAAGATCCAAAAGACAAATCCGGCTTCGATTAATTATTTATGCAGTCTCTAGACCTGCTCACAACTGTAGTCATTGTGTTCATAACTACTTACATTCATCTTTGAAGTTTGATTATCTAACAGACTCCAAGAAATCACCAGGATAGCCCATTATGAAAAATTGTGAACTTGTAATTTTTCCATGATTTATTATTTACGCTGTACGATTGAATCATGCACAGACAAATACTCTCTCGCTCATTTTCTCATCGCCATCAAAGTTAATCAGGGCTGCCGGTAGTATAATGTAATAGCATCATTCATCAAAACTGCTTGATAAAAGACATCTATTTGTGAGTTATTTTACTTGCATCATATCATCATCATCTTATGTTTGTTCGGCCTTTCGAGCGCACGCTGCCTGTGGAGTGTGGAGGGGCGAATCTAAAATTAAGGGCCCCTTTTTATCGTTTTTATAAACGGGGATAAATGATAAATGGTGCCTATAAAAAATAAAAGGGAGATGTATAATATTATTGACTTGAAGCCCGAAAACAAAGTATTTGTTCAATAAAAGTGTATGAGTCGAAAAATTACAAGAGCATGAAAAGCACACGGACAAAGCGAACAAGATAGTAAAACATCCCCTTACAAAAAATTATACAACTGGTGCGAGAGTAGATGTTACAAAATAAGTACCGGTGTTGGTACAGTTGAAGGTTAGGGATCCTATATGCTAAAGTGAAGCAGCACCATTTTTGGATATCTTTTCGACTTCATTCCGTAAACGCACACAATAAAATGATCTCCAATCAAAGCAAGATGCACAAGATAAGCATCTCCACCAAGATTGAAATTGTTGAGTTCCTCTAGATAACCGGTACAAGAATTCGCAAGGCCGTCAAGAAGCTCTATTTCTCGAAAGAGACAATAACTTGAACATTTTCATGGATTCAACTCCTAACAATGAATACTCCTACTTATGAGTGGAGTAGCCCTAACGATAAGGCGCAAAGGGTAAGTATTCATTCAGTAGACTTCATTGTACTCTTGTTGGGTGTATAATATACTCAATTTGCAAAAGAGACATCCAAATATGAACTGAGACCTAAATGTTGCCCATTCTACATGTCTATCATTAATCGAATCTTATCGAGATCGCGATTTGCAAAGTTACGTTCGATACGATAGCGAACACCATTACGAAAATTTTCACATTGAAACGGCAAATTGCTACTTCGCCCACTAATACTCCCTTCAAAGTCACCGATGGCTATAAATGTTCATCATAAAGATATCAATAATTTTGTGTTCATTCACCGATTCCCATGATGCACATAGAGCCTTTGTAGTATTATTTAAATTTTGAAGAACGTGTAAGCCATGGAGTTTCCTCTGCGTTTTAGGACGGACTTCAACCGCATCTTATTGCATGTGTTGTTACAGTAAAGGAAGCAATGGCTACTGAGTTCAAGAAGTTCATTCGGTAGATAATGAGAATGCATTAGCGCTTACACTAAAATTGATATCGATGGGATAAAGGAATTTCACATTGCCACCGGGGGTACGCACTATAACCCTATTTATCCTGTTTGGGCGGAATATTTCCTCAATTAATGTAACTTGCATATTATCATGTTGAGGATTCTTCGATGGTATAGATATTAAAAATTACTCGATTTTCAGTAATATAAACCAATTGTAAAACTTATTTTGCTTCAGTTACTTGCTATCTGAGATATTCATTGTCCGAAAGTGAGTTCCGAAGTAATCTCCTAAAAAGAATTAATGAACTTTTCAACGTTTCTCGACACGCATAAGTTGCTAACCGATTTGGGAGCACAATTTACGAAATAATATTATTCTACGTAAGAATGTTCTTTTTGCTCTTTTTTACAAAAAAATCAGAGCGTAGAAAGCTATGGTGAAAACGCATACCCAGTCATTGTCAAACATCACATTAGATGCTGCAAAAACAGTAATTATCTCAAACAGTTTCGATGGCATGCTTCATACGTAGCTGTGCCATAGTATTAAAAAATTCATCGCAATGCTGCTTCTTTCTTTTCCTTCTTGACTTTCTTTTGCTTCTTCTTTTTCTTCTCTGTTTTAATTCGCTCATCTTTCATTGTTGTCTCAACTCCGTTTTTCTCCTCCAATATTTCTTCATGGCCATTATGTTCGATTTCGTTTACTTTCTTTTTCCTTATCTTTTTCTTCTTCTCTTTTTTGACTTTTGTCTCCTCTTTCTTCAACCCATAACCTTCATTGTCTTCGTTAACATGGACTTCACTGCAAGATCTCTTTACAAATCCATTTACATCTTCTGATGCAAAAAACTTTGCCTTTCCCGTGCCATCCCATTCTACAGAAGTCTTCGCCAACGTTTCTTCCTCCTCGTTCACAGCCTCTGCCCTAGCCCATTTCCCAGTCTGCTTACTTTGAGCACGCATTCCAAATCGTGCACCTCCCGTTGCTTCAAACAGTTCTTCGTCCGTAAAATGCCTGTTAGCATCACGCTTACGTTTCTTCTTCTTTTTCTTCTTCTTCAAAGATCCATTGGATGAATTCAATTTGGCCAAGGTATCTCCCATACTATTTTGCCACCAATTCTGAGAAGCCTGTTCGATCTTTACCTTCTCCATCCCGATACCTTCTTCCTCAACACGTTGCTTTACTTTAATATGTGATTTCATTCCCTGCCTGTGTTTGCCAAGGCCTTCGCCTTCTTTCCAGCCCATTTTTGCCATCTGACGTGCTGCGAAGCTAGTCTTAGATATTTCCTGAGCTGCACTTTCGTTAAGCTGAGCTCCTAGCCTTGCTCGTAGTTTCTTGCCGCTTATTTCTGTGTATGCCATAGTTGGGTTTTGTTTTGGTTTTAGAGTGTATGTGAGGTTTTTCTTTATTTTTTCAAATAAATAATATAATTTCTGTGAAAAAACCGTTGTGAGTTGTGAGACGTGTTTGGCGAAGAAAAGGGTGGCTGGGAATGAGGAAGGAACATGCAAAGGTTCGTATTATGGGCTAAATTTTTCCATGAGGAAAGGAATTTGGAAGAACGGAATGGTATCATGTCAATCATCACGAATGCTGCAACTACCATCCAAGATGTAATTACTATCATCTTGACAATTGAAGTACGTCAGTCATGGGTATAAAGTCAACCGATCTGGGAATGTTGTTATCATGATTGAGAAGAGGCTTGCGCTGATGACAATATATTTAATCCGGCGCGAGATATTCCATCGATCATAGTCTTTTATTATGACTACAGGCACCATTTCACAATTTTATACGATCTTGAGTATAGTCATTATGGATAGATATTGAATACAAATCCATCCCAACAGGGAATGTCATCATTATTGATATTTTATCCTCAATGCTTATGTGATCAATGGACAAAACCGGAACCATTTAGCATTTGAATAACACCACGTTTCGTCAGAATGATCGAAAAAAACGTAGTTAAATTTTTCAGCTTTATCTATGTCAAGCAAGATTATAATATTTCCCAATATATAGATTATACTGACATTTTGAATATTTATAGATGAATCCTGACATTCATTCATTACGAGGTACGCAATAGAGATCGAAGCATGTACTTGTTTGGCGCAATTATTGGTAGTTCGAAGAGTTATTTATATATGATTACAAAGAAGGTTTGAAAATTTAAGATAAAGCCTATTTTAATGTAAATGCGTTACAATTTATGCAGTCAATAAACTGATAATTTATTACCTTCAGATAAATTAGAGATAAAGTAGTATGGGCTGAATTTGACATGAAAATTGTACATGACGTTGCGAAAATATGATACATTTTTTGCTATAATACTTGTAAAAAGCCTCGTTACCTCGCACATTTTTCTAGATCTAATCGATGACAGGGGAAGCGAGAGGTCTATGTGAGGTGCACAATCCAAGCGAATTCTATAGTCAAGATTCCTTTAATACGGTTATTTCAGGGAATATGAATGAATAATACAGACACCGTTAAAGGTAGCGCACAATTATCCCGATACTGGCAATAGCGCTGGGCGAGCGAGAGTGAAAGAGCCATTCTGTCGCGATGTGACTTCGGTAGGTAATAATATTTGACGCTTATAATCGTATAATCATCCAAAAAACAGATTATATAAGCCTCAAATTAACAAACTCATGCCTTTATTTGAAAAATGCCCACGAAGGAATGTCTTGTGTAGAATATCGTGTGCTTCCATATTTGAAAGATAAGGCATGCAACCAAATTCCATGACTTCTTGTCCGTAGTTCCAATACATTACGCGATGCTTCGTCCTTCCGTCGATTACACCATACGCAAGTTCTCTTTACGTAGTCTACGAGTGTTTCATTAGGAAGACGGATAAAATCGCCACACTTCCTTATCTCAGCTTCTGTTGCTGGCGTATCTGAAATTAGCTTCAAACCGCTGTCAGTATCACCATTAGGCGAATCGTGATGGCTTTTCAATAAGAGTGATTGTGCCTTTTCACAATTTGCTTTGCCAAGTTCGTTAGCATAGAACAAGTCTCCACCATAATTTGGATCATTGGCAATGGGATGGCCAAGACACTGAAGATGCAAGCGTATTTGATGTGTTCTGCCCGTTATTGGCTGAGCAAGCAAAACAGTTGTGTCAGTTGCTTCATCGTAGGCAACGACATGAAATCGTGTTTGAGCAGGTTTCCAACCTTCTTCATTTATGGCAGATACCGGTTTTTCACTCACAATGCAAACGCCGTCTTTGTGTGATGATATCTTGCAGGGGCATGCTATTTCCAAAAAATAGCGTCCAACGTCTCCTTCATTTCTACAATCCAGTTCCTGTTTTAGTTCATACACAGCATCCTTGTTCCATTTTTGACTAACCATTTCATCGCATTTAGAAAATAATGTATTAATTACATGTTCGCTAGTGTCACCGCAGTTATTATTATTGCTACAAATCCAATACTCTGACGCAGCTTCATCGTTGCGCACTCCATCGACTGGAAAGAGATGATTTAACTCTTTCGTCTTGTCGCTCTCAGTATTACTAATATCATCATTATTATTGTTGTTGTTGTCACCTGAACTTTTCCTCTGATTTCTCATTTGTGAACAATAATGCGATTTATTGGCGTTCAACGGAAACTTGCCTCGAACTCTAGCCAAGTAAAGTTTCTCACAGGTGCGATCTCGAATGGAAATGCCAACTTCTTTGGCAACAGCACTGGACTTAGCGATGATAACTAACCCTGACGTTAAGCGATCCAGTCGCTGTACTGCAAAAAGCCTATCTTTTAAGTCAGGTCTAAACGACATAATTATTTGGAACAAAGAATTCAAATGATATCCACCTTTTCCCGGTTTCATATCAAGAATAAAAGCATCCGAACAAAATATGAGATTAAAAAAAAGACAAAACGCCAAATAATTTCTCATTAACGTACCACATGGATGCGTTGGCATAGTCGACGGTTTCTCCACTACCAACACATCTTCCGTCTCGGCCACAATCATAATGGGGTGAACAACTTTCCTACCCTGATCCATACACTTCTTTGACACGAGAACGGCAGGTTCATGACGATGTGTAACATGTGATAACAGATCATTACTCTTTATCCCATAATTCAACGACACCGTTTCATCGTTCACCCTTATACGCCCATTTAGTATCGCAGCTTCGTAATAACTCTTAAATACGAAACATAATCTCCGTTAGACCATAAACACACAAATAAACACACACACACA
>Ga0209092_10002602_pt1 | contig 16467 bp, 9 predicted proteins | sample FraStrMetagenome_FD_187446 | JGI IMG/M metagenome (GOLD analysis project Ga0209092, IMG submission 187446) | Marine eukaryotic phytoplankton communities from Arctic Ocean - Fram Strait ARC3M Metagenome (SPAdes) (version 2) | ecosystem: Environmental > Aquatic > Marine > Oceanic | place: Fram...
CGACTACATCCACAATAAAAAACTCTCATTGTAGTTTAATCCATTTTCATTTTGAATTTGTATGGTGATTTCGTTCCCTGAATATCAAAGGAACCCCACCTTTTGGACCTTGCACGAAACCAGATTTTGTTGGAAGAAGTTCATAATCATCCTTTAATTTTAAATCAAAGTTCATAATGAAGTGAATAAAAATGGTTAAAGCAACATTTAAAGCATACTTTTCTCCCAAACAATATCGTTTTCCACCCGAAAATGCAAAAAAATTACTCTTATTTGCTGGACGACAATAATCTTTTTCTCTTTGTTCTGTTTCCGAATCAAGATCTTTTGTCGATCTTTCAACCCATCTGTACGTATCCGAATCATTTTCTTTCACCTTACGGACCCATCGATGAGGAAGATATTCTAGTGCACGATGAAAATTCCCTTCATATCGATGAATACTCCATATACTTATAAAGACTCTAGTACCTTTCTCAAAAGTTATATCTCTCTCCGGTATAGACAATTTTCTGTCAAGGTTTCTTGCCGTATTTGGTCCTGTTGGAAAAAGTCGTATCGTCTCCATGAGCACCGCGTTACAAAATGGTAAAATCTTGGCCAGATTATCAATGGGTTCAGATATACCATGAGGTAACTTTTGTGAAATTTCGAGAAGGCACTCTTCTTTTATTTTTGGAAAACGCGCAGCATTATATAGGCAATATGACAGAGTTGCACTTGTAGTATCGTAACCACCAACCCAAAATGAAAACATGATATCATGTAGATAATCATCTTTGGCACCTTCATCAAAAAGCACTTGTGAAGCATGCTTAACTGTTTCGGTTTTTGTTTCGTTCTCTGTGAGAGGAGTAGATGATTTCGAAAAATCTTCGCAAACACTTTCATCAATACAGTTCAGTATCATCTTCTTCGCAGTATGGTACTTACGATTCTGTTCAGTTGGCAACCAATACAAATTATTCAATAAAAACGATTTGAAATCATAACAACGATAATTCATATCTTCTAACAGAAACTGTAAAGACTCAATATACTGTTGGTCATTATTTTGACCATTGGAATATCCAAAGTCAATACCTAGAAAACTCATACCAAAAACATCAAATATCATTTTGGTACAAAATTCTCGAGCATCAAGTATTGCCAATCGATTCTGACCATTATGATGTAATTCTCCCCGTATTTTGCTTCGTATTCTATTAATAGCTCGAATGGAAGCTTTATGAGTAGCTTGTGTATTTAACTTTAAGGCGCCCTGAAAAACTGCACTATGTGCTTTACTTCTTGCAGCGTCCCAATCTTCACCCTTTAACATTAGTAACGACTTCCTACCCAATAGCTTCTCAAAATGTCTTGAAACAATAGGTATCTTCATCCGATGAGGAGAATGATTATAAACTTCACGTACGTGACTTCCCTTCAACACCGCCAGCACTGGAGTGTTGAACGACCAAAATGTTGAAATTCCCGATTTTATGTCAGCATTCTCGAGAGTAAGATATTCTTGTCCAGATAACGTCCCAACGAGCTGAATGTGGCCATAAAGCCAGTGTGGCGAAGGAACAGTGTATGGGACGTGGGAAAAGGGATATTGGTTTCGTTTTTTGGTTGCAAATTGAAATATTTGTTGAATGAATCTTAGCAATTTGTAAGAAAGGAAACAATAGAGAGCAGTTTTCAATTTAAGTCCCAGTTCTGTCTTATCGAGGCTTTCATGAAGGAAGACCATGAAGAGAGTAACAAATGCAACACTTTTCATAGTACTCAGTAACAATGATGTATTTTCTGTTCAATTTATCCGTGAGTAACCCATTCGTTGCGATCCTCTTTCATGCTTATCTCTGATGCATAGACAAGCCTGTCACCGGTGGTGTTGCTTAATTAATAATAAATAGTTTGGATATTTTACACTGGGGAGTGTATTGGATAGCGTAGATTTCGAGCACCAGTAGATTCATACTACTACTGCACAGTGGTTTTGTTTTTTTTTGGGGTAGAAATTGTTGGATTAATTTTGTTTAGTGCACAAAAATGAGTTTCATATTACTACTTGTTTGGCCCATTGTCTTGGTGTTTGGGCGTGATACGTGTTAGTGAACCATTTTGTTCCGTATGCTTGCTTCCACATGCTATTTGCCTGTGTTAGGATATTTTTGTGTCTGTTTTTTTTCATGGATAGGTTGATGAGATCTTTGACTTCTATCGTGGTTGATCTATTTTCATAATCATTGGGTGATGTTGTGAAAGTTGCATTTTCCTGTCCCAGGAGAAATTCGGAAGAAGCTATCGGTCCTAGCATTCCGTGATGGCCAATGGTGAAGGGCGGCATTCTGTAATTTCTGGGAGTTGTTCGGATGTTGAGTTTGATGAGGGGTGGTCGTTGATTTTAATTTTTTTATATTCTTGTGTTTGATGGTGTTTCTGCATCATTTGGGCTGTTTCTGAGTAGGATGTGTCATTCTGGTGGGTTTTATATGGGACTATAAGTGTGACGTCTATGAGCAGGGTGTTGTGTGCTTCTGTCGCCTAGTTGATTGGGTGTTTGAGTACAATGTCTCCTGGTCGTAGTTGAGTAGTAGTGACTGGGAATTCATGTACGATGTATCGAATTGCATTGCAGAAATATGAAATTAAATAGAAATTTCATGTTGTTACATGGATGTTTTAGAAAAATGGTACCAAAGGTGAAATCATAACTTTCATGGCTCATAAAATCACTAGTTTTTGCCCAGTAACAGTGGAACTTTGCACCATGAATAAGGTAAAAAGGTAAGGGGTTTCACTAGATGAATCACCATAAAGGAAAAAACTTATTTTTGCATAACAACCATGTCAAAGACTTTTTAAGAGAAGCAGCTAGTTCAGTATATTATATTAGAAAATCTAAACAATGAAAACAATCTACATCATATTACTTGACCAGATTGGGTACATATGTGGCATTGTTGCAAGTAGGACACACCTATGAGATGGACATCAAGTCTAGATATGGTGTTGTACCAATTCTTTTCTGATGTATTTAAGGAACAAGACCCAGCTAGGGCAAATGTATCATGAAAGATAGAATGGGTCTGAACCGGGCGCCATTGAATAATAATTCTTAAATAACATTCTACATGTTGGCCGCAAATTATTATAGATTAATCTCACGAAAGGAAAGGCAAACCTACCCGAACTGATCGTCTTCCATCTTTTCCCCCCCTGTTCCCATTAGTAGGATGTTTCATATCAGAAACTGCATTCCTTTAAATTTCCTCTTGTTTCGCATCTGCGAAGATGTCACAAGGGTTACAAGGGTGGACAGAATTGAGGAAAGGCAGGTTTGCGTTTGGGCTTAGATTTTCATCTCAGAAAATTGCTAAACATTATGCCACTCAAAACCTATGCTTCCACTAGAATGTTTAAAAAAAATGTTTAGGTTTAGATTTGCTTATTGTACTAGAGAATTCAACCCTTCACGACAGCACACTACTGGGATCACAGCATGAGGCTTGACATCGCTCAACGATTCTGCCGATGACTATGAAAAACTTTCGACCGATGATTACTTCTCGTCTTGGATTCGTTGTAGTCTGAAAATCCTCGAACAGATTATTCCAACGTAATGCTGATTAAAGAAAAGTGATGATAGGATCCTTCGAAATAGCCCGGTCAATCCTGTCAAAAACGAAAAATTCCGTTTTCTCCATTTTTCAACTTTCTGACGCTCTCTAGAGGTCCTCTGTGTATAGAAGATACAAATAGAAGCTAAACAAACCAAAGTTAACATGAGGTACAATAAAAACATAATAAATGAGGTCTTTATAAGAGGCACTCCTTTTTAATTTGAAAATTACGAGCATCATATGAAAAGGGTATAATGACTTTAATGCCTTAAAGTACTCTTAAAACTGGAGACATTAATGATAAATTTGATCCAAAAAGCTGTGTGTCTTGAAATATCGCTGGAGTATTTCTCTGAATTTTCAATCAATTAATCAAATTGTTTCACAATCTTATAATTTTCTCTCAGAATTTATTACAGATGATTTTTGAGGTTAAACTTACAATAGAGATAACGAAGAAAAGAAAGAGTCTGGATGAGATTTCTATCATGACCCTGATTTGTTGAAATAAGTGTCATTGGCTGTTCACTCAATAACATGGTTCACGCATAAATTGAATGGAAGCAACATCATTTACCAATAAATGGGCAATATTTCCTCAGATATAAATAGAAAATTTTGTAAAATGTCGTTATCACTATATTGAAACTATAAGACGCTTTGACAAGGATTTTTTGTTGCAAATGCCTATTTTTTGACAAACGAAAATAGCTTTATGGCTAATTGACGCAAATCTTCGTGTAACTTTAACCACTAGAGAGTATGAATTTTCCTGTTTATGATATGTTTAAAATGATATTTTCATTTTTTCACGGCCTTCTTTTTACTTCTTGCAAGCCTCGCACGGGCACCAGCGTCCAACTCTCTTTTTCGTAGTCGAATACTAGTTGGAGTGACTTCCATAACTTCGTCGGGACTCATATATCCGATATATTCTTCAACAGTCCGTTTCACAGGAGGAGGGACGTAAAGTTTTTCTTCCTTATTCTGACTTCTCATATTATTAACGGCTTTAGCCCGAACAGGATTTACCTCCAAGTCTGCCCCTCTTGAGTTTTCTCCAATAACCATTCCTGGATAAACTATATCATTGGTGTCAATAAATAAAACTCCTCTATCAGCAATAGAAGCAAGGGCATAGAGGGAAGCTTTTCCAGAATCACTGCTTATTAGTTTTCCTTTTTCGTTATGACCAGGTGCTGAATTTTTTCGCACTGGACGATCCTCAATAAATCGATGATTCAATACAGCCGATCCTCTTGATAATGTGGCAATCTCAGAATTAAATCCAAGCAATCCACGAGAAGGCATTTCAAAAATCAATCGTGTCTTGCTCCTCATTCCTCCTCCATCCGATGAGGACGAAGATGTTTGATGATCAACCAAAACACCTCCTCTAGAATTATTTGTGAGAGTGTTAACTATGGTTCCAGCGTATTCATCATCTACATCAATAATAACTTCTTCATAAGGTTCTAATTTCTTTTTAGTTTCGGGGCAAATTCTTGTCACGACCTGAGGAGGAGCAATAGTCAATTCAAATCCTTCACGCCGCATTTGCTCAATTAGTATGCCCAATTGTAATTCTCCACGTCCAAAGACTCGAGTTTTTTCAGCATCCGATTCCACCTTTGTAACTTGAAGCGTTACATTATTATCCGTTTCTTTAATGAGCCGAGAGCGAATACGAGAAGATGTTACAATATCCCCTTCTTTTCCCATGAGAGGGCTGGAGTTGGCACCAAAATCCATTGATAGTGTAGGTGGTGCTAAAGGAGGTGTTTCAATACATTGGGGAATAGGATTGGAAGCAGATGTAAGCGTATCACCGACTTGCATATGCTCAGGTACCCCGGCGATTGTAACTATATCTCCCGCAGAGGCAATTCCAGATGTCAGGGGAGTTCGTGATACTCCTCTATTAACGAAGATTCCAGAAGCCACACTAGTGTTGTTGTTGTCTGTTAAAGATTTTTTTTCACCCTTTTCGGAGTTTGTATCAGTTCTTGGAATAACCAATACGCTATCATTGGCTTTGATTGCTCCCGAATAAATCCTGCCTGTACATGTTCTTCCCAAGTATGAATCATATCCAACGTTTGTGGCTGCCATAGAAAACGAATCGACATTTTCATTAAATTCATTTATTCTCGGTGGTGGAATATGCTCCAAAATTGAATTGAATAAAACATGCATAGTTGTACTTTCATCTTTTTGCAAATCTCCTGTAGCTAATTTACCAGCGATTTCTTCATCTAATGTGGCCCAACCACCTTTTCCACTTGCATATACAGTGACATAGTCCATCTGTTCTTCTGTAGCACCCAAATCATCAAACAAATCCAACAATTCGCTCTCAACTTCTCCACTTTCGATCCTTTGCATAGCGCCTGAACGATCTAATTTGTTCAAAACACAAATAGGCTTTAATCCTAAGCTCAGTGCCCTTGAAAGTACGTATTTGGTCTGTGCCATACAACCTTCGGCAGCATCAATTAGTAAGCATACACCGGAAACCATACTTAAAATCCTATCAACTTCTCCAGCGAAATCAGCATGGCCTGGTGTATCTACCACATTAATTGTCATTTCCTCAGAATAAGCTAAACGTGTGACTTTTGAAGTGATTGTTATACCACGCTCCATTTCTAATTCTCCACTGTCCATCACTAATGGTTCATTGGAGGAAGAATCAGTATTTGGCGAATCAGATGTACTACCTGTAAGTCGTAATAGCTCATCTACCAATGTCGTTTTTCCATGATCTACATGCGCGACTATGGCGACGTTTCGAATATTGTTTTGATATTCAGTTGAGGTAAAACTGTCATCATTGGACGACGCTGCAGCACTGCTGAAGCACGCTTTGCTGGATAAAGATGACTGGAACTCAAATCTATTTGAGAAGCGTAGAGAAGTTGACTTCGTTAACAGGTTGGATATCAAATGTGAATCCAAGTGTGATATTTTTGCACGATTGAGATAATTATCTTGAGTATTTTTATCAAATGCGCTTGAAAATGACGGGATAGAAGACAGGCTTCGTTTTGAAAGGGGTCTCGACATGTGTGTCGAAAGAGATCTTCGAATCATATTTTGCTTTGATCTTAGTCTGTGAAAATTTTGCTAGTCGAAGATGGTGTTTTTTTTGTAAGCAATATTTGATGGATCAAGCAAGCCTTACTCGAGAAGAGAAAAAAAGATGCACCACTTTCACTTGTGAAATAATTTACTTCATTTTTATTGGTGGTGAATCTTCATCTGCTTTCGTCCACAAGTTATTTTATTTATTATCATGAAAATACGACTTTTGTACGACTCAGAAACCGCAAAAGACTCTTAGTATTGATTTTACGGTGTGAGTCACTAATTAGTTCTTTGGCTATAGTTTTTCATCAAGTTTTCCTATTTTTAGTTTTTGAAGGATAATGCCTTGTGATAAATGAAATACAATACTAACTATTTATTCACAGGGATGAATGACTTCTATGAATACAAATAAAGTCGTTCACTTTCTTGACATTTCATTTTACCATTTTTTTTCCATCTTCATGTTTTATATCAAGCATTTCTGTAGTGTCTCTCTTATCATTTCTCTTGACCATCTAGTTTGGTTTACAATATTTTTCAAAAAGTTGAAGTAAGTGCTGAAATAAATAATAAATCAAGGCACAGCACAAAAGGATAATTATTGTTAGCTGCATTCTCCAATGAGCAGATTTTTGAGAAGTTTGCTGAATTTCTCTTTGGAGCTAAATTCTTGTAGGAAATTTCATCCCAAAGGATTGCCAGATAATCGCACTGGCGCGCCCAAATTTGAAAACTATCATTATTTGTGTATGATCGTTACCGCTGTTTGAATCCAACAACAATGACAATGCTGCCTTTGAATTGGTGATATCTATACATGTTCCGTTCAAAAATGATAATATGAGGATATTTTTCAAATAAAGTGTATGATAACTTGACATTTACCTCTAAAACTATCCCATATTTACGTTTTCGTAATGCTGTGGAGTTTCCATGTTTTGCATCATATTCAAATAAATGTTTTTCGTAAAAAAAATATTTAGCATGACAAATTGATTTGATTTAGAAACTCCTCTTCACAAAATTTGTGCTTACACCCTAATCAAATTTAAATAGAAGAACTTCTTTTAAATAATTTTGCTATGACTGTATATTAAACAACGTAGGACGTAGCAAAATTCTGTATTCGTGCTTCTGACACCGTTTGATTCAGTTATAATGTATCCATTTGTGAGTAATTTAATGTTGACATAAGCGTAGCATCAAGGTTACTTTTACTTATTATCACCTTCAAAAAAGAAAAAGCGTGACTGCTGTAGGACTGATAATCAAAACTTCACAAAATATGACCAATTCAAGTTCTTTGCAAAACACGATTAATGGAAAGGGTGCCGCCGGCAAGCCTAAGACAATCATGGAAAAGGTAATCGAAAAGTCAGAACTAGTATCTAACAAAGATGATGAAAGAAAGACATCCATACCAACGGTAGTGGGAGAGGATTCTCCAGGAAAAAGGGCCAAAGACAAAGTTGGAACCACAACTATTGACCCTAATGAATATAAAAGCCCAGCAAAGAAAATTAAAACAGAAAAAAGCATTTCTTTAGACACTGCCTCTGAGATCCAAGGAGATAAATGGCCTTCATGGAAGATTGTACGAATTGGTATGAGAGGTAGTGAAGGTAGAGAAGCTGCAGGTGGAGAAAAATCCGTCCCACGTAAAACTCGTCGTGTTGGGGTCAAGTTGGTGATCGATGAGAACGGAGGTGGATTGGCATCATTGAGCAAAGCCGAAGTGAAAAAATCGAAGAAGAAATCTACACCACAATGTAAACCAGTGACTATTTCTAAAACAAAATCAGATGCCAAATCAGTAACAGACGATGATGATTCTCATGCAAAAGAAAGAGAAATTCAAGAAGAAACAAAGGAGCGCTCTGCTGCTCCAAGCGATGGTCAAGCTTCCACCGTCAACTGGATGAAATCAATGAGTCTGAAAGTTTTCAACAAACTATCGTTTGGATTCTTTGCTTCTGTTTCTGATGCTCCTATTTACAAAGATTTTGCTGTAACCCATCACGCACAGTTTGATCCAAATGATCTTCCAAGTAAAGAATTATGCGAGGAACAGGACTTTAACGAATACCGACTCAGTGGAGGAGCAGAAAGAGACAAAAATCAACCCAAAGAAAGTCGTGCAATTTCTCTTGCAGTAATTAACACATATGATAAGCTTGAATCACTTATGTCTTCGATACCCGGTGAAAAAGTTTACTACGGAGATTTAGGTGAGAACTTTTTGATTGATGGGCCCATGAGTCTTGCTGATACAGTGATGAAGGATACAAAAAATAAGCAAATGGTTACAAACCAATTGAGAGTTGGAATGAAATTGAATTTGGGAACAAACGGTGCTATGATTGAGATTCGTGTTGTCAATAATCCATGTACACGTCTTGGAAACGTCCCGTGGTCCGAAAGAGCTAAAAAGTTTGCTGGAGGTATGTATGTTCACCCAACAAAGAAAAAATATGGATGGTGGTGGTCACCTAAGTTGCCTCTTTACGATGAAACTCATCCTGGTGGAAGAGGATTATTGTGTCGAGTCCTAAAGGAAGGAGAGGTATATGAGAATGATGCAGTAACTGTTGCACAAAGTGATGAATAAACCTCTTCATATCCCGCTCACTTGTTCGACGCAAGATTATATTTGCCGTTGCCAAATATTTTGATAGAAAGGCCTGTGAGGCAATGTTGCATAAAAGTAGAAATCAATTCATAAAGTAAAACATCCTTAATCTCACTTGATTTTTTTCCAATGTTACAATATGTGTGTTTCGCGTTTTTATGATTTAATCGTCTCAAAACAATTCAAGTCTACAATGGTGGAGTTCAAAATAATAATAGGTTTAAAATAGTGTAAAGATTTTATTTCGATGGAATCATCAATTGCAAATTCTTTCATTTACTTTTGTTAGCTCTTTTTTTCACTAAACTTTTTCTTCCATGATTCCTTTAGGAGGGAAAAAACTATTGTGAAACAATCTTGGTTTCCAGTATTTCCAATACTCTCACAGAAATATTTTGATTGTGCCCTAAAATTAATATCACTACCCTCTATCAGAGCTATTTTCTTTTTAGCTTGATCAACCTTTACATCTACACTCATAGTTGCATTTTCCTCTTCATTTCCAGATAGATAAAAGAATGGATTTTGGATCTTAGTCTCATTTTTTGATGATAGATTAATACATTCATTTTTACTTCCACCTAAAATGGTATGAGTATCAGGATGACTCAGTGCTACTTGGAACGTGTGCCTTCCAGGTAATAAATCCACAACCAGAGGTGGAATTTTTGCTAATTCTAATTCATTTTGGCTTACACTATTCTTTTGTCGTTTGCGTTTTTCGTCATCTACGGAACTGGAAATTTCAAACAAAGGGAAGCCAGCATATGCAGTTGAGTTATCAATATTGACACAAAGAAATGCAAATTTGAACATGTTTTTGAATGTTGAAACATCTCTATCATTCACTGTTATAGTAGTTCGAATAGGAATCTGAGTTCCAGGATATGTAGTAAAAGGCACAGGGGACATCATTTCTATTTGAGGCATCTCGATTGATACCTTTTCATCATTCTTGTCCGTATCACTTGATGTCGATAAATCGTAAGGTGAATCCGGATGGTTGAATAAATTCTTTTCAGGGTCTGTTAAAAAGTCAGGATCATTGACTGTAGTAAATGTGACGGTTGGAGTTGTGAATCCATTTATGAATGTCTCATTTTTGTATAACTTTGCAACTATAGTATGCTCCCCCTAGACAATTATGACGAAGTATTTAAATATGTATTAATTTACATTACAAGGTTTCAATAAATGTACAGAAACTTTATACAGTGTATTTGCTTACCTCAGTCGCTTCAAAGAAATGAAGTCTAGCATTTTCAATCGGCCAACAATACCATGGAGAATTATCTAATGAAACGCATACTTTTATTCCGAAATCATCTATGCTGTCATTTTTTTTAGTTCCTGATTCAGTAGTTCCATAATCATTAAGATTATCGTTATTCAACAGATCGTTGTAGCTATCTGGATTGATGTTTATGTGGACATCAAAATGACCACCCCAAATATAAGATCCGTCTGGTGGTTCTTGTATTTGTATATTTATATTTTGTTCATCGGAATTTGGCATTGACTTCGTTTTGGGTGGAGACGGTGTGGTATTTATTCGCATGTTTCGTTTTTGAAGTATTTTTTTCTCATTTTGCAACAATTGGTGCTCAAGTTCTTCTAATTCGATTCTTTTCTTCTCTATTTGTTCTAGTTTAGATTGAAAACCTTTCGAGTCCAGTTTGGGGGAATCGTTCTCGTAAATTTCATCGTTGCTTTGAAGCTTGGAAATTGCTTCAGGTAATTTTGAATTGATCCGAATGGAATCTGTGGAATCTATCGGTGCCGTGACAGCTGAATCACAGGCACATATGAATAAGATAAATGATAATAATAAGAATGCACAATGATACTTTGAGGAAGAGAATGTTAAACACACCATTTTATAGCTGTAACATTCAATGCAGATGGAAAAGTGCAAAAGATGTTTAGAGTTATATCGTATACACAATACTAAAATGCTCAACTATTCATTTCGAAATTCACATAGATTGCACTATACACCATTCAATTTTCAAATTCAAATATTACAATAGATTATGAATATTTTACACTTAGCCTGTTGATATATTCAGGCAATCATGTTCTATATCTTTTGTTATAAGTAGAACTTTTCTGTAAAGAAGTATAAACAATAAGTATCAAATAAATCTCTACCATTCCATTTCACTTTTTTAGTTGGTTGTCAATAGGATCAGAGTTCATCTTCAGAATCATCTGAATGTTCTGAATGTTTAGTTTTTTTCTTTTTGTTACTGACAACTACATCAAAGTGAGGGGACTTTTGTTTCTTATGCCAGTTGAAATCTTTTACAGAGTGAAATTGGTTACCTTTCAATTCCCCACTTTTCGTGGCATCTTTAAGCAAGGTGCACTGTAGCATCATATTTCTCATTGAGATCAGATAATCGTCCTCATTACCTCCTGATACACGCCTTCCTACATTATCCCACATTCCTTCCGAATAATCACCAAAGAATTCTATTCCAGAACATCCCTCGATTATGGGCCCAGAAGCAACCATTGCGTGTATTTTCAAATTTTTTGAATCATGTGTGCGTATCTGTTGTGAAGCTAGATAAATTGTGCAGTCATTGCAGTCCTGAATGAAAATTGATCCTGTGACAGGATATAAATATAAAAAACAATTTGAAAGTGATATACAATTTATTGTTCCAAAAGATTGTCGCCTATAACAATGCACAAATTTTGGAATGAGTTAGAAGAGTAAAATATGAAAGGAAAAGATCTATATCAAGTGACACCTACTTACACATCAACTTTACAATTTGTCAGGTTTTTCAAGCGAAGAGCTTTCCCTATACTTCTATTAGTACTGTCTCCATCGTCAACGACAATATTCTTATCTTTTTCATATCGGACGAAACGAACATTGTTATTAGGTACAGATGTTTTTTTGTCTTTATTTTCTTCCTGTTTTGTTATATCTCGCCATGTTTCATTTTTTAATTGCTCTGCACTAATTTCATTGGACGGGCTTCCTTTGATCTTTTGTAGCGAACCAAATCTCCTCAAAAGAACTGGATCTAGAAATTGATTTTTGTCTTCCGCATCCGCTTTCATGCTATTGGTATTATTGTCTCTTTTATCATCATCAAACACTGAATTTTTTTTTATATCATGATATCTCTTGAACGTAAATTTTTCTGGAGGACAAACAGTTTTTTGCAACCTTTCTATCTTAGACTTCAAATTAGTCATCTCTTGCGAAAACAGACGCAAGTCTCCCCCAACTAGATCCGGTATATTATTGGGGCTTTCAAAATAGACGAGCCGTGCAGTAACCTCATCCAATGTAGCTCTTCCTTCAAGCCGTTGTTGCGCTGTTACATATTTCTTAGGAACAGATTTCAATACAGTATCAGAATAGATTTTTTGATCAAGCTCTTTATGAAGTTGACTACATTCAGAACGAAACAGAGACCAGAATTTATCACGGTCATTTGTATTCAAGGTACTCTCTTCGAACTCAGTTTTGCGTGATAATTTTGAATTGAGGAGTTCCCGTCTTCTCCGGGATTGATTGGCCAAAAAGTTCCTCTCATAAGATTTTAGATTGGCTTCCATTTTAGTGCAATGATGGTGATCTTCTTCTGTTTGCTGATCCAAATCCGGTTTCATGAGGTGATTCTTTGACATCCCATTCACCTTGTTCGATATCTATTTTTGAAACTAAATAAATCGAATGTCGATAGACGTGAAGTTTCGTATGGAGCACGTGTTTATATTTAGTTGAGTGTGTATGAAAATAAGTTGAACTTGTATTAATCTTTTTCTGAAAAATTATAAATGTGCCGCATAAACTCAAGTTATAAGTATGACGTAATTAGATGAGCATAAAATTAAAATGTGTTCACGCAAATCGTGTTATCAACATTGACGGGCTTGATAACCCACCATTATGGAATCAAAACCTTAATTGTGGTACATGAATTAGTTTCCTTATATTTTTAATAAGCTATCTACCACGTGTTAATTATTTTTGTTTACCTAATCGTATATTTTCGATGAAACAAGAGTTTCTCACATTGACTATTTATTAGGTGATGAGATCCCTGCTGTTGACCGATATAGAACTGGTAACTTCAACAGAAATTCGTATTATGCCCTCCCAAATAGGCTAGACTTCGTTATGAGAAGCGTATAATAAATTTGTTTAGTCTTCGCTTTTGTGAGGTGCTTGTCTCTATGTAATCTCGAATCCAATTGTTGTTATCAAAATCGCAAACTCTCTCTCTAGTGGTTCGTTAATTTGTATCCTTACATGGGCTTCGGACAGCTCTCAAATTGATCCACTCAGTACGTAGGATGGTTTTAGTAATAGAAGATAAAACGAGTGGGTATAAAATTAAAACGAATCACTAGATTAACTATTTATTAAGTATTCGAAATTGATATGATGAGCCAGAACTTTTTTGTAGTTTTCTCTTTACCTAAAGGGAAACTAAGTAGGAACAGTAGAAAGCCGAAATAAAAGAACGATTAAGATGTCTTCATTGAGGTTTGTTTTGCAATATAAATTGTACCTATGTATCCCTTGAATACCTATGCTGTTTAAAGGCATCTTCAAAGACGTCAGCAGCAAACTAAAGATATTAATCGCCAACCAACACGACTAAATAATGTTGATGTTACAAAATTGTAAATCCTCTTACGTAGAAAGACCGTACTGTGTCAAATCAAAAAGTCGTGTTCATTTTAGAGCACGTCCGCTCAAGCTATTCAAAAAGCAGATGGTTTTATATTTTTAAAAAGCAAGTTCACCACCACGTACTATTCTACAAGGAATCGTTAAGATCACCGGCCCGTGACACTGTTAAAGGAACGATAACTCGTAAAACTATAACATAAACAAACAAACAAACATACAAACAATTATTCCCCGAAAATTCTAATGATGTCACACAAGATAGATCATCTCTTTTTTTTTAAGATTCAAATAATAAAAAATAAATTATAGATAAAGCCAGCAGTGTAATAATCGTCTGTGCCCCCCCTGATCAGGGCGGATACAATGTCCCTTCCATGAAATGATTATATTCTGAATACCCATAAAATGGAGTATGTTTTAGGGATGTTTCTACACAAAATAAGTATGTTGATCAAGAAACGCATGGGTAACATTCGCAATAATTCAAAAATATCCAGCTTTGAAGAGAAATGTTGTCTAATGGGATGAAATTTGGGAAAAAAGCTCATAAGGGAGGACAAAAAGCTGACGTTAGAAAAAGGCGTCTATATGATACCACGAGCAATGCATAGTTCAATTGTGAATAGCAGGACCAAAGCACCAGAGAATGTTTATGTTGCCGTACCTTCAGCCTCATCAGACGTTGCAAATCTGCCGATAGATGATGATTGGGAAGATTTTGCGGTGCTATTCAGATCAATTGATTTTCGTTATAAAAAGCCTGACTGTGCGTATTTCATAACTATTTTTACGGGAGAGGACAGGCAAGGACATTGGACATTCGTGGTTCTTGTTCACAAAAGCTACACCAGCTGGAGGATGTGGATTATGGATATACTAGGAGGAAGTGGGAGTGCAAGAACGTCACCTATAATCAGAAGTATAAAAATGGCTTTCTCCAGAGCAAAGATCAGTCAGATTTCACATTATGAAGAATACATGCAAACCACAAACAGAGGTGGAATGCAGTCCGCGGGCGGTGGCGGGAATGGTAAGTATGTGCATTGCTTTCTCCATGGGGAAAACGATTGAAGACACAATAATAATAGGGGGGGGCTCCTTTCTCCAGGAATGACTGAATATGCCGATATCATCCCAATGAAGACTGCAGAGTTGGTAATGGAAACTGACACATAAAATAGTAAATTTCTCATTGATAGTAATAAATCATAGCAATTGATTTCAGATAATCAACAAATCGTACGCACAGACTTCCACTATTATAATTTTAGGATATACTGTAGGAATGTCTCATTTCTGTTATGTTTGTCTTTCTTGTGGTATCTTGGAGCACACTAACTGAATCCAAGTCATATACTATCCTTTGTAAAATCATTGTATTACTGTTGTTTCATTTAGATGCTGATTTCTATGGGATAGAATGAATCATTCCTCTTCATGTTTGGTATTGTCATCTTTAAGAGAGGCATTGTCTGTTGAATCTGTAGACTTCCATTTGGAGTATTGACTTTTACCTTACAGGTATGTCCATTGAAGGGTCTGTCTTTTGATCATGTTGGTTTTGATCTCTCTGAGATGACATGACGTGATGATTGTGTTGAGTGGTGTTGGTCTGTGTTTAGTACCTGGTGATTGCTGCATTGTAGTAATTGCATTGAAGAAACAAATACAGATATCTTTGGAGTTTTTGATGATTTTGAATATTTATGTATATTACCTTATGCATGGATAATGGATTAGAGTAAACTAACACAAAAAATGAAAGGATGATAATTATGAGCTTATTTTATTTTGACTATTTTAAAATCATAACTTAACATACATGACATATTAAACACATATTGGAAACTGTATAGTTTCCACGGTGAGGGTAGCTGGCACCTGTGGGCCAGACAGATGACAGCTGGTCTCTTATTCCATATGTCCAACAGAGCTGCCATTCACAGATGGCAGGCAGCTGTTGGATGCTACTCTTTGCATATGGATGCAACTGCAAGCTTAGCTTCAGCAGCTGCTTCCTTGTGAGGAGGGAGGCTTTGATGATTTTGTTTTTATTTTTTTTAATGTCATCTATGAACCACTACATGCGTATTCCTATCTAACTATTAAATTTGATGCTATCTTTAAAATCTAATTATTAAAGTCACAGCTATGATTTTAATTAGGTGATCACATCTAAACATAGACTAATTTAGCTGGATAATAAACTGTATATTGCATATGCCTCCATGATGGATGTCATGTCTTGACACTACTATTTAGACAATAGGGGTGAACATTTCTAATGTTTGCTTTCTGCTTTCTTTTCTGGGAGAAGACCATAATTTCTTTTGTTGTTTCTTTTAGTCAACAAGCATGTGTCACATCTTGAGCACACCTTGTGTACATCCTTACGCACGTTAGGAAGTGTTGTTTGATGGTGAGCTCTGTGCGAGTCTCACCTGGATGACAAAGGACTTGGTGATACCACT
>Ga0209092_10002604_pt1 | contig 16455 bp, 18 predicted proteins | sample FraStrMetagenome_FD_187446 | JGI IMG/M metagenome (GOLD analysis project Ga0209092, IMG submission 187446) | Marine eukaryotic phytoplankton communities from Arctic Ocean - Fram Strait ARC3M Metagenome (SPAdes) (version 2) | ecosystem: Environmental > Aquatic > Marine > Oceanic | place: Fram...
CAATGCAATGGTATACGCGCGACCTCGGTTAATGAAAAAATATAGAACCTACGTAAAGAGAAGAAAACGGCTTAGGAGATCTTTGGAAGCAGCAAAAGCAACGCGTATAGAATCATTGGCAGTAGTGAATAACGGTATTGGTTCTGAGAATAATGAAAAGGTAATAATTGATCGGCAACAAGTTGAAGAAATTGGGAACAGCGTTTGAGGTTTGTGAAAATGTTTGTACTATATAATCAACACATTTTCCATCTCCATATTTAGTCCTGTCCGAGGTCTCTCAGTTTTGAACATCAAGTGCCTGCAATGAAACTTATCAAGCAAATCTCATGTTTAGAGCTAGCTATGTATTTGCAGATGAGGTTGAAGAATTAAACACGACACGACTACACGACATATCTCATTTGTATTTTCTTCTTTCACAATTATTCAATTTGCATAATAATAGTTTATGATGAGTTTGTGAATGTATTTTCCTAGGGTTTTTATCATGTTGGACACGATAAACATTGAATGTTTGGTATTTTGAGAGACTCAAGAAGAAGCACATGTCTACTCTAAGAGCTTACAGAAATATTCTCTTACATAAATCGATGCGATGGAAGCTCCAGTGACCAACAGAAACCTTTCCATTGATAATTTGTATCAGGTAACTTGCTAGAACACCCCTCTCGCACTTGGTTCTTGGAATCACGATCACAAGCCGATCATTGTGCTGAATAAGTTTTCTTGTTCGAAGGTCAGTTTCCTATGGTGGGCTGCTATTATATTTGCTATGAAAGTTTGTTACATCATCAGGTACACGCCTATAGACAGATTTGTTGTCGTAGTTGTAGATAGTAAAATAAATGTCACCCTTATTATGAGGACATTTATTTCTTCAAGAATATCATCAACAACTAAAGATCGAAGCTAGTTCTTAATTTCAACTTAAAGTTCTTCATTTGATTGAAAGAGATGGGTTTGCGGGCATAGTAGTCTCAATACTGTTCATGCTATTTTTTGACTGATGGTGCTGAATAACAGACAGCTTGGTATCATTCTCAATATCGGCAGGATGATCAGATGAGCAACCAAACTCCGGCTGTTAAAATAAGGTTTGAATCTCGTGACTTGCTAGTTATGTTGAAGTGCTTCTTCCTTGGGATATTTTTCAACATAGTCATCGACCAAGTCCAACATATGGTTCTCATCAAGCCTATTCCAATCGGGTTTGCTCTTCAACTTAAACACATAATATTTCAACTCATTAGTTAGAATAAAAATGAGACAGAGATAAAATTACTTTTCTTGGAGGCGTTACATTTTGATTTTAGATCGTCCAGATGGGATTGCTTATGATTGACTGCTAAAAAGATCTCGTGGCAGAACTCCTCAGCGATAGTCGTACAAGTACAAGATATGATCTATTACCACGAAGATTTCTGGTATATTATCGACGGTCGTCATGTTATTTATGACCAATCCTAACGTTGTGCAATTGGAATCTTTATTTCGATGAATGTAATCGACAGGTGTGGGGTACGTTGATATTGAACTGGGTTTCACTCCGCAATGTCTGCTTCAACGAGTTACGAGCTCGTTGGGTAGACAGAATTGGCGTGGGACTGAATAGGTAGGTTGATGCTCCACAGATGAATACTCGAAAGGCCAGATGGAAATCTAGAGTCTTCTGAGACTGTTAATATATTAGCATGTATTCAAAAGATAGATCGCTTTTTCAGTGTCTCAACTTGCACCTACTATGCAATTAAAAAAAGGGATAAATAAGGTAATGATTTCAGCGGCGAGATCTTTTTGCTCATAATTGTTTGCCTAGAAAAAACAGGATTGACAGAAAAACTAATTTCTCAATGTGTGTTGATAATATTCCCAGATAACGAAGGTAACTCACGTGATGTTTCACATGACAATGTCAAATTGACTGGAAATAGTAAACAGTTATCTATAACTTAACAGCTCTAAAGATTTAAAAGATGTAAATATAGATCTTTTGAACTTGATAAATTCTCAGAATAGGCGTACAATGCCACCGGGGTTCTACTCATGAAATCTTGGTGAGTACATGTTAACTGAAACTGTCCGCTACATTTTAAGGTTACCGAGGAACATTTTTGAATCGTTTACAGACATTAGAAGAAAGAGATTAAAAAGAAGAAAACATCTATATAGGTAATGGATCAGCGTGCATAATAAAATGTGAACCTTCTAATTCTATTTCAATAATCACAAGTATACTAGATAAGTAATATGCTTATATTTCAATTTTCGTGTGCCCGCCAGCTAGGAAGTCATTGATCGTGAAACCAAATAAACGTTTCATATGACAAACAATACCGGGTACAATAATAGAAGTTAACAAAACAAAAGCATACAGATTAAAAAAATAATGTTAATTCTCAGTAAGACGAAAGCCATTTTCTACACTTTTCAAAAATGTGCCTCTGGGTTAAAGATTTTCAAACTTAGACATGAGATTCTGTGTTTGAAGACGAAGCGACCGCATCCCCTGTCACCGCTTTATATTCGTATACAAGTGCCTGGTCAATATCTTTTCTTGGAATTTGACTCTTGAGAAAAGGCATATATGCAGTTAAATACAATGCAATACAAGAAGACGCAAAAATTGCAGATACGGCGTTTTCTTCTCCTGAAAGAAAGCTTAGAATCAACGTTGTTCCAAGCGGGGTGCGAGTAATTGAAACGTTGATGGCAGCCGCAAAACATAAACTTGCAAGTTGTGAGTTCATCGGTATCAAGAATGCAAGGGATTGACCAAATGCGGAACCAGCGAGGAAGAAGGGGAAGATAAAACCACCCCGGTATCCAGCAGCTACTGTGAAAGAGATCGCTATCATTTTTCCAAAACCGACAATAAATGATGTGAAGCAAGAATTCATCTCAAATCCGGTCGCACCGGTTGTCGGCCACACGTGATCGAGATCCTTGGCCGGTGCTAACGATAGAATTTCTTGTATTTCATACTCTCCCCAAAATAAAGTATGCGGAACTAAAATTCCAATAATCATAATCGGAACAGCACCAATCAATGCTCTCGTTACTGCCTTCTTATTATCGAGAAGTCCATGAGATCCAAACCATGCCATTACAACTTCCCAATGAAACCACCTGAAGCACATCGCTACGAGTCCGCCAAGAAATCCCACAAACATTCCTTGAACAATGTCGTATGGGCTTGCGCCTGTCAAAGGACTCCCGACATGCCAAATAGGATCAATGGACAACCCGGCAAGGTAACGAAATCCCACCAAACAGATTTCGCCACAAAACATAGCTTCTACCGCATGCTCAAAGTATTCGCATCCAAATCGACTGTTTATCTCTAACGCAAAGAGCGAACCTCCCAAAGGCGCACCAAAAAACGCTGCCAAAGCTGCACACATTCCCATGAGCGTATGCTTTCGAATTACATTTATATTTTGTGTTTTAAGTAAGTAACGCGATACAATCGCAGCAATACCGGCACAAATTGCAACGAGGGGGGCTTCCGGACCTAGCGATCCTCCTCCAATGATACTAAACTGACTCGCAGCAATCATCGGAATCATATGGTTCTCGTGAATAAATCCATGTGCATGCACACATTTGACTACGTATGCTAAATCACCGGGCTCCCCCAGATAAACTACACTCAAACCTACACATGAGGCCATGACAAAACCGACAATCGGAATCCACAAAAACCACGCCCATTCCGGAAAAATTTCATTGAATTTCGTAACAGACGGAAGGTCATGCCAAACGTAATCCAACAGAAACCACAACGATAAATAGTACAGATATGCTCCAATCGAACACAAACCGCCGATGACCACTGCCGCAAAAAAACTCTGTGGAATAGTCCCTTCTACTAATCCTGCCTTCCAACGTTCCAAATCAATGGCAAACGACGTAGAGATAACTTTCCCACACTTTTCGGCATCTGTGTAGGTCGGCTCTTTGATTTCCTCTTTGGCAGCGACGGTGGAATACGATGTGCCGTTGTCGGCGCTCATGAGTGGCTTTTCTTCGCTTTCCACTGTCATTGTTTATATAGAAAGATACAATGCTTTATATCCAATAAGACAGCCAGACTTTTCGATGTCTTGTACGTTGTATGTAAGTTATCTCAGCAGTGTAAATATGGAAGGCTTAATATGCTTGGTATGCCATGCAATAACTTAATATAGTATCTGTGTGATATTGAAATGATATTGGAATGTTCATTTCGAATGTCAAGAAGAATCACGGAACAGAAGAAGAAATTAACATGTAAATGAAAATATATATAGAAGAATATGCAAATTATCTGACAACAGCACTTTAAGCTATGAAGGAGCTCTTGAAATACAACTACATACATACCGATATTATTGCGATGATACCTTTTCACCAAACCAAACCAAAAATTTAATGTGTTTTGAGAGGTGACTTAAACTATTTCTTGATAAAATGTGGCTGTAAAGTCTACGTAAATACATACGGGGAGGATGATGTCCAGTGAAAAGATTTTTCACCTTCTTCCTCGCGGTATCTTCCCGACTTTTTCGCATGAAAATCGATTTGAAAATGTGAAAAGAAAATAGATCACACACGTGAATGTTAGTGTCTACTACATGTACACATGTACGCATTCATACATCTTTTTTTCTCTTTTTCCCAGAGAGCTACATAATAATAGCTACTCTACTACCACCGGTAGAGACAGAGAGGTGTTGTCACGATACAAAGTTGATAGCTACTCGGAAGCAGTTTTGTTTTCAATGCAAGTGCGGGACCTGATGCATTCTCGTCAGTCGAAGTTCGTAATGCAGAACAAATAACAGATGATTCTTCTTTTCTTGGAAGATAGAAATCTAAAGGCGAATGCGAAGTACGTACACAATGTATCTGTACACAAATGATTCACATGTATGATGTAAGATGCTTCCATTTAGAACTTCTAGGTACTTTCGGTAATATGTAATATCTAAGCAAGAAAGCTATCCAAAGAGAACAAACTGCGAATTGTCATGATTCTTCCAAATTTTTGGGTTCGTTTCGCCTTTCGCCTTTCGCCTTTCGCCCTCACCCGTCCGCTGTCACAAGTCACAAGTTCGTAAAATGATTTATCCCTTATCCCATAAAAGTTAATCAATTGCCGTTATTCCAAAGGGGAGGGATGGGTTCGTCTGTTCGTCTTTTTCTTGTGAATCTTTCATCTCTTCTGACATCGGTTCGTGAACAAATTTCGACTTGTCTTGTCATCATCCTCTCTCTATGTGATCTATGATATATATATATAGATTAACATAAAAAGGAATTGAAAGGAGAAGGACATTTCTTTGTTGATTATTTTATTATTTTTCACATTTTTATTCAATATATACAATTTATGGGGAGGCTCACAGTGGTTGCGCCATTGACCACGATTGGGAGCGGAAACGTTGATTTGGGGTTACAGGATTGGGAAGTGTGTACAGTTGGTGCAGTCAAGCAAGCTGTTGAAGAGGCCTGTGAGGAAGAAATTCCTGTGAGTGCACGTAAGATGTATTTGCTCATCGCTACTAGCTAATTCTTCTTACTTTTTCGTGATGGTGGCGTTAGTATCAGCAACAACAAATTTGGTGGAACGGCTACCTGTTGGACGAAGATTCATTATCATTGAAACAAGCATGTGTTGGTAAGAGTCGAAATTTTGAATGAGCTAAAATTAAAAACCCGTATTTTGTCTCTTCTTTTATTAATAATTATTATATATAATAATGATATAGGTGTTAATAAAAATGAAATCATAAACGAAGATGTGACTTTATTTTTGACACTGAAACATCGCGATGACCCTTGTGGAGGAAATCAATCAACGATGTTTCACAAACGTTCAAGGACTGTGTCATTCGATTTGCAAAAGCTTAAGTCAGAGCTAGCGGACATTAGTGCTCAAAGCAATCGGAAAATAAATAATTGTACAATGATGTGATACTTGCGCTATTAGCGATCGTACTTTCATAACTTCGTAAAGAATTCTATACAGTACTATGTTCGTGGTGTCTTAAGTATGTAATGTAGTATATTAAGCCTGGTAGTGTTATAGTCGTAGTGGTCGAAATTGTCGTATTACTTCGTTGCAAGGTCAGGCAGTTTTCTTTGGTATGTCAATAGGGCAAGTACTTGGAGAGTGAAAGGCGTACAAAGGTGACAGTTCAATTAGTTAATGCATGTACGATAGATCTGCACCTGTGATTCTGTTCACGATCTGCTTTGTTAGTCGATAGCTACTCTTCTTGCACAAAGGAGAAAGATTTCTCTCACTTTTTCAAATTCAACGTTTTTGATCATGTCGACTTGATTTGATTGTTTTCATACAACAACCTTCTTCATTTCACATACAATTCCGAAAAACGCGATCTGATAATTACTTCAAAAAATGTTCATACTAATTCGATTTTCACGCTCATATAGTATGTAGAACCACAATCTTAAACTTTACATTAGTTTCGTTGAAATACCAACCTTATCTTCTTTGGTTCCGTTGAATTTTATTTTTATATCGAATACTTTTGCAACTAAGTAGAAATTTCTGAGTATTGATTCTTTACAACTTTTTGTCGTGCTGTTAGTTATTTTTTTCACCGGTATACACAGATAGTTGTAAATTTCTACTCTTGTACCATATGTGTATGGCAATTCTTTTCGAGAGAGATGGAGATTCATATCTTACGAAACTCATCTGCTTTAAAACTATGGACTAGAAAATGGCAACAAACTCGGCACGAAACCAATGCCATATTGCAGCCTGTTTCCCTTCGATACTCATTAAAATACTTTTTCTTGAGGACGCCTAAATATAGGAACAATGTTCTAAATTTGTGAAGATGGCAAGTTCGGTCGGAGCTATACAATGTCGTTCTTTAGTCTTATTAGTGGCCCGAATCGCAGTTGGTAGTGAGTAAAATAAATTGGTGAAGTTAGGTGAAGTTTAATGTGGGGAATAAAGTTCTTTGTCTTCAATAGTTTTGACGCCTCTTAAGCTTATGAATAAGAGTATTCCAGAGCACCAGTCTTTAAATATGTTAAATTCTTCTTGATCATAGTCTTTGTCGAAGATTCAATGAAAGTGATTTATGATGAATAGTGATGTAAAGAAGACATTATATCAAAGCTTACTTTATATGAGTTATTGCATCAATATGAATACTATCATTATAAGGAGAAATCCGAGACAAATACAGTAGAACCGGATAAAGGAAATGATTTCGATTCGTTTGAACTAGTAAGAGTTGAAAAATATAATGACAAAATCTTTTCGTTTTTGTATAGTCCCTTAATATTATTAAAAATAATGAAAGAGAACTACAAATGAAGTTGAACAATATCTTGATCATTTGTTACTCTGCGTAATTGAGCGTCAGCATGTCACAAAAATGGTATATTATCTTTGTTTTTACAAATTAAATAGTATGGTCATCATAACGAGAAGAAACAGCATCACTTTCGTTCTCATCTTCAATTGTATTATCTACGCGCTCCAGAGCGATCCGCCTGCTTTCAGGATTCGAAAGAATCCACCCCACTAACTTTACTTTCGGATTCTCATCGTCTAAGCATAATAGGCTACGTTTTTCATCGTCATTTAATATATTGTCGGATAGTTTATCATCGAAGGAATCCAATATATCCATGAGGTCGTAAAGTGATAAAGTCATTATTCGACGATAGTCAGTTCCAAGACTAGATAACTTGCTGAAAATGTAGAGCTCCTTCAATATTTCTTTATCAGGTAAGACATTGAGGGCTTCTTTTAATTTCAATTCACAGACGTTACTATTTCGAAGATCCTTCACAACGTTTTTAATCGATTTGCGCTCAAATTCCCAAAAATAGAATTTCACCTCATCGTTAATTGCTTCTTCTATTATCTTTCCTCCATCATAATGCAACTGCTTAGAACCTTCAATATCCGTTCTCCATGTTTGCCTGACCTGAATACGTCTACCTTCCATAATTATGTTGATGAACCAGATGAGAAGACCTAAAGGACAAGAACGCTCAGTAAATACCTCAATTGAATTTCATCTATACACACAAAAACACATAAATGTATATATACATATAAATCAGCCTCCTTACCAAGAACTGTGAAAACTATGGCAAGCGAAAGTGGAAAAGCCATAACCATAATGTCAAACGCCGAATTCTTTCCCGCATTACTTAGTTTTTCGCTACAAATATGAGAAAAATCATTAGATGATCCATCAACATCATCAGACGAAGATACGATTGCTTCATTGGCAGAACTCTTAGCACTGCCCCGAAGCTTTCGTAGGTTATTATCTGTTATAATTGTCTCTAATTCGCATACTTCCATATCTTTTACTCCACCATTTACGATTTTAGAAGAATCAAAATTTGCGGCACTGAGAATGCTATAGAATGTATTGTGATACTCAGAAGTAAACCTAATATTTTTGGTTAGATAACAGAAAAAGGAACAAAATGAAGCGAAACGTACAATGTTGTATTGATGTAGTAGTCAAGTTCCTCTACGAATTCAATGCCAACGGTTGTGTTTACAAAGACATTGGAATAATATATCACATTCTCTAATTCCATTAAAACTTCATCTGAAGCAATACCTATGTCAAAGCAAAATGAATCGTTCTCATGACTCGGATCCCTTAGATGAACATAAGATTCATAGTCATGACCATGTAAAACTGCTGCGTCACAAAAGTCATCATCTTTACGTAGCAATATATCGAAAATGTCATCAGAAGATGAAAAGGTAGAAATTTGAGACTTTGGAAGTTGAGGATAACGAAATAGTATCTCATCTTTTATAGCTGCGATCATGCACACTCTAGCATTATCAGATATCACATCGCTTAGTGAATCATATTCAAAGGTACCTTGACTATTGACAAGAGTGGCGGTATAATTCGCTCCATATCTAAACAAGACGTAAATATAATGTAAACTAGATATAGTTCCAGTTGCAAGGAAATTTCATATGCCTCTTACCCCGTCACAAAAAGCAAAGAAAAAGCGACAAATGCAATAGAAATGAGTACTTCTGCTTTTGTAGGTCCGTTTTCATCTTCACTGACTCCAGCTTCTCCAGTGGCACATGATTTCTGTTAATAGATAAATAAATTTAATATCATGATTGGATTGCTACCAACATTAGAACTTACCATCACGTTATTAAATAGCCTAATCACACACGATAAGATATGTAGAGGGTTTGTAAATGGTTTAGCTCTTTTACGGGTTAAGTGTTCTGGCCGGATTTGGACAATGTTCAAACTCAACCCCATGAAAAATAATATACAGAAAAAAGCAAGCCATAATTTACCATCAAATGGCTTCCATATATCAAACATTCTGATATACCATGGTTTGTAAACTAATCTTGAAAAAAGGTAGAAATTATCTTCAAATAGCGACGAACTATGTCTCATTATCGATGATCTCTTAATCGTATTCCAAAATGGTCCTAGTTTATGACAAATAAGAGTACGATGAAGAGCTTACATCAATTTTACATTCAAAAACGTGTCAAAATAATTCAAACCTAAGTACACTCACCGATACACATATCAATACTATTATCATTATCATCTTCATACGGAGTTACTGTGAGCATTTGTAGACATAGTTGGTAGTCAGAGAATTCTTCCGTTTGAGGTGTTGAACCCAAATATTTAATTTCAACATCTTCAATACCAAGCCCATGTGCGCAAGCGAAATCAGTCACAAAGGTTACTATACTTCCATTTACATATCCACTCGTAGTATCCTCATATAGTGCAAATGCTGCAGTAGAACTTCTAGGGATACCCGCTTTCACATTCATACCAGTAAGTGTTCCGTTTCGATACCCTCCCCTATCTCCACAGTAACAGCAACTTTCCAATACAGTCAAATCTGTGAAATAGTCCCTCCATTGTGCCATTACTATGCAAGGGTCATCGTATGGTACGTTAGGTGGGCAAGCAGTTCCTTCACCGGTTTGGAATTTAAATGCATCGTAACACTCTTGATTGGTGGGTTCTACTTTCGCAAACGTTGCAGCCTCGACGCGCGTTGTTAGTGGAAGGGCTATCAATAGATAAAAGGTATATGAGGATGCGAACATGTTCATCCTGGAAAGGATAAAAGCAGGAATTAGAATTTATGTGATATGTTAGAGTTGACGTGCCTCTAATATATCCTTTTCATGTGGTTCGGGGTGGGTAAATGTGAAGCGCGGAATAGGAAGTGTATGTGCACATGAAAATGTAATGAGCAAGCAGTGCATTAAATGACAAAATCTTACATTTTAAGATCTTTCGCACTTTACATAATTATCGGTACATATATTCTATCTTGAAGAACAATGTCCTTACGGGTATGCCTACAATCCTACAGTTTTCTCATTAGAAAATTGTTTTCGTTTACAGTTCTGTATTTCTAATGACCCTCGTTATATAGACACATGACAAGAAAAACAGACATACATACCGGTACGCTCGTATTTTTCGCCTGTCTGTAAGAATCAGGCTATTCTCTAAAATTTCACCGAAGGACGATACGGCGTGGTTTGTCCGATGGCCCAAGTGAAATTCACCGAAAGGAAATGGCAACAACAGACCTTCCAATTAGGTATGTTACCTTTGTGGAGGCAGAACACAAGGTTGTTATTAATTTATTCAAGACTGGACTGATTCGCGTTCGGATCAATCATATTCATGACATGAATGCGACTTAAATGGGCGTTGCACTGTTGACGGAACACGTCCGATTTCTTTTGGCTATAACGCCAATACTGAGTGCTGTGTTTGTGATAGCGATTACACCGTAGATGAAAACGCTGTGCGAGAGAGTTATAAAGTTGCATCGACGATTATGATTAGACGTTTGATCAAAAAAATTGCTCTTATTTTGCCGATAACTATGGAGCTTCTGAATATGAGAAATGCCTTTCACTAGAGGACATACTTTATCCATACACGACGTAAATGCTTCTAATTCCTGCTGCAAATGTTGGTACGAATACTATGGCAGCAATGGTGGGGGATATCAAGGTTTATTGCTGGTTAAAAAAGAGGGTATCAAAATAGGTACTTCCGGATTGAGGTGAAAATTGGTATCCCTCTAAAAGTTCTACTGCCGGATTTGTATTGTATCAGGATATATAAATGGAAGTGTAAAAATTTTGTGACTGATTTTGCTTTTACAAATGGGCTTGGTACTGAAGATGTCGAAGTTGAATATATGGAGGCAAAACCTTAAGCGTAAGAATTATCTGATTACCAACTACGTCTGAACAAGAGGGTATCGAAATGATGCACTCGCCGGTATGAAAATGAAAAATGGTATTCTGAAGAATACTAGTTCTGTAAATGAAAGGTTAATGCAATTTATGACTTACTTTTGTGGGTATGGGCTTAGTTTATAAGTTTCGAAGTGGGCGCAACAGAAGACAGAAAATATGTCGGATTTTCTCAGAGCAAAATCTAGAAATCTACATTTGCAGCAAGTTATCTACCGGCAGTGTTGAAACCGACTATCGTCAAAATGTTTTTACAAAGAAGAAAAAGTCATATCGGATTTCGCTGATGATGAAGATTCCGGTAAAGAGTAAATGGCGGTGACAAGCATAGCCTATTATATTTAGACGATGAGAAGCCAAAGATAAAAATAGTGAAGTTGATTCTTTTAAATCCAGAAATCAAGCAGATTACTCAGGAGCGCGTGGGAAATACAATTGAAGATGCGATCCGAAGTATTGATGTATTTCTATCTAATCAGAAAACGTGAATTGAACATTGGTTTCGTGAACGACTATGCTTTGAGATAAACCTGATTTGAGGAAGATGCTAGTGTTCATATATATTACTGAGTTTCGTTTCGAGAGATGTTGATATTATTTTTTTAAGCAAAAGAGCAACGTTTTCAATGGCAAAGGTATTTTAAAAGTAAACACCTTTGTCAACTAGGAGTGTACCTATACCTAGGAGTGTACCTATACCTAGGAGTGTACGTATACCTGAACGAGGAATGGATCGTCGCGAAGACTTTCCTTTTTTTTCGTAGCACCCGTATAGAAATTTAACCATTAAGATAGTTAGAATGAATTATCACAAAGTGCAAAGCGCTTCATTTCACACTTAAAACAGTCGTTGATGTCAAGGTTTCATATATTGTTGACATACGTCCACAAATGGGCGAGAGAAGTCATGTGAGCTTCTTTGTATTTAGGGGTAGATATTAGAAAAAGGCATATTGCCCTGTAAACGAAAGCTGAAAAATGTACAGGTTACACTCAAAAAGTCATCGGATCTATATAATTTAGAAATCGAGGCCCTCATAATTTTGCTTCGGGTGTAATAAATCAAGTGTATTTCTCATCTCACTCCATGAGTCCATGAGATTGTTACACAGATACACATGTGTGATGTGTGCATGAATACACATGTACCCGTACATGTAAATGTATGTGGGAGTTATTTTAAGGCGGCTTTAACGGTTTTGAAAAATAGCCATTAATTGCCACGTACTATCACACTTTATCCCCTACCACCGACCACGCGTGTCGAAAGTTTTCGCGCAAGAATTTTCCCCGCATCAACTTATTAACAGAGTGCATACATGGCCTACATTGTACCTCACTACGTGCCACAACATCTCTCTCCCACTTCCTCCCCCTCTTTCCTTTTCTTTACAATAAAAGAGATCAATTAATTTCAGTTATGGGGATTCCTTTTGTATCAGACGAATACTTTGTAGTAAAGAAGCATGGTTTAAGCCAGTTTCAAACAATGACGGCTTACCTCGGTGGCTCTGCCTTCCAGACCATCGTGGATAACCCCGTCACAGCCTACCGTCAGTTGGTACAGCAATATGCCAAGGATCTGGATGGGAAAGCTGTTGATCCTAAGGTTGCCACTTCTGAAGCCAAAGCTGCCTTCAGGGCAAATCCCATCGGAGCGAGGTGCGTAATTTTTTTTTTGTATTCTGTTTTGCATAAGTGATTTTCTGACCATCCACGACTCGCGATAATTACTTATTGGTATGGCAGTATGTCTGGTGTTGGACCCCGTTTGGTTGGCGTGGGATTCAAGCGTATCCCAAAATTTGGAATTTTGCTCGGTATAAGTTTTGTCTTAGGGGATGGAGATGTTGGTGTTGTGGCCGCAACCGGTGCCAGTATTTTCAGTGCACCCTTCATCAATCCCATTCGAATGATTGAGAAACAACAACGTGCGTATTTCAAGCAGACTGGCGCTGTGAAGCCCATCTCCGAAATTCTCAAGGAATCAGCCGCCAAAAACTTTGCACCTCTTTTCCGTGGTACCATACCGCTCATGGGTCACTCATTAGCAAGTGCACTACTTGGTCTTGTCGGTCAGCCAAAGCTTCAGAAGTACATCCAAAAGGAGTTGGGAGAAAAGACTGGTCTTGGAAGATCATTAACGGGTCTTGTTGCCTCTGCTTGCGTCACTCCCATTTATGTTTTTGTGACAAATCCGCTGTCTCGTTTAGAAGTTATTATGCAGACAAACAAAATATCCGGTAGTAGTATAAGTGTTGTTGCTGCCATAAAAGAGATGGTTGCCGATAGTGCCCAGTTCGGTTTGAGAGGTGTATTCCGTGGTCAGGGAATCGGTATTTTTAAGGGTATCATTAGTCTTACATTGTTTCACGAAGGACGTCTCTTTCTACAGGACACTTTCAAAGATTACAATAAGACAAACGGTTTGATCCCGGAAAATTAATTAAGAAGAAAATGTAAAATACATTCCCTCGCGTAATTATTTATGGTGAGGAGGCAAATACGTAGTTGCTCTTGAAGTACCCGAGGCGCTGGGTGCATTCCCTCATGACAATTATGAGGAGACAGCGAATTTATTGAACATCAGCTGTTGCAATAGAGGACATTTAGACAGTTCTGTTGGACGACGAAGTGATAGACATTCGTTAACGTATGTTTAGATATTTAGAATAGTCCTAACTTCAAAAGGTTTTATATTATTGTGTAATTTTGTAGAGTCGCTTTTTTCGAAGTAGAAATGGTTTACTGAGATAGTACCACAATTATTTCCGCGTTATTTATACATTTGATTGTTTACGATCAAGTAAGCGTTGTCTGTCGCCTTGTTTTAGTTTTTCGAACAACTCTACATCGGGTTGGCAGGAATCCCCGACAGTCTTCTCCTCAAGAACAGAGAGTGGAGCAACTTTAAGCTGTTTTCTTTTGCCCAAGATCGTCGCAGTTACAACGGCTCTAACTTTTCGAAACTTTCTTCGGATTCGCTTCTTTTTTTCAATGGATTTTTTCTGTTTTGCAACGTATATTCTTTCTGTAATTTCAGTCCATCCTTGTTCCCCAAGAGTTAGTTTTTGCATGGTTTCTTGAAACCTGAACGCTGGATACAATATGAGTGGAAAGCGCTTGTGTAACTCAATAAATTCTTGAAAATCTTTTTCACAGAGGAAGAAATGTTAGAGATTGATGTTTTGTTTAATTCAAAGATCAATATTATTTGCAGTCACCTATCAAACCATCTTCGTTTATGTCGAACATAGAAAGTGCCTTTTCAAGCGTTAAATATAAATTAATTGCAGCAAATGGTACAATAACGATTTCACTTAAAATTACCTGAGCAAAGTTTCCAGGAAACATTGGGGATTTATTATTGACTGCGCGGCATAATTCAACGAATTCGTCTTCGTCAATAGCGCCAGAACCATCTTCGTCGTAGCAATCAAACCAAAACCTGAGGATTTCGTGTTTTGTATACATGCAGTATCGTCCGCATACTCTCACAAACTCGTCGAAGTCAATATATCCTGAATTATTTAAATCTAAGAATGAAAATAAAGATTTTGTGAAAGGGCTTGGTTCTTCGTTGAACATGCTGAAGAATTCCGCTGCTTCGATTGTACCCGAATGATCAATATCGATCTTGTCGAATTTCAATTTTAGCTTTTTTAAATGCTTCTGCTCTAGACCAAGAGCCTTGACAGTATCTGCAGCCACACTCCCATCGTCCAAATGGACGTATACGTAATGTTGTCTTAGTGCTCTCTTCCGGAACTCATTTATCAATTTCTTTGTTTTAGTCTTTAGTCCAGAAAAAGGAGATTGATTCGAATTGTGTAAAGTTTGATCGTCAGAAGTTTTTCTCTTTGTTGTTTGGATATCTTTGTCAAGCAGAACTCTCCTATAGTTCTTATTCACTCGATCACTAAATACTTTTTCGGACGTGTCATCTTTGCATTTGGACGAACTAAAGCTATCCGATGACGTGCGAGAATTCTTGAGCTTCCTTTTAACTTTCGACGACCTTACATCTGAATCACTATGTCGCCTGTGACGTTGACGGACCTTCAAAGATTGTGGATTACATGTATCTATTTGCATTCATTCGAAAAATATCTATCATGCCTAAATAAAGAAGGCACATATAAACAATGAACATGATCCTTTTTGCAATTTTTACTTAGTCTTGATCATCTCATGATTCCGTTAACTCAACGAAATGTGTAAAATGTAAATCCATTGGTGCAACATTCCACACTATCGAACCCTAATCCTACTTATTTGGTACTACAAACATCTGTACAACGCCACAACCACAAAATGATCCAACGTTAAATTTTACTCTAATTTACCATCTTCACTTACTCCTTCATATCATCATACTTATATGTGGTACCCGTCTTTCCACAGTAATAACGATCGTGATGCTGGGCCATGAAGCATCCAATTCCAGCCACGGGACTGTACTTTCGAAGACGAACTACCTTACCACCATCTTCTACACGGTAGTATTTCAGCGTATGAAGAGAAATGGTCTTATGCACACGCTTAACCTTCTTAGGCTTGGTGAAAACCTTCTTCTTACGCTTCTTACCACCTCCACGAAGACGCAATACCAAATGCAAGGTCGACTCCTTCTGAATATTGTAATCGCTCAACGTGCGTCCGTCCTCCAACTGCTTTCCAGCAAAGATCAAACGCTGTTGATCGGGTGGGATTCCCTCCTTGTCCTGAATCTTAGCCTTGACATTATCGATCGTGTCCGATGGCTCAACATCGAGCGTGATGGTCTTACCTGTTACATAATATTTATTATTATGATGATGAATAATAATATCATCATTGCAATTGGTAATGCATTACGCGATGCGTCCCAGACATGGAACATACGATGCGACAAATCAGAGTCCAGATGGGAGATTCCGCATTGGTACGTGATGACCACACGAAAACATAGCGATGTGGATGGTTGGAATGATCCATTCATGTGTAGAAATGAAGTAGCAGTGGTACATCATACAAACAGTTCTAATTCAAATGAGCTCTTGTAATGGATTGGATAGGATTGGATATCAAGCAAGCAGGCATACTCACCTGTGAGAGTCTTTACGAAAATCTGCATAGTTCCTCTGTCCACCGTTTGCAATTACTGCTTGTTTGTAGTAGAG
>Ga0209092_10002605_pt1 | contig 16455 bp, 15 predicted proteins | sample FraStrMetagenome_FD_187446 | JGI IMG/M metagenome (GOLD analysis project Ga0209092, IMG submission 187446) | Marine eukaryotic phytoplankton communities from Arctic Ocean - Fram Strait ARC3M Metagenome (SPAdes) (version 2) | ecosystem: Environmental > Aquatic > Marine > Oceanic | place: Fram...
CTCAGTGAAATAGGCCGATACGTCGATAACTTAGAAACCACATCCCCACCCCCACATCTACCCCCAGAGCAACCATATACCTGGAATAAGAACGGTACAAAGCAAACACTCATGCAAGGCTCTTGGCGACCTCCTTAAAAATACGGAAAACTGTAACGTGATAATTTTATAATTTAGTCGTGCCCCCGGGGGGTGCCGCGGGTCGCCCCTGCTTCGCAGGGCGACTTTGTAAAGTCCACTAGGGACCAGTAGAGTTAAACCTACTTAATCTTTGAGTTGTTTTGTTTTGTTTCTCAGGATCTATCTGCAGATGACAAATATTCATGCTACCGTAGTTAGTGTCTCATCGTCAAGGTTCTTTCCTCTCTAGAGAAAAGTAAAGAATTCAACGTCAGATCGACTATCGAGCAATATTTTCCATAAGCACAAGAACGGTCATATCTAAAAACAAACAAGCAAATGATCCATTAGATAAGCGAAATGAGATATGTGATGTAGAACGATTAACTTCACCATGTTCAAGTCCCAACCGACGTTTATAGAATAGATCAATTGAAAAAGGAATAACCGACAGCAGTTAAAACATATATGATCTCCTCTAAGTAATAAATTAGTACATACAGATTAAATACCGTCCTGAAAAGTACGTAGACCACATACTAACTATTGCAGTCCGAATTCCAATGTCAAGAAGTGTTTACCTTTTTGTTCGTAGCAAGCTGGAGACTGTCAACAAAAAAAAACTCGTTCGTAGTAATCTAAAAATAAAGCGAGCTTCAGCCATATGTCCCACGAACGGGAGTTCGTACGAATTTGAAACTCAATTTCTCCTCCGGTATGTGAATCTACCTTAATCTACCTGAAGCATTGGAGTTCGTTGAAAACTAAAATAAAAGCTTGATTGCAGGATGCTTGTTATGTTTTTGGTGGATTATATTATTATTATTTATTTCCATTGTGATGGCATATTTCAAACTGAGTGCCAAAGGTATTGCTTCAAAATAGAAACGTTCCAAAGTATAACTACCAGTAAAGCTTGGCGACAAAAAAAAACAGATAATTTATACCATTTATATTCAAAAGCAAAGATGATGAAAGCAACGCAAAATCACCACCGCAAGCAACGTCGAAAAGAGGAAAAAATGTTGAAGCACAAGAAACGTCAGGCATACATAAATTTAATTCAAGGCGCTGCACTCTACGGAATTTGTGTATCATTGCCAGCTATCCTAGGTGTACTCGTCCGGCTCTATGAAAATCAATCTTATGGAAGTAGCAACATGAAAATTCTGCTTCATCGCATCGGACAATATTTTGGTTCTGACAATCAAACAGATTTGGACTTCAAAAGTATGCAAAATATAACAGACACAGAATCTCTTTCAGGCTATCGACTATTATCCGAGAAAATCAATGATTTCCAGCTCATTTGTGTCCTTTCCGTCTTTCTCGCCGCTCTTCGATTGACTATCTTTTACCTACTAGTTCCAGTACAAATCCCTGAAAACAAACAGAATAGTATGATTCGGTGTAAAAGTGTTGGTATGCTTCGATCGTATGATCTTACATCGACTAGTAATTCTTATCCAAATTTCAAAACAAGAAAAACTATACGGACCGTATCACCATCACCTTCACGATCATCATCACCCCAAAGAAACTCGAGAAAGAAACAACGACACGAAGAAGAACTCTATATTTCATCTCTTCGATACGCTACAGCACTTTATCGATTTTTATACACTTTCATTACCTCCATATCCGCTTTTTATTTATTTCGAAATGCCGTGTTTTGGCCAATCTATCTAGGTGGAAAGCCAACTTCTAGCACTGCGAATTGTTGGGATTTAAGCGGGGGGATTGCATTTGCGGGAGTAGATCAAGATTTTGATCATTTCAATTCACGCCTACGGTATTATTTCGTGGCGCAAGCTTCGTACCAAATTCAAAGTTTTGTCTTTCATTGCTTTTTATTCTTTGGGAAAAATTGGAAATTACAAAAATCATGGAAAGATTTCATTAGAACTGTCGCAGAACATATGATTGCACTCATCCTATTATCAGGAAGCTTTTTGTTTTCAAGTTGGAGAAGACTCACTGCTGTGGCGATGTTTGCTATGGATATCTCAGGCTTATTTTTGCATTTATTGCAATTTTGTTTGAATTATTCAAAGCTCCCTACCTCACAGATGACCCATCTAACGGAAGAGGAAGACTCGATGCTAAATCATGTAAGGGATGAATCTGTACTCGTGGGAAATGACGCAAGTGTACTGGCGAAAAAACAGAGAATCAAAAGTAGACGAAAAAAGAGTAACCTCGTTTGGTTCTTGCACAGATTTCTTGTGTTACCAACTTTCATGTAAGCAGTTTGAATGTTTTGATCTTTTGGCTCATCCGAATCTCATTTCACTCCTTTTTTCTCTCTCTAGGTATTGTCGTTTCTTCATACTCCCATTTATAGTATGGTATTCCGCAGCTTTTGAATCGCGAGAATGGCTCAAGCATATGGAACATGCTTTTTTCCCTGGTTGGGGTAATTTCGTATATTATTTTTTCAATGGACTTGTCATGATACTGGTCGCGTTGAATTTAGTTTTGTTCCGTCGCCTTTTGTTTCATCCTCACGTCTCTCAAGTTCTTCGGTGGAGGTGGTAATGATTTTGAAATAGCTACAATCCTTGCCAATAAAACACAATCACAAATTCAAAAGTCAATCCAATTTTAACTATCCGAGTGAAATTGGGATATTTTTCTCTTCAAATTTACAATCCATTAGGGGATGTAATCATCCTATTTCATCATAATATTTCAATGCTGGTGCCCTTAACATGTGTAATAAGAAAATTGACGATATAATGTAATTAAATTAAGAGGTACGCAGGAAAGTATATCTGCACATGATCTATATTTTATGGTAACAATTAACATTTGTGCTGTGACAAAAGAAAGAATCGTGCATCGCAGATTTCTTCTACTCCATCATATATTTGTAATGAGAGACTGAAGTCATAGACTCAGAATACTTGATAAATTATAAATGTTTCTATTTGGGTTTAGCTTTATGAAAATGTATTAGGAAATTGCGAATTTCGATTTGTGGAAATCAAATCACACAAGGACAAATACTTTATATATACAGAAAATTACAATCATATAATGTGGTACGCCTCTAGATATTTTGTGCAGAATATTTATTCCAATTCAAGGACAAAAGGTATAGATTCACCCTTCTTCACAGTCAGTTTCATCTTGCTCGGATCACCTGCTTTTATATTCACCTCCATCATATTGTCAATACCGAATGTATCCTGTGATACATCCCAAGTCGTAGCGTCTCCATGCACATAAGCTACAGATATATTCAAATCCTTTACCTCATCACTCAATGGACCAAAATAATCATCATGAATACGTTTAGGACGTGTATGTCCAAAAATGACAACACTTTCTAATCCCATATTTTCGTAGTAATGTCGAATATTGGATATAGTCCATTCAAGATTATCCAACATTAGTAACGCATGCTCCTTCTCATCCTTCACAGGGCCAGTAATGATATGAACACCCACAAATAGAACGAACTCGTTCATATAAAAAGCAAAATTTTCTGGACGAGCACCCTGTCTCTCCACAGGCAAAGAATGTTTCCAGTGATCCTCGAAATGTCCCCAATATTGATTCCATAATGTCCATGCTTCGTCAGGATCAGGACAATCCGAATAATCATTGTCGCTTGGAAGAAGAAAAACAGGGGTATCAGTAGCTGCTACAATGAAGCTTTCGACAGTGGAGTATACTTCTTCTTCACAGTTGGTTTGACCAGAATTGAATTCACTCATGTGAACCAAAAATTGTCCATCGTTGGGGACTCCGTGGACTTGATTGAATATTTCGAGTTCTGCTTCTGGCATGTAAGTAATTTCAGGTAAGATATAAAGAATAACCGGTGGAGTATTATGGACAGGTTTAGTGGTTGATGGTATTAGGGTTTGAAATGTGGGTTCTATGGAGGGGAGCAGTGAAGGATAGTGTGATTTTGTAAGAGTATATGCTATTGGCGAAAACATGGAAGGAATCTGTGATTTTTGATTAGGTGAAGGTACCGATGGCAACATGGAAGAAAGTTGAGATGTCGAGGTGGTTGGTCTTAGTGACGGATATAAAGTTGGGGACTTTGTTGGCAGTGATGGACTGGTTGATGATGATATTTCTAAGGAGCTCTTATTCACATTTGTATTAGAAGTGTGCCCAGCAGGAAATGTTGTTGGTTCCTCAGACAATGCAAATGATGTTGGAGAAATGGAGGTATTAGACACCGACAAGATATCGTCCGTTGACTCTGACAAAATTATCGATTTAGCAGAATCTGCCTGGCTTGCAAAATCAGCAGAATCACGAGAAGCATGATGAGTTTTAATGGACGATGAGATTGGAATAGAGGGACTTTGAGACGTAATAGCCATTGTTGGATGCTGCGAGGGTTGCAAAGATATCGGTGTTTTGGTAGACCATGCCAAAGAAGCCTTTTTCGAGTTAAGATCTTTTACCTCTAGAACAGTGGTACTTGGAGTTGGAGACGATGTTGTCATGGTAGGTGTAGCTGAAGGGCGACTGGTAGGGGAGAAAAACATGGAAAAAATCAAACTCGTTTCAGGCGATGGGGAATCAGTAGGAGCTGATGAAGGATATTTAGAAGTATTTGAGATAAAGAAATAGTCTGGAATCGAGCCAGTGAAAACTCCTTTGTCACTCTCCATCATAATTGGATCAGAATTCCCATCAGAAATCTTTTCATGATAAATAGCATTGTCCACTCCAAACCATGTACCCGTTATAACTAGTAGTAAAAAGGACATAACAGTTAAAATTCGTAATGGACGAGGAATAAGCATCACAACTTTATAAATGTACCCAAAGTATGAATCTCTATCAAAATAAAAGTTTGCTGAAGGATCATCTTCCAAATCGTATGTTGCAGAAAAGGGGTGAAGAGTAGATGCATTAAACAAACTTCTACCCGCACAATCTGAATATGGGTCAAAAGATAGAACAGATAAATCCTCCTCCAATTCGACTTCTTCTATTGTTTGTAATGGTATGATTGGGTGTGAAGTTTGGATTTTTTTCGTTGTGCGTTTTTTTTTCCTATGCAATCGCTGGGAGTAAGTGATTTGCCTTGGGGCTATTTTAATTGACAAAGAACATGTTATTTTTTGCGACTCTGCAGAAGATTTTTCTTCAGAGGATGATGATGATGATATGGATCCAGAAGAATGACTTGATTCGTCGGTTATTTCGCATGAAGAGTATCGCGATGACCGCTTACGAATGAGCTTGGGTGGGGACAAGCGCTGTGTCATCTCCAATATTTTTTTAGGAGAAAACATATTTATATAATTGGAATCAATATGACTGGCATCATCTTCTTTCTTTCTTTTGCTTGGTGATCTTTCAATATGTACAATTCCTGTCCCAAGCGATCGTGCTTCTAAATTTGATTCTTCATAAAATTCATCACTCTCCAGATCTCTTCTGTCGGGGCTAGTTGAGGCTAAATCTTGTGTGACTATTGAAAGGTTTGTTGTATTTTCCGATAAGGGTTTCAATTCAGTTTCTAAATTTAAAGAGGAAGTCGATGGAGGATTTGAAGGTAAAGAATAAGCGTTATTTTCCACCCGATTATCGTTATCAATATCGCATTCCTGACTGCAACTCTCATCTCTGAAGTAACTTTCAATTAAAGAGGACGATCCTGACATATATTGCACCAAATTAGTTAATTCACTTGATGTTTCGATATTCACGTCTTGTTGTTGATTTGATTTGTTCTTAGAATCTTCATGAAAACGGCCCCTTAATCGCTTCGCCAATGGGCTGTCGGATGACAAGGGAGAATGATTGTCATATGCCATGGGATTGATTCTAGTTGTTGAATGGAGAATATATGTCTTAGTTCTCTTTTAGAACTTTCATAAAGCGAAGCTGTTTTCCCTCTCTTTATTGTGCACAGCACAGTATTGAATCACTGGAAACTCAAAATTAATCTGAAGAAATACCAGGCAAATGAATAATGTGGGGCTTGAAATTTAAATTTAAATACTGTTGCAATACCTATGGTGTTATTTAGAGAGACATAACATTCCTTGATCTAAGTAGCATAAGACACTTAAATTTATTTTTGCGTTTATCTAAGAAATATGAAATATTTTGAAGTGGGTGGTTTAGGTAATTTATTTCCAATAGTCTAAGTCGTGTAGCATTGATGAAAGGAATTTGTGTCCACAACGTGAATTGCTAAAAAAAATATACATGTGAGCATATACGTTGAAAACTCAGAATTTCTATTAGTTGTTTATCATTTAGATAAATTGAATTATCAAAAGTTATGGTACTTAATAAATAATTGGTTACAAAATATCTAAATTTTTCGTTCATACGAACTCCGTTCTTGAAACCAGTTCACCGTTAACATCAAAGATTGACGTTTGTTGGCAAAAAGGGAGATCTCACGAATCTCATTCTTTTTATACCGTAGTGACCATTTTTCGGTTGATCACAACGGGATAAATTGACTTTTTTTTAAAGAAAGATTATTATGCTGATGTGAGTGTAGTTTTGAAAAAATTGAACTTCCTCAAAATATTGCATTTATTATTCCTCTTACCCAACATGAACACTTAAGATAAATCAAGAGTTTTCACGTTTTCATTTCATGGTTTAGATGGAAAAAGGAAAAGGAAATAAATTAAAATTATTGCGCATGGTTGCGTTAATGATATTAATAATGGTTTGAACATGCCAAAATTAATTTTTTCAATTTATAATGTAGTGACTCAATATTTTACACTTCCAATAATCCCACCTCGCCTTTAGATGGGATGTCACTCTCTTTCCAGCAGCAGCAAGTGAGGGCGTCATAAATATTACCAAAAGTAATGCTATGCATTGTTATGGGTTGTGTAGAGCATCAGAACGTTTTAATTGCGAATGAGATGACGCATTTTGACAGTTAAATTGAAATGATCTGGAATTGGGGTGGAAGGGGAAAAAATGTTTTATTTTGATGAAAGTCTTGGTTTGATTTTTTTTGGATGACGAACAAGATTAGATTTCAAGTTTTTGATTTCTGGTGCGGATGTATTAGATTGAACAGTTTTTTCCAAAAATGGAGAAAGCAGATTTTAGTTTAACTTGTGACGGATTGTCAGATGATGATGGAATACTGAATTTAATTTGGATGTCTTCGTATTTGGTATATTTAAAAAGAAATTAATGTATTGGATGCGATATCTAATGACAAAAGATTAGTGCCAGCTCATATTTATTTTAATCCTAAAATATTTGGCTTTTATGGAAAAGGATGGAAAGACTTGCTTCAGCATTTGGAGAGAGAATGTTTTCACAAGGATTCTCTGTCCATTCACAAGGGTATGGTAGAGGAGGTAAGGATAAATACTGTAAACGTTCTGTCATTGGTTGACACATAACCGAGTTATGAAGAAATATTGAAATAACGGATAATAAATATATATGATGTCACGACCGGAAGAATAAAAGAATTAGCGCCTCGTCAAAACTCGGGAATTTGCACCATTTTGGTTGCAACGTACATGATGATTAATTAAATTTGGATATACGGTTTCGGTTTGTGTTGATACAGCGATGAATAATTTATATACAACATGAAATTTCTTCGTTTCTTCGAAGTATCTAAGTAAAATTTGTAGTCATTTCAACAATTTCATTTTTCACATGATGTGGTATCTTTTTCAGGTCCGCTGAAATCGTGCAAGTTCGTACAGAACTTTCAAGGAGCGGCTAGTCCAGTTTTACGAGTATAGAACATACAAAAAAATAATTCGCGAAATTTGTTTCATCTATTGATACCCTTAGCTTTGTGAAGAGACCTGTCTTGAACAAAACATCAACACGCAATAATCCACCTACTCTTGATCTCTAGTTGCGCAATCATTCGCTTGGACATCATCTTCAACTAAAGATACTTCTCATTGGCAACCAACATTGTATATCAAAGAGAGACTAAGAAACAATGACGACCTCCGAAAATACTACTAAAAAAGAAGCTAAAAAAGAAATGAAAACTTGCACCGACGCAACTAAAATTCCTAATTTAAACCGTGAAGGACCTCGTCTACCCTCAGTCACGGAGCTTTTACAAAAAGGGACAAGTAATGAAGATGGTAAAAAAAAGACATTTTGGCAGTCAATTAAGGAACCCATGATGCTTCTTGCCATTTTTGTCGTCACTCTAGCTATCTTTCACAAAACCGTTTTGACCAGACCTCGTAGGATCGCACCCTTTGTCTTGCCTCAGAATAAGCCTGGTTTTGAGGAAAGATTTGGAAAGAAAAACTAAATGATGTAAAATGCTCACATTTTTTATACATTGCTCTTTCAGATAAAATAGTCCCACAATATTTACAAAAACTCGACACGACAAGTATCCTAGTCAGACTTGCAATCTTATTTATTACAAAGAGTCTCTTTGATGAGCACTATCATTTTCATTAAATTTGACGGGTTTAACAAACCTTCGAAAGATACGAAGTTCTTAATAAATTAATTCGTAGTTTTATAACAAACTTTCATGGCATTTTATTCTTCTTTGACGACTTGAAGTTAAAGAATCTGACGTCACGTGGAAGATAAATGAAGAACAGACAAAATGTAATTGAGCAAATTTATGACAAAACAAAAAATGATGCTTCTCGGTCAAATACTGATCACCTGCTTCGTATTCCGGGCCAATGCATTTTCCCCATCATCCCAATCGTTAAATCTTCCTTTAAGAAAACACACATTTTCATTCCTGTCTTCGCATACCGCCGAGGCAGATGACATAAATACTAAAGTTATTGATTCCGACGCTTATTTGCCATATCAAGGGGCCCAAGCCAAAGATGCTTTACCAGAAATATTTATCCCACAAGTGCTGCCAGATGAAGATGATGAAAAGCTCTGGGTCCCACAGACAGATTCTGTTTCCTTTCGACCTCTTTGCTTTTGTGTTTCAAGTGGCTATTATGTCAATTTGCTACGTGTTCGTGGAAGTGGTTTGCTATCACGCCATAAACATCCAGGTCCTGTACATGGTCATGTTCTGAAAGGTCGTTGGAGATACCTAGAACATGAATGGGAGGCAAAAGTAGGAAGCTATGTTTTTGAACCTCCTGGTGAAATTCATACTTTAGTTGTACCAGAGGGTGTTGATGAAATGATAACACTTTTTCATGTGACAGGTTCTTTATTATATTGTGACCCAGATGGCAAAGTCGTCGGTGCTGAGGATGTCTTTACAAAATTAGAATTGGCCAAAAAGTATTACAAGGAGATAGGGCTTGGGGAAGATTTCGTGAACCAATTTATTCGTTAAGGAGTCAGTTAAGATCATAGTTTTGCGAACAACGCAACTTTGATAATTTATCACAGTATTGATAATATAAACCTTAAACAACTCGAAGCAAATGATGCAAAAGTCTATTTAAATTCTGTGCTACTAGGATGCAAAATATTAAGGAAGCAAGTCCCCACAATTTATTAATTTCTTACCTATTTAGGGTATAACTTGCGCAAACTTGAAAAGAATTCGGAAACACCCATTATGCCTATTTTATTGACAAGAAATTTTGGAATCATTGAACCCTGAACTTGACTAACAGTAGTAAGTTCCGTTTTGTTTGGACATTCTTTTACAAAACGCAATATGTTCACTCCCCAAATTATTTCGTTCGTAGTAGGATATGAAGATGATGCCGCGCCTGCTTCATCCAGGGAAGATGAAGAGAGATTCTTTTTTACGGAACTTTTATCATTATTATGCCTTGGTTCTTTACGCTTGAAATCCATTTCACCACTTCTTTCCTCTACAGATCTCGAAAGAATGATATATCCTTCCCCTTTTTCTAATTTCTTCGCGTGTATTATTGTCAAAAAAGGTATTATGAAGTTAGTGAAAGGAATTTTCGTTTCACTTCTAACAATCTTGGTTTCAACACATGCATTTGGAAATTGATTTTTCTTGTTTTTTTCATTTCTTCCACCTTCAGGCTTTGATTGATTTGCAAGTGATGATAAAAGTCCATCTTCTAATATAGCTATAACTTGCCGTCCTAAAGTATGTTCATTGTATTCCTGTACTCGATTATTGTCCAGCAGAAGCTCAAGAATAGTTTCAGGAGAAGCATTAATAATTCCATATCCTTTGAAGAAAGGAATATTAGGATCGTAAATTTCCTTAAAGGTTTTCTTCATTTGTTGAGGATTTTTTACAACTTTATTCATTCCAGACCATATCAATGTATTTTTTTCTAAAAGAAGTATAACCTGCGATGTGACAACTTTGTTCGCATTGATGAAGTTTGAATTATCACATTTTTGAGAGGATATTTGGTCGGTGCTTTTCCAAATTCGTTTTGTTTGCTGAAGTAAAGAATTTGTTTTCTTTTCGGCTTTCCAGATAACACTGCAAGGTAGATATTTTCGAGTTGTTTCAAACTGTCTTTGAATCGTTGCATTTCTAAACGTTAGAATATCTAAAGGAGTTGATCCCAAGAGTATGGCTTCAATACACAAAAATTGAAATGCGCTTTCCATTGTGACTTTGTTATACAATATTTTTGGGGTTTCCATATCTGATAAGCTTGAATATTCCAATCGAATTTCAATGAAAGTTACTGGGTCAGCTTCGTCATTTAATTGCGATTCTTTCACCGTGGACAGTTTTTTCGAGCCAAATGCTCCATCCTTCTTTTTCCAAGTTAGTATTGGTATGTCACAGACTTGAAGTAAGTAAGCTTTGAAATGGTCTTTTTTCGTCCCAGACAAAAAATCTTTATTTGAAGAGGAAGCACCATTTTGAGATGATGGCACATAATCAGAATAAAAGTAGGAATGACCTTGATGAGATATAATATGAATCGCTTTTTTTGTACACTGTTCAGCAAATGACCATAATAACCCAACGTGAGAAAAATGGAGGATTTTTTCTATCATCAAATGACCTCTGCTTGTACCCTGTTCAATTATGGTTTCTTCTACATTGCTTGCGCTTTCTTTTTGAACCAATTGAGTAGGCTTAGTTATTATAGACACAGCTGTGTTAGTTACAGAGCTTACTATATGAATAGGGACAGTGACGGGTAGGAGACACGCTTTTGTGGCGGATACAGTTGTATTCACAGCCAAGCGGGCAGTGGAATGCGCGAAACGAGAAAATTCGGGTGATTGAACTAAAGTGCAAGCATTCTGAAACCATTCGGTTACATCATCTTGCAGCCCATTACTTTGCTTAGTGCCATTCTCGGATACTAATGCATCGTCTTTAGATTTGTTCCCAAGGAGAGCTATTTGTTCTACATTAGACATTGTTCTCAATCTAGACGACCTGATTTTTTCGAGAAGTGGCACCAACGATACAACGTCATAAAACGAAAAATCAGTGTAACCTACGAGCGTTAAATAATTAATATAATCATACAGGAGTTGGTTGTAAAATCTGCGCAAGCAGTGTGGTCTAACCTCCAGCTGGAATGTTAGGTTTTGGCGCACTTTCTATACCACAACATAGAGTCTGGTACTGAGTAATATATAAAGGATATTTTGTAAAAGAAAAATTGTTTGATGATCTCTGAACGAATTTTAATTTGATGTTTGCATCTGATCACAAAGTGAATGCAGTAATAGGTTTGTATTTATTTAAGTGCAATATACAGCTTATGCTTCTGCTAAATTTATCTAACATTTAGATAAAATCACTTACTAAGCTAAAATAATATCAATGATATGTTTAGTTAAACCAATTCAATTGCATTGATATAATTAGTTAGAATACGAAGCAGCATGTAGCTGCTCGTATACTACGTAAGCAATAAAAATAAAAATAAAAACAATCTGTCTTCTTCAACACAAGGAAGCCAGTTCAATGACGAAGAACATGCACTACCACGCATGCATGAAGTAGCATCCAATGAAGATCCATGTCATCATGTGAATGATGTCTCCTTTGGACATGTGATGAGAATTCTTTGAAGAGCTGTCTGGCCAACAGATGTGCAAAGTTCTCGCACTTGAAACCAAGTGGATTTCTATATAAAAGCAAATTAAACACCACATCTACAAAACGCAAATCCATCATCATCTAATCCACAACAAACAATAAGACAAGCAAGCAATGAACTACATTGATCGGATAGGAATCGCGAAGGCAAGTAAATCACTTACAAATTCTGAACAGATATCATGGCTCACAAAATATGTCACAAGTTGTTATGCCACTGCTAAGAAAATGAAAGAACGTAAATTATGGGAGACAACTTTATACCCAATCTGCAAAACGTGCTTGGAAAATACTTGCCATCTAATTATATGCAAGGACGTGAGAGCAATAGAACCATATAAAAAATCTACAAACAAGTTCTTTCAACATCTTCAAAAGACTCACACTCATCCAGACATCATCATCATATTCCAACTAGTCCTACAACATAATTCACCAGCTTCCTTTACAAATGCCATCCCAATATATACCACCAACAACCTAATTTGAGAAGCAGCAAAGGAGCAAGACATCATACAATGGCTACAACACTATTTGCAAATGTATTCTAATCCTCCCTGGATACACCACTGGGCAAAAAAATGTTATTTTACAATTATACCAAACATCGAAAGACATGTGGCATCATCGGAATGAAATTGTACATGAATGTGTGAAAGAAAGATCGAATCAAAACGAGTCGGATCAACTGAAAGAAAAAATTGTAATGCATTTTAGGCAAAAAAAATCAATTGTGTTCGAAAAAATTCTTTCAAAGGTTACTAAAGCAATAGCCCGAGGATACATGCAAATGGCCTCATTTTGAAAGGTATAAAATTTAATAGACTATTTTGGAGTTGAAAAAGGGGTTTCAGACATCCATATAGTTTTTAACGGAACCTCCTGTGGATTGAATGATTCAGTTTGGGCTCCAAATTTTTGGCTCCCCACAGCCAAGTCGATGGTTAGGGTACTCGGATATAACTACAGATCAGTAGATATAGACTTAGGTGAAATGTTCTTGAATTTCCCTTTGTCTCCCTTGTTAATCCCATACTCAGGTGTAGATCTCACTCCGTTCCGATCTAGATTGAAAGAAAAGTTTAAAAACACAAACGTTTTGGACAAGCAACGATTAATTGCAACATTGAATAGAGCTTGGATGGGATTTAAGCCCTCACCTGAATGGACATGTAGATATTACTACATCACGGAAGAATTCGTACGAGGCAATGGAAAGGACCCATTAAATCCTTTGTATTTGAGCAAAATTGTACTTAATTTGATGGGGAATACAAATTATAACCCAGCCCTCCCCAACGTTTTCAAATGGAACAATATTGTCAACAGAATGGAGACATAAAGGCATATGTCGATGATCTTCGTGCGTTGGGGTGTTCAATTGAACATGAATGGACCATAGCCAGGTTGGTAGCGGCTAGGTTACAATATCTTGGTATTCAAGATGCACCCCACAAATGGAGAGTGGATGGAGGTCCTTGGACAGGAACCGTATTCATAGCTACAAAAGGCAAAATTTCAACTCCTGTTACAAAAAAGGCAGAGACTATATTAATTATTTGAACGATATTTTAATCAAAGATCAACAAGCTGATTTGAATTTTAAAATGCTTGAGAGAATACGGGGCTACCTTCGTCATTTGGGGATGACTTATGACATAAATTTTCCTTATCTGAAGGGTTTTCATCTGTTATTGTGGTGTGTACATCTACCATGCCGAAATAATGAGGGTGCAAAATTAGAGAGGTTGAATGGTTGGGATATCTGGCTGAAAGAAAGTTTACTGGAAAACTATCAGAAGATGAATATCAAAACTCAATCAAAGAAAAGTTTGGCGACACAACAAATCCTTTGCCAGTCAAACCTATTCCCAGATTTTTATCATTTCTGCAAGCACTTATCAAATTCTTCTCCATTGTAGAGCTCCAATTACCACTCAACGATCAACCAATTTACAACTTCTGGTATATGGGTTCGTAGACGCCATCAAAACAGGATTTGGAGCGTCAATTGATTACGGTGATCATGCAAATCATAGAATTGGGATTTGGGGAGCGGACACTGATGAAGATTCTTCAAACTTTCTTGAATTTGCAAACTTGGTTAAAACTGTTGAATCAGAAGTAAATTTAGGAAATTTAAATGGAGCACATTCAATAATGGCGACAGATAATAGCACTGTGAAATCTGCCATTTTTAGAGGAAACTCCTCCAGTGAAAAATTATTTGATCTGGTTGTTAGATTTCGTCACGCAGAATTAAAAGCAGGAGCAAAGTTCACAGTTACTCACGTTTCAGGCAACAGAATGAAACTCCAGGGAACTGACAGCATATCTCGTGGCCAGTTGAAGGATGGGATTTTGATTGGGCAATATATGTTGCAATTTTGTCCATAGGGAGAGGCTGGTGCCGTTGAAAAATCACAGAGGTAAAAAGGTGGCTGTTAAAATATTTTGGTAATTCCGGTTACTGGAGAATCAACACTAGGCCAGGCTCTTTTGTTTGGAGCCCAGCACCTGCAGCCGCTGATGCTGGTTTTAAAGAGTTAAGGAAGGCACGTCTCAAACGACGAAAATCGACACACATCATTCTTGTACCTCGGCTTATGACCACTCTGTGGTATAAGCAATTGAATAATGCAGCAGATTTTATTATCAATATTCCAAACAAATTCCATTTTTGGCCCACATCAATGTGTGAACCACTTATCATTGCTTTTTGCTTACTACCTTTTGCTAGATACAGCCCGTGGCAGTCGAAAAATACACCTAAATTGTTCCACATTAAAAGGCAGCTGCAAAGTTTGTTATCGCAAACTGACCTGGACCCAGGGAATATTTTGCAGCAATTTCATGGTCTCGGTAAAAAACTGCCCACCTTGCCAAAACTCGTGGTGCGAAAACTGTTATGTTTCGAGAAAGGACATAAAGATTCATAGAAAGGCATCTTACTTTTCAAAGAAGGCGAGGCAATCATTTACTCTTACCTTTTGAGTGTGACAACTGCATCTTCTGGAAATTAAGGAACTCACCGCCAAATATTCATGCACTAAAAGATGACTTGTTGCTAGCTTGCATTAAGCGGATTAACCTAGATGCTTTTTGGAGTAGGGAATCCAACACCATGCGAGCTAATACAGATCGGGCCGAAAGGCAAATTATACTCTCAGAATTAATTGGTTTGGAAGGTCCTTTTATCCAGTAAGCCAAATTGCCTGACTATGATCATTGTGGATACGAGGTTGCTTTGGAGATTTTATTATATTCCAGGCAATCAGGAAAGCATAATCGTACGTACACCCAGTACGACACGATACGCCATTTGCGTTCAACTTTCAGCAACTATATAAAAGCTTCACCACTGTCCAACCTCAGAACAACTTCCCTAGGAGACTTCTCAGACAACTACCTAAGATTGGTAACAGATAAATGTGCCTCATTGTTTTTAAGAGTTTCATGGAGGGTCTCAGGAGGAGGATGGGTCAAGACTAGCGGCTTAATACTGCGTTATCCACAAATCACCTTTTGAAAGTTTTAAGTTACGCTGAGCAGGAGATTGCTTCTCATATTACTTGAGGAAATAGAAAATCATCGATGGATTGTGTTTACTGCGTACATAGCTATCACTTACGTTGTTTCGTTGAGAGGACCACAGGGATTATTGTTAGACTTATCAGGACTTAGGAAGCATTGGAATTTGCATAGAGCTTACATCATCATACCCCTGTTAAGAAAAATTAAAGGTGAACATAATGACTTAGCTTACCTTATTCTGCGCGTGTCTATTACAAAATCAGGGATTAAAGTGAGAGACATTTTGAACCGTTTGATTGAAGACAAAGACAGATACGGACTGAGAACGGGTCCAGCAATGTCAGATTCAAAGGGACAACCTTTTACTTTGAATGAAATGAATGACATGCTCCAAGAAGCATTGATATTGACATTTGAAGAGGATTGTTCTTTATTCCCACCTAACATATCTTCCTCGGAGCTCATACATCAACATTATCAGGTATTCAGGTCCTTGAGGCGCAATTTGATACAAGAGCCTTAGATATGAAAGTAGATCAAAAGGATATTGAGATAGTCAACCGTTGGCGAACGGTAGAACAGGCTAAGAGGGTACGCCCCTCTAGGCCAATGTACCAACATTACGCACAATTGGATCAATTGATCCAACTGTTTCTTCGTTACACATCAAATACGTAACCCATAGGATGCAACCGGAATCGAATTGTGCATCTACTTTACCATATGTTTTTATGGAGTTAGGAGTTGGTTTTATCATTCTAGTAATAAGGTAATGAATCATTTGGAAGGGGGGTATATTATTCTGGATTAATCAATTCGAGAGATAGGTTTCTCTCATCGAT
>Ga0209092_10002606_pt1 | contig 16454 bp, 12 predicted proteins | sample FraStrMetagenome_FD_187446 | JGI IMG/M metagenome (GOLD analysis project Ga0209092, IMG submission 187446) | Marine eukaryotic phytoplankton communities from Arctic Ocean - Fram Strait ARC3M Metagenome (SPAdes) (version 2) | ecosystem: Environmental > Aquatic > Marine > Oceanic | place: Fram...
CCACTATCCTTTCCATTCTCATCATTTAAAGGAGATCCAACAGCAATTCGGTCTCCTTCAGCTGTAATTGCTATGGAGAAACCTGCAAAATCGCCATTGGACACACCCTCAATTTTTTTGGCTATAGTGACATACACAGCAATACGCGTACAAGAATATAATGAATAAATGCATTAAAACATTATTTACACGTCATATATATTATTAAATAATTATATTAAATAAATAAAAATAATATATGATCTGATTCAGATCCATGTTGAAGGGCAAGACCCAAATGTATCCCTCCTGATCAGAGGTTGACATACTCAAAGAATGTCAGAGAACATTAGTACAAGTTGTAAAGATACATATCAAAGTGAGACGTGTTCCAAGAGAGAACATTTTACGGTTGTAATTCAACAACGTGGTGTTTGGCCAGCACAACGTTATACTTACATCGTTTTGGTATGCTTTACAAAGAGCTACTAGAATAATGTAATGATGGCGTAGAGAACATATTAGAATTGTAGTTAAGTTAGTATACGTAGTATGTAGTAATTTGGCAAAATGTCAGATTACTATTTAACTCACAACTTGGTATCCACCAACAACAACCCCCAACACTAACACACCCAACTAGTGTGTTTTGTTGACACCTATCTCCAGTATAGGTCAATAGGGATCCAAGAAAAGTCTAATTCAGAATACTCATATATTCGCATATATCCTGTATTTTTCTTTGAGTCATGTTGTGTTGCGCCTATTGCAATTTGATTTCTGTTGTCGGTGGAACAACAAATATCCAGGCATCTACATTATAATTCTTGGCGATCTCCAAGAAAGAATCTCAACAGATGATCAGGACAACTTGGGGGTTACAGAAAACCACCCGATAGGGACGGTTGGTGAAACTTCTTATGAGCTCCCACAACTCTATCATATGAAATACCGCCACTAACTAGCCATACTGGACTAGGATGGGAAGAGATAATCATAGAGGCATAATCATATTTTCTCCTGCAGGATAAATATTTTAGCAAATGGTTGGGTCATGAAGCTGCTATTGAGACAAATACAGGAAGCTCTTACTTTCCTTCTGAACATTCCCTAATTTTCTGCACTATTATCAGGTTTGGTATGGACTGTCAAAATTATATTGGAAATATGCGGATAAGATGACGCATTGATGATATGACAAATATGTATTAAGTGAATTGCCATGTCCCATATGGAGATTGAAGTTAGGGATAATGGAGGGAAGGAGCAGCTGGCTCGTTCCCCTTTTTTAACATAAGTAATTTATATGTGCATTAGTTTATTTAAACATGTTAATGCGTCAGGAAATCTTGACGTAGATTTCATGTGATAAAAAGATAAAATAAACACACAATTTGCAAACAAATAGTGCACGATTTGAACAACTGTAGATTGTCATCTACAAGTATAACAGTCATTAATACATTTAACTTTTAGTTTAATGTGGATAATACAAAGGTGGGGGGTGTAACAACCAAATACGATTATGGAGAAATTTTTAGGATCCCGCTTAAAAAAGAATAGGGTGTCTCCCGACGATGTGGAATTGGTCTTCGACCATGATTGGTTCAGATCAACAAAAGTTCACGAACATTTGGAATTGTACAACAAAATCCAAGATCTCATCAAAGAAGAAACTAACTGCAGTGGGTTACTTGTATATCCTACTATTGTTTTTTATGCAGAAAGACTTTGGAATGAAGTTAAGGATCCTCTGGGGGGTGCACAAGAGATGAATATGAATGATAATACCGTTGTTATACCAAGTGACGATCATTTTATAAGATTGGAAAAGATTACCAGCAGATTTTTAAACGCTACGCATGAGGTCATGAAGAAATTGGTCTTAGATAGGCACATGAATACTAACCTTCAGGTCAAAAGAAAAAGAAATCATTTTAAGAAAGGTATATTTCATCCTACGTTTTGGGGCGTACCCACCACCACAAAGTTGAGGTACTCGAACAAAGCCATAAAATTCTAGTGGAGACAAATAGGTAAACTTATTAATGGCTTCAAGCACATCAGCAAATCTGAAATTAGTAAGGACAGGAAGAAGATTTTCAACTTTTTATAGCTGAATTTCAAAAAAGAATTCACGAAAATATTGGAGAGGAGGTGCTGGCTAATAAAGCACAAGAAACGCATGATAACATCAAGGAAGAAGAAGAAGAAGAATGGATCAGTCACATTGAATTTTCCAACCTTAAATCAAGGGGTTTCACTGGGGACGAAATTGAAGAAAAACTGAATTCAATTTCTTCTGATTCTATAAAGAACATCTACAGGAAATTATATTCAAAGAAACCTGTTGAAATCTTATATATCCCGGATAATCTTCTCAAAATCGCAAACGGTATCTTGGCTGAAGCCGATTGCAACCAGCCGTTTACGAATTTAGTTTCATTCAAAGACCCGTACCACTTTCTCTCTGAAGATACGGTAGGATGGACTAACCCTACCCAAAATGCCAGCCTTTCAATAAATGATGACAAAGTAACTATTAGTAATCAGGGAATAGAGTCAACAATTTTCGATATGAACCGGGTCAGGGTTAATCTTTTAAATCTTCACTATAAAATCATCAATGCTCAAAAAGTTTATAGGAGAATAAAGCTAGTTTATTTGATTTTAACTTCAGATTATAAATCATTTGCTAGGAAAATAAAACATATCATCAGAGAAGCTCCAACATTTCACAAAGTAATAAAAGACAAAGTAACTGACACATGGAGGAATTGCGAAAACGAAGTTGAACAACTCATTGTCACAAAGGAGTTTCACAGCAACTGGATGTCATTTTCAAAAGCTAAAGAAATATGTTTTTTGCAGAACTTATTCATTGCGGAAGTCGTGCAGGGTTAAGAGGAGTCTCGCTAAAACCAAATCGCAAAATTTCTGCAATGGATGTTAAAAACTTGATTCACAATGGTAGAAGAATTGACAAAGACTTAAGAAACAGTTTCATTAAGGCAGATGACGACCATACAGCGAGCCTGTTTATTTGACCACCCAGCAAGAAAGAATTTTTCTTTCGTTTTGGCATTGACTATTTTTCTAATATCATGTCCGACAGAAAAGAGATTTTTGATATGTTTATTAGAGGCATGAGTGGTGGTATTCCTGGCAAAGCTAGATATGAAAACTTCCAATTAGCCGTCAACGGAAGATTATTAGATTTGTGCCAAACTGCCTCAATATAATCCCTAGAAATCCCATTCCAAAGCCTGGGATATTAAATGAAACACACCCGATCTCCTTATGCCACAATATGTTCCGTTTTGTTAATGGGATCATTGCCAAATATTTGACCAAGACCATGGAGTATGCAAGAACTTCACACCCAGGAATCACGGCTTATTGTCCAGGCTTGGGTTGTGCCTCTCTTGTTACCACCGAATTGTGTTTCAAGGAAGACGTAGCAGAAAGCGGTCTTCCCTCCTGTCAACTCGACGAAGACGAAGAAAAATTCTTCAATAGAGTCGAAAAGGAAATTACCCTGGCGGTGCATGTTGTGAATGTTTTTCCAGACCAAGGTTGGTTGGAATTAAATGCTTCATGTCTGGATGAAAAAATATCGAATTTCATACAGTAGATAAGGTATCATAGTCACAAAAATGGATTGTGGCTTAGAGTAGGGCAATCCTGATAGCCCTAGATGCGCAAACCTCGTAATTAAATTCAAGCACGGCATGTGGGACCGTGTCTAATGTGATTGCTTCGGAAAAATAAGGGAGAAAACTATGTGTATTACTTCTTTAAGCAGGATCCAAGAGACGGAATATTCAAGTTATTTCGTATAGGCTACTGCGATGACAACACTAGATTTATAACGGCAATTACAGACGAAGAGCTTATTGCGGCGGTTAGACAACTTATTAAACAAACAGGTGATCTCTCAATAGTATTAAAACTAGGTAGAAAAGGCACGAAATGCGACATTAGCTTTTATAACTTAAAAATTGAATCAATCACCAATCTTACCGAATTTTAAAGTGTTCCTTGGAGTTTTGCCAAGGATGCCCCTTTAAAGGGGGTAATCCCTGTCAAATGCACTATTAGGCCCGGAGACGAAATGAAATTAAAATTTAAGGAGTTAAGCGGCGAGAATTTAATTGAGATTAGGAAGCTCACAAAATTAGAGAATTGCAGACATCTTTGACTGACTTCAGATCTCAAGGCAAATGCTTGTGCTTCTCAGATTGAAGTCATAAAAAACATGAAAAAGAAAATTAACGAGCTTTCCATTCACAATATGCATGTAGAGCCCCAGAAATATTGCTTAAAATCTTTTTTTGTTTCAGTTCCTTCTTTTCTCCAATTCAATTCAATTCAATTCAATTATAACTTGTACAAAATGAAGGAATGTGATGTGCTCATTGCTAGGAAAAGATGCAGGTCAAGAGGTCTCAGCATCTCTGATTCAGACATAGATTATATCTCAGAAATCATCAACTAGGGGGGGGGGGTTATAAAATATATTGTTGATTCAAACATATTAGCGGTCGCCAGAGAACTTGGAGTAGATTTAAATTTCACACAACTGAGCTCCGACGCAACCAGAGGTAGACTGTATGCAGCGAAGGAAAAGTTCTTCAACGAATTAACATTCGCTCAATAGGTGACCGCGAATTTAAATACAAAGAAAATCAAGCAATCTTGTCGAAAGGTCTAAAACAGCAACATTCTTCCCTCACATTTTGGCACACATCAATCTGATATTGGATACGGAGAAGCTTTAGTCATTTGCATGCAAGAGGAAATGCTGCATCCGTTCATTCCTAGATGTGTAATCACAGACAGCGTTTCTATGAGGAATCATACCCTGAGGTTCAGAAATGTAGATAATACGGTCAACAGAGCACGCGTAAGAGAAGTATTAAACAGGATGAGGAAAGTAATGGGAACAAGAATGCAGAACCGATTCGAGGACATCCGCATCTGGTATAAAAGATTGAAAAATAGCGATCCGTGCTAGATCAATGAGCACACCATGATCTTACAGCAGAGATTAGCAGAGTTTGATAGCGTAACCAATCTATGGTTCAGAGAATCTTCCCGTGTGGAAGGACAAAAAATTTGGTCTACGGATTATAATGATTCTCATTCTTTAAGGAAGATCATCAAAATAGATTCTCAACAATTAGCACTGGATGCAAAATCACAAAAGAACCCCTCCAGATATACGAACATAGTCCCAAACTTTGAAATCGCAAATTGCAATCACTGGGCAGATGGCACTGCGGAAGTGGCTATGAGGGAAAATATCTCTGATATTGCTAATTTTCAATCTACAGTCCTATATAGGATAAATATCCCTTGCTAAATCCTAAGATGTCACTCCACATGGAATGGTGATTGTATAGATAAAAAACTGACTAAGTGTCTGCTAGAAAACAAAATGGAGGTGGATAGGATTCAAAGGCTTTGTCAGAAGGAAACGCAGGGTTTAGTTTTTCGTTTATGGGACTTTACTAATTTAAGTCTTAAAGATATGCATGTTAATTCAGGTTTGTTTAGAGCAGCCTCGGGTTTTATGAATTGTCATCCCCGGTTTTTTTACAAATATATTATCACTAGGGTGGGATTAGAATTGTGCAGGAAGAATATCACTAAGGAAACAGACAACGGAATCCAACAGATATTGGAAAATGCTCCTTCCAAATTGTTTAAGTTTACTGAAAATTTGCGTTCTTGTTCTTGGTGCGATAGCCAATCAAGCACGGACATATCCATTAAAAAGAAACTTGGCAAGAGCCTCAGATGCAACAGAAGACACGCCTTCTTCTTCTGCCAATGCAGAGAACTTTCTTGGGTATAAAATGGGCTAGATAAGATGATAAAAAAGTCCCTATGGTTGCGGTTAGATGAACTAGAAAAATTGGGGCATCATGGCTAGATTGAAAACCTTACAAAAATTAAATATGGAATTATGCAGGATAAGAGATTTGGACTTAGGTAGATTGGTTAAAATTCCCCTTGCTAGGTTTAATTATCTTTCAATTGACGGTTGGTTGAAAATTGTTAGTATGGATTCAATATATGATTGCAGGAAATACAATGTTATAATTCTATTATATATTTTTGGTTTCGGCACCGCTTTGCGCGATGGTGAATTGGAGGATAAACATGTGGGGGTTGTGGATTGCATCCACATGGGCATTATTCCCAACTATATTTCAGATCTAATCATGTTGGAAATTAAGGATATATGTTCGAGAATTCAAGATTTTCAAACAAAAGATAATATTCAGAGGCATCTTGTGAAAGGATGGTTTAAAGCAATCAAAATAGTGAAACATAAGTTCACAGATATCTACGGATGCGCAAACACTAATACAAAGAAAATAGAAGACAAATTCAGAAAGGATTTTAGCCTTAACTTAAATTTTATACGAAAAAAAAAACGTTTAGAGATTAGGGAAGCTAAAACAAAGGCCCCCACTCGCAAAAATGTGGAAAAAGATAATGTAGAAAAGGCCCCAGGCAATACTTTATCTTTAATACTGCTTGCAGAGAAAAGATAGGACCTTGGAGCACTTTCATTCAACATAAACCCTTCTGGATTCCCCTTCAACATAAACGTTGTGCCAGGTGTGGAAGACAAAAGGCAGCAGCTCGTACAAGTTTAAATTCTTTACTAACAGGAGTACAGAGCAAACTACTTGATTCTAAAGAAAGCCTCGACAAGATGATATTGAGCTTCTCTTTGTGGGACTTTTACAGCGATTGCACAAGATCAAAAGAGGCCATCAATCTATTCTTTGACAGCCTTAACGCATCTCCGTCTCAAAAAAAGACACACAAGAAGGTGTTTTCCAATATACCAACAAATGATAGAATAGCAATCCTCCAGTTCTATAGGGAACTCAGATTGCGAAGCTTTGATGGGTGGCACGACAGGGATAGCTTTTTAGTCGAGAAGATTCGGAACAGAGATATTGCAAAATCAGGGATGGAGTTGATCTGCATAAACTGTAAAAACACGGTCAACAGCACATAAAACAGCCCATTTTCTACCTTTTCTCGCGGCTCTTCTAAGCATCTCTCTTGTTGATTAGGCTGCAAATTGTCATTAGCCTGCGATATTGGAAGTAAACGAATGAGGGACACGCTTACAGAGGCCGACAATTTGGAAAAGCAACATTCCTTAGATATGGCGACAGGGACATGTGTCGAGCCTAGCGTCTCTGCAAATAATGGAATCAATATCTATACTCTAAAATTCTGAGGAATTTGGGTTTGATGAATGAAGGTTTTTTATCCCAGGAAGTTGTGCAACGGATGATTTCGCGGGAAGGTCATCCGCTTTCCAGCGTTTATGGAAGCACTTATTAATATTTTAAAAAAATCGAGGCCAGAAAATAGAATATATACTGCTGACAGTATGGAGTTGGAACACATCATGAGTAAATCTGAGGATTTTCATTTTGGGAATTTTAAAGGTATTTTTGAAGAAACATGGCCGAAAGGGAAAAAAGTGGAGTGTACTTATTGCCCCTGTTCTCAGAAATATCTCGCTCTGGGCTCTTGGCTCTGGGCTCTGGGCTCTGGTGTCTGATGGTAGTATTGAAGGATAGAGATGGCAACAAAGCATGGAAAGTGGGGCCTGTTTCAGCTTTCAAAAGTAAGTACGCCATAAAATGTTGCAATGCTATCACTAGTGCTTTCTCTGGGAAGAACGGAAAGTTAGTTTGGGTAGATTGTGCACAATCCCTTTGCGTCGAGGCAGAAAGTAGAGCAAGGGCTATTGTGCCGATGATCTTTTGCGGGATGGCTGCGCGGCATGACATCCAATTGATGGACGCTTGGGATAAAGTAGGGCTAATAAATAGCAAGGATGGTAAAGCCTTGGCAAGCGCCTCCAGGGATTGGGCTCTGAATATAGCTCATAATCAGAAAGAATGCTGGAATAATATGGAGAGCACTTTAACAGACCAGGCTGTTATCTTGGCAAACACCAGCGAGGATAGTGGCAAAAAAGCCAAATTCAGAAAAAGAGCTAGGGATCTCAGATCACGGAAATTTCAAAAACGGCGGAAAACAGAGGCTGGATAAGAACGACACATCTCTCCTTTACTGGGTTACTAAACACGCACATTTTACAAAGGTACGTGTTGTTACGTTTCATTAAGAGGTAGGAAGACAAATAATATTGCTCGGTTTAGATTAAGGTAAGAGTCGAATGTTCTTTAATTGGGCCTGGGGGTTTTCTCCTCTGTCAACAATAATCACGTACGCATATAGTGGTAGAGCATTTAACACGGATTTAAATTTAATAATTTTTGAAATTAGCCTTAGTTGTACATTACAGATATTCTCAATGAATCGCTTCGTCGATAGCAGGCACATAACGGGAGCTATTGTGAACGGTGGCGCCTATATTATTTTTCCGGGCGAACGGATTTTTGTATTGAAATTTTCTGGGACGAACGGTTTTCATATAAGCTGAGATAATATGCATTGTGGTTGGGCTGATATTGAATTCATGCAGGGCGAAGATGCGTTCACGTTTCTGATAAAGTTTATTCATAAAGTCTAGCTTGCTAGCAGTCCCTACTTGTAGGGCAACCGTGAGCCGAAGTATGCACCTCAATGAAAAGTCCTTCGGGGCTCCAGTATCTTGAGCACAAAGCCTTCTCTTTGGAATCGTAATTTAGACTCCTGGTTTGTTTGAGTGAAGTTTGAGTGAAGTAGTTGCAGTAGATTGTCCGCGCACAATTGCCTAAACACTCGTCTTTAAACTAATATATCAGAACAAACAAACGTACATACTTTATTTATAGATACATTATATAAAAATAAGCCTACAGTTACTCCTTTCTTAGGTGATGCAGAACCCATTCATAGGAGGTCACATTTACTCCTTCTATTATTAACACAACAAGAAGGTAATTTTCATACGAAAGCAGTGCGTGAACAAAATTAAAAAATAACGGGACTACGTTGATATGAACAATAGTACAATTTGGAGTTTATTCCATTTAGCTCGTCATAGAATTGCTTTTTCTTATGCTTTCTTTCTTTTTAATTTCTGTTTCTGAAGCAAGCCATGAAACTAGCCAATGTTGCTCATTCTGATGTATTATACGCAAGCTACTTTAATTGACATCAATCTTGGTTTTAGAAAGATTACATGTTCTACATTAATCAATCAATTGTTAGATCTTGGATTGTTGGATGTTTTAGAGCCTTTTATTTGAAAAGAGTTCAACGGGACCATAAGAGCAGACATAAATAATAAGATACATAGAGAACTTTGTTCTTAGATTGACTATAATAATAATTATGGTGAGTCATGAAAGTGAAAAACCTACATAATCTGCTCACATTAATTTTTTTAATCACGAGTTACAACATTCTTTTGCTCTTCTAGGGGATCAAAACATATTTTAGTTACTGTTTCGTATACATGCAATATATAAATATGAATGGTACTCAAAAAACGGTATCGATAATTTAGTAATAAAGTTTTGTCAGAAGTGACAGGAGAGAGGTTCTTTACGAGTCTCCAGGAACTCTAATTGACATAAATAATGTGCATTTTGCCTGGAGTTAAGTTTTAGTGTCAATTCTGTGAATGGAATTCGAATATTAGTAGAGAAATGCTAACGTTTCATCATTTTCAACATTATTTGATAACATTGACGGATTGAATGGTATTAGTTGATAAATGAAGTTGATTATTTATCATGTCCAATATAATTCGATTGCACATTGTCATCGTTCAAAACACTCCAATATATTTTTTCTCTGGACTATAATTCTAATGCCAAAGCTGTGAATGAATATAGAAGATAAATGTTGGTGCTTGTTCGCTCACAAACTTTATTTAATTACAGTACAGTTGTGAAACACATTTTGTAGCCTATAAATTACGTGAAAGATCAAAAACACGCACGTGTCCACTATCCTTTCCATTCTCATCATTTAAAGGAGATCCAACAGCAATTCGGTCTCCTTCAGCTGTAATTGCTATGGAGAAACCTGCAAAATCGCCATTGGACACACCCTCAATTTTTTTGGCTATAGGGATCCAAGAAAAGTCCAATTCAGAATACTCATATATTCGTATATATCCTGCATTTTTCTTTGAGTCATGTTGTGTTGCTCCTATTGCAATTCGATTTCCGTTGCCGGACAATTCAATACTGGCACCAAAGTAGTCTCCTGGATTATTTCCATCTATATCCATTCCTAACTGTATCCATGTGCCTTTTAGAGTACCATTAAGATCAGCATTATAGTGATACTGATATACACGAACATGCCCTCTATTATCGTCTCGGTTGGATTCTTGAGGCTGAGCACGAGTATCATCAGAACCGTCATTTTGCATCGCTCCCATGGCAACACGCATACCATTTTCTGAAACTGACACAGAATATCCTGCCTCATCTCCCATACTCTCACCCTCTAAAAATTCCCCCATCTGTTCCCATTTCGCCAAATCCGTATCGTACTGGTACACTGTGACTCCTCCATGATATCGAGCAGAGATGGAACTCTCCTTCATTCTTGTTTCTGAAACTATATCGTTACTGTTACTGTCTCGAAGGAAGGTCGGGGATATACGATTTTGATCCAAATCTCCACTAGATCCAATTGCGAGGACATTTCCATTCGATGACATTGATATTGACTGACCAAAGTACAGTTGTTCTTTTTGTCCTTTTAAATTGTCGCCGATTGGATTCCATTGATTTTGGGTGTATTCCAAAACACTTACTAAACCAATATTTGGAATTGATTTTTTATTGAGAGACGTAAAAGTGGAATGGCTTGGTGAACCAACTGCAACGCGCATACCAAAGTTCGATGTAGATAAAGAATAGCCAAATTGATCTCCATTCATCCCACCGCGAATATCTTCTCCAATTTGTTCCCAACGATCTTTTGTAGCTTGATATTGAAATAATTGAACATTGCCTTGATTATTTTGAAAACTTTCGTTAGAGTCCGAAAAGTACCATTTCGCACCTATAGCTATCGTATAACCATCTGGTGATAAAGATATTGATTGACCAAATTGATCTCCCGGAATTTGTCCAAAAAGTCGATTGCCCAAACGTTCCCATGCCCCGTTGGATTTAAATTGATATATTTGAACCATACCAGTAGGAGGTGAGAATTCTGAGTCAGGTGTTTGTATCATGGGTATACCCACTGCTAAGATCGTACCATCAGATGAAATGGAGGTAGAATATCCGAAATGAGCATTAGGTAACGGACCTAAAAGGGGTGTACCAGATAGATCCCATTTATACGGATAGTCGATTATATCAATTTCTTTCACGTCTTCTGGTGATTCTGCGGTATCTTCAGGATTATCCGTTAGAGTGGTTTCGACGTCTAATTCAATATCAATATCAATATCAATATCTAAATCAGAAGAATTATCTGAATCAATAAAGATATTAGTTGGTTTTTTGACGAGAAGAGTTCCATGCTGTTGATATTGAAGATACAAGGCTGTACCAATGGCAAATGCACATATCACTACCACGAATAGAATGTAGAGACGACACGACATCCATGGAGGAAGTAAACCCATCCATGTAGATTGCAACTTCTTTGCTGTACCAGTAATGGATCGTGGCGAATTGGAATGTGTAGGTTGAATCATGTTTGAATTTGGACTTTCATCATCATCGTCATTGGAATATTGAGAACCATCCAAAAAGGAAGAAGGAACTTTATTTCGTCTATGAGGGAATTTCAGTCTTTTCGAAGTGAGGGTTCGCCAATACGGAATTGCCATTTTTTTCGATTTTGTTGTATTCGAAGGTTTGGCCATACTTGCTATAGGAGGTTCCAGACCATCTTCAAAGTGAATATCTCCGTCTTCGCCTGCGTGACTGGATCGGCTAAAATCTAAAATAGCTGGAGTGGACGATTTGGAGGATTGGGACACCAACGATTTCACCTTATGATAGGATTTCATATCCGTATCATGATCAAACGATCTATTCGATTTGTATTCTTTCGTGTTATCATCATTGGTTACTTGACCTGGTCTCCATCGATAAACAGGTATCTCTGCTAAAGTGTTGCTGCTTACACCAGGATTCAATCTCAAATTCCTTGCAGTTACATACTTTTGGTATTCATGCTTATCATCCAAAGAATTAATTTGAATCCCAAGGCTGGCATTAAGGTTTGTTTCCGATGGAAGGCTACTCTTGGAAAACAAATCAGATTCAATATCAACGATCTTATCATATGTGTCATCCAGTGTATAACTACTTGTAGAAGACCTTGTGCGATTTATCAACCGGTCTAAGTGTCGATTACTGTTCGTGCCCTGGCTGTCATCCGTATTATCTTCTTTTTCACCTGATTCATGATCAAATTGGGGATTGAATGTTTCCAGAAACATGTTGTGGAGAACAAGGTTCAAATATTATTGTATGTTGGATTTTGATGAGAGTTGAAATAATAATTACATGGACGATCGTTATTGTTTCAAGTTCAAGCGAGCTCAGAGAAGATACACCACGAGTTTGTATATTTTCGTGCATTCATTGTGACATTGTCTATTGTTACATTTACATGAATAATTTGGAAATCGATTGATTCTTGCTTTTTTTATCTTTATAAGATTCAACGTATCTAATTATATCTTTTGTTCATGTATATACTTTCAATGAATCTGTAAATGCAACCTTACATTTAAAAGAGGTTTTGTGACAGCATTTAAAATTGAGCTCTTTATATATTGTCACATCTCTAATGTTTAGGTTGAACATTTGAATCATATGGGAAACGAAATTTTAAAATCACAAATACTTATGGACTCCAGTCATTAAATACATGTGCTTCCAAATATTATTTAAACACCATGAAAAGTTCTTCCCCCCAAAGGTCAAGTAAGATATTCTGGAGATAATATGTTGAAGTATGTGTGCGAATTTCATGAAAAAATGACATATCAGTCGTTCACAACAATGTAAACTACTCTAGACTAGACTATACTATACTACCGTACCTAATTAATTCTCCTTATTGTTGGTATCTTGCGTTTTGTTGGGTCAATTAAATCAACATCATTTTTACGCCAAGAACATGAGCGATGGAAAGAAAAGCTTTGAATACGAATTTGGTGGACCCATAGGGGCGCTCGGAACCATCATCTTCCTCCCATTGGTAACACTTCATCTCATTCATTTTGCCGAGGTAGGACATATTGACATACCATACCTCAAGTCCACATCGGAGGAAGAGTGTACTTATGTCATGAAAGACATTCTTTGCCCTGGATGTTCCGATAGAACCTTGATCATCCGTTGCGCTTCCATCATTGTAGGTTGGTTTGTCTACATGGTGATAACTTCACGAATCTTACCTGCGGAGTTTTTGCAGGGTTCAACACTTCACTATCCACCTGATCACTCCAAAAAAAGCCCCGATCGTCTTATTTACCGAATAAACGGGCACTTACTCTTTTGGTGCACTATGCTGGGCATAGCTATTGGATATCCATCATTATCGTCTTCCTCGTCAAATGGGGTTCAAATTATATTTCAACCAATCTCTCTACATCTACTTCAAAACAATTTAGATACTTGTGCCCTCTCCACAATTATCTTGTGTTTTCTCCTATCACTCTTTTTGTATTTGAAAAGTTTTATACCAGGAGCCCTATTAGCACATGGTGGAAATAGTGGAAACCCTATATACGATTTTTTCATGGGAAGGGAACTCAATCCACGTCCTTCTCCGAAGAATTTCTTCTTTGGAAACTACTTTGATTGGAAAGAATTTTGTGAATTGCGTCCTGGACTTATCGGTTGGGAAGTTCTTAATTTATGCTTTGCCTTAAAGCAATACCAATCACTTGGATACATCTCGGGATCCATGTTTTTGATCAATATCTTTCAAGGAATTTATGTCTGGGATGCACTTTATCAAGAACGAGCCATTTTGACCACAATGGATATAACTACGGATGGATTTGGTTACATGCTTTGCTTTGGTGATTTGGCGTGGGTTCCATTTACTTATAGTCTACAAGCTCAATACTTACTCCATCATGATCCTGGATTACACTTATTTAGTCTTTTCGCTATTATTGGAATTCATGCCTTTGGATATTTTATATTCCGAAGTGCAAACTCACAAAAAGATGCTTTCCGACGCGATCCCAATGATCCATCCGTCTCCAATTTGTCATTTTTACAAACCAAACGAGGAACTAAATTATTAACATCTGGATGGTGGGGTCGAGCACGGAAAATTAATTATACTGGGGATTGGATTATGGGTCTGAGTTGGTGCTTGACGTGTGGTTTTGATAGTATTGTTCCTTATTATTATGCTATTTACTTTGCTATTTTGTTGATTCATCGAAGTGTGAGGGATGATTTCATGTGTCAAGAAAAGTACGGTGATGATTGGGAGGAGTATAAAAAAATTGTTCCTTACCGTTTTATTCCAGGCATTATTTGAATATGTATTGTTGATAAAAAACGACTAAAACATTGCTTCTTTTCAATAAAATTGCAGCACTTTGTTCAACGAATTTACTTCTCTACTCAATATTTCATTTTACATGGTATGAAATAGTACAAAAAATTATCACATCGAAATTTACAGACATTTCGGCTCTGGAATTGGATTTTATATTTTACAGTAGGGATTGAAAATCTATCACCAACACCAGAATTTTGTTGTCATGAATATAGATATATATTGAAGCATTTATTAATGCTGTGTTGAGATTTAGTGCGGACATGCTCTTATTTCGAGATAAACAATTCTCTGCATGTCACTTCCCATCCTTCAAGCTACCACAACTAAGAGATTGTTAGATTTATATCATATGATTCATGAAAAGAAAATTTGTTCTGTTCCGCCAACTTCTCATTGCATATTTTAATTGAGAGATATGAAACCATTCATGAATTCATTAGGAATGAATGGACTATATTTTTTTACTTAAAAAACATAAATTAGTGATGTAAATGATTTCTTGTTTTTTTCTCCAGTTTTTGTTTCCTCTACAATAATTTGTTCTCTTTACTACTTTAAATTTGAGTCAGTCTCCGTTCGCATAGCATAGTGGAGGCCAAACAACGACGGAAACAATGTGCTTCAAAATGCAATAGAACGAAATCAAACTGAAATATCATGTATTTATCTACGTTAAATACAGCAGATAAAAATAATTAAATCAATATCAAGGTTCTCACCTGTTTTAGAACTGCAATTGCAAAGTAAACGATAAAGTTAAAACTAAAGTAGTATTCAAAACTAATTAGTGAGCTTATCCAATTTAACATCTAAATATACATATTCAGAACTTTAGAAAAAGATATAAGAATCATATCATTCGTACATACATGAATTATCATGATGTCATACATTCCTTGACAAATCTGGATTATACAGCTCTATAATTTTTCATTCCCCTCGATTTATAAGCGACTTTAGCGACGAAATTGATCTTTAAAATTCAAACATCCCATGCAACAATGCGCAACAATGTTCTCTCAATTCATTATACACTTTATAAGCTTCGCCCTTCTTAAGGAAGACAACAATTTGGTAAGTAGGTCAGAAATATTAGTTTCAGAACTCTCATAATAAACAAGCGCCACTTGTGCAGCAATACTTGACCTTATTTTCCCATAAGCCACAGAGCAGTGTTTTTTCTTCAATGTTGATTCAGGAAACGACGCATTCAAGACTACAGCCTGATTATCACAGAATATGCGTGCCGGTCCTTTCATCAAGATGCCAAACATCCGCAATTTGTAGCGCAGACCTTCCACAAGTTCAATTGCTATCTTCAAAGCGATTATCTCTGATGAATAGGTGGAGGTTTCAACTGTGTTCTGCCTTTTGGAGTACCACAAGATTGGCGAACAGTTGCAGTAAATGATGATACCAGTGTGCGAGCGCCTCGTCACCTTGTTCCCTGCATGATCAGCATCAACGAAGGTGTTTATATTGACCGATTTACCAAGAGGTAAGGGCATATTATGAGGTTTTGACTCTTCTGCGTCTGGGTACATTAATTTCATTACTTCTGCTCTTTTCTGTGGACTGGGCTCGTCCTTTAATGGTATCCAATTGATATCATAATCATGAGGATCCATCACTAGCCAATAGTTGCTATACTTTGCGATGTATTCGAATATGCTTATCGCTTGCACCAGGTGTCCAATTCTGGGCCTGGAAAGATATTGCGACAGGATAGATGTCTCGTAGAGCACATCCAGCCTTCCTAATTCACATATCCACCTAAGCATCCCAATCAAGTTTTGATAAAGCGTGAGCTTTGTCTCATTACAGAATTCTGTATCATCTAGCTCTGGCCTATAGGATACTGAGGTAAATGGTATTGCATTGCTCTTTGTTTTAGCATGAAATTTCATTTTATTTTTCATACACAAACCTTTAACAATCCTCAATGCTTCTTTGACATAGGTATT
>Ga0209092_10002610_pt1 | contig 16438 bp, 18 predicted proteins | sample FraStrMetagenome_FD_187446 | JGI IMG/M metagenome (GOLD analysis project Ga0209092, IMG submission 187446) | Marine eukaryotic phytoplankton communities from Arctic Ocean - Fram Strait ARC3M Metagenome (SPAdes) (version 2) | ecosystem: Environmental > Aquatic > Marine > Oceanic | place: Fram...
GAGAACATCGAGCTGGTCAACAGATATTAATCATATTTTTACTGTTACCTTTGGCGGCTATTCAGTTACTAACGGTGACGGTAGTGTTACTACAGTTAGTGGTGCGAATCATATGCGTGTGTTTTTTAACGCAGGCGGTACAATTAATTTGAGCGGTACTATTGGTAGTGGTAATACAACTATCAACAATGACTGGCGTAACTTAATGACAAGTGTTGGTACAGTTGTATTTGGAAGATCAACTACTTCAAATGGTTCAGTAGGTACTAACTATGGGTATTCAAACTTACCTACAGGTTATACAACACTTTTTAATAAGACTGCAAGTGCATATAGTGCAAACGATTATCTAATTGAAGGTCAAAAGAACGGTGCAGTTTTAACATTCCGTGTTACATTTAATGAAGATAAAGGTCCAAATCCAAACTATGACGAAGCAGTTACAGCAACTACAACTAGTACTGCACAGTTAAATAGACCTAACAATGCCAGCAGTGTAAATATTGCGGCGCCAACTTTCGCCAACACAAACAACCTATAAGAGTAAATAGTTATACTATAAAGTAGGAGTATAACCATGGACGAAGCACTAGAGAAGGCATTAGATTTTTCTAATTTCACTTCCACACTTAATGCTCAAAAACGTATATTACATGAAAAGTACTTAGATGAACTAGTAATGTACTCCAACAACGGCAAGTTTACAGTTTCAAAAGAACTTTTAAATTTTTGTTTTATGTTAACTTCTACAAGCATAAACAAAACTGTATTGATAGATAGTAACAGAACTCCTATCGAAATAAATGATGTTGAAGAATTTATGCTAAAAGCAACTCAACATTACACAGATGCAACTAATAAGTATTTAGAAGAATATAAGATTCTTAGCACCAAACGAAATGTAGAAGGTCTAGTTGATGTCTAATGGTGTATTATGCTTTGCACACAATAACGGAAAAGTAGATTATTTAAAGCAAGCAGAATTTCTTGCAAAGCGTGTAAAGCAACATTTGAATCTACCAACTACTTTAGTTACGTCTACTCCACAAGAGCTTGCCGACAACACAGTATTTGATCAAGTAATTGAAATAGCCGACGATAATAGTAACGTAAAGCGTTATTATAACGGCTCTCTACATCATCAAAGATTATCATTTAAAAATAATGACAGAGTAAGAAGTTATGAATTATCTCCTTATGATACTACACTTGTACTTGATACAGATTATATAATTTGTAACGACACATTCAAACATGCATTTAATAGTATACATAATTTTCAAATATATAAAGACGGCATTGATTTATGCGACTGGCGTAAGCATAACGAATTTAGTTATATTAATAATACTGGTATTCCTTTTTACTGGGCAACCTGTTTTTGTTTTACAAAAACATCAGAAACAAAAATATTTTTTGATCTATTGCAACACTTAGTAAGTAATTGGAAACATTACGAACAAGTGTATAATTTAGGAAGTAGAAACTTTAGAAATGATCATGTGTTTAGCATTGCTATACATATGATGAACGGATTTACAGATGGTAATTGGGCAAAAACTTTACCAGGTAAAATGTTTTATACATTAGACAGAGACATTGTAAAAACTATTAAAGATAATTCAATTACATTCTTGCTACAAAAAGAAAAATATGTAGGAGAATATATTTTAGCATCAACGAAAGACTGTAATGTACATGTCATGAATAAGTTTAGTTTAGGAGAACTTATAAATGGATAAAGGATACATTATGGTAGCTATGGGTAACGACTATGTACGTCAAGCATATTTGTGTGCTGTAAGTATTAAAAAAACACAGACAATTAAAAACGTGTCAATAGTAACAAGTGACGCAGTTCCAGAAGAATATAAAAGTGTGTTTGATAAAATTATCGAAGTACCGTGGCACGATAAAGATTCAAAAAGTTTTTATAAAACAGAACACCGTTGGAAAGTATTTCATTTAACTCCGTATGATGAAACAGTTGTACTAGACACTGATATGATATTTTTATCAGATGTTTCGCACTGGTGGAAATACTTTGCACAAAAAAGTGTAGGCTTTGTAAGTAACGTAACAGATTATCGAGGTAATGCTATTACAAATAATTATTATAGAAAAGCATTTACAGAAAACAACCTACCTAATATATATTGTGCTTTTCATTATTTTAAGAAAAACAACACAGCATTAGATTATTATAAAGTATTGAATAGAGTATGTGACAATTATAAAAAATATTATGAAGTATATGTTCCTAAGCAAACACCTACAGTAAGTAGTATGGATGTTAATCATGCTGTTGCATTACTTGATAGTGGTATAGATGATTATACTATTAATTCTGCATCGTTTGTACATATGAAAAGTAAAGTACAAGGATGGGAGAATCCAACAAATACTTGGACTGACACTGTTCCGTATTACATGAATGACGAATTAAAAATTGGAAATTATACACAACACGGACTGTTTCATTATACCGAAAATAGTTTTTGTGAGGAGGTGCTATGCAACATGTCAAAGTAAATACTCCTCAATATGTTTGTTTTAATCAAAAGACTGGCGAAATTTTTAGTGTAGGACCTAGTATTGAAGAAGGCTATCAGTATTTTGAAGTTACTGAAGAAGAGATTGAGCCTATTAAAACTTTTAAAACAAACATGACTGATTATGTTGTAGCTTACAATCGATCTGAAAAAGCATTTGTACTTAAAAGAAATATCTATATCGAACATGAAGCACAGTTTACACAGATTATGCCTGTAGATGAGTCTGCAATGTATGATTTGCTTTTAACGGTTGACACTAAGGCTAAAAGATGTTATATTAGTACAGGTATAGAACTATTAGATACAATGAAAACAACTAACGTAGATTTACAAAAAGAAATTACTTTTAGTTTTACAAAGAAAGGTGATCCGCACGTATTATACGATATGGCAACATTTAATATTGCAGAGCCTAAAGAACACAAGATCAATATTAAAGATACGTATAGTATCTATGCAAGTAGTGATATGGCAACTTGTATGTATAAGGAGTCGTAATGAAAGTTAAAATTGCAGAAATAGATATAATTTATTTAAGCTATGACGAACCAAACGCTGATAAAAATTATTCAGATTTATTAACAAAAGTGCCGTGGGCAAAGCGTGTACATGGTATAGAAGGATCAGATGCCGCACACAAAGCATGTGCTAATCTAAGCGAAACAGATCGTTTTATTACAGTAGACGGAGACAATACTATACGCCAAGACTTTATTAATCAAGTATTAGACTTTGAGGAACACACAGATTTAGAACACAGTGTAATTAGTTGGTGTGGTAAAAATTCTATTAACGGATTATTATATGGTAATGGTGGATTAAAATGCTGGCCAAAGCAGTATGTGTTAGATATGAAAACGCATGAAAATGCTGATCCTAATAATAAACAAGCACAAGTAGATTTCTGTTGGGACTTACAGTATATCCAACAAAACAGTTGCTACTCAGATGTACATAATAATGAAACACCGCATCAAGCATGGCGAGCAGGATTTAGAGAAGGTGTTAAGATGGCACTGGATCAAGGTGTAAAGCCAACTAAAGAAGAATTTTTAAAAGGCCATTGGAAGAATCTACATAGACTATGGATTTGGTTAATGGTAGGTGCAGATGTCAAAAATGGTAACTGGGCAATACTAGGTGCTAGAGAAGGACTTAGCATGACAATGCTTAGTGATTGGGATTATGTACAAGTACGTGACTTTGAATATCTTAACCAGCTATGGGGAGGAAGAGACGAAATGCCTGCAGATGTTTTACACAATGAAATTTTTAATTATGGAAATGAATTAATTAATCAATTAGGTTGTCCTATTTCTGTTCAACCTTTTAACGAAGAACAAAGTGAATTCTTTAAAACTGTTTACCAAAATCCTAGCCGAAATAGTAATCAACAGTTTATAGACAAGGAATAATAATGCAACAACCGCAACTAATTGAGGTTAAACAAAAACTAGATAAAGTAGGTTGTGGTTTCTGTTTGGCTAAATGGACTCAAGTAACGATTCATTTAGGTTCAGGATTAACACACAGTTGTCATCATGTTAAAGCACACCCAATCGATTTAAATGAGCTTGCAGAAAATCCAGGTGCATTGCACAACACCGGATTTAAAAAGAATGTAAGAAAACAGATGCTTAACAATGAACGTCCAAATGAGTGTGACTACTGTTGGCGCATCGAAGATAACACAGACGAATATAGTGATAGAATTTTTAAAAGTAACGATCCTTTTAGCTGGCCTGATTTTGATACTATATCTAAAATGACTGGTGACGAAAATTTTTATCCACGTTACGTTGAAGTTAGTTTTAGTAATGTCTGTAATTTTAAGTGTGGTTATTGTGGTCCTGCATTTAGTAGTAAATGGACTGACGAAATTAAAGAACATGGTCCTTACAAATTCAAATATGTTAATTGGAAATATAACCAACCAGATGAATTGCAAAAGCAAATACCACAACGAGAAGCTAATCCATATATTGACGCATTTTGGAAATGGTTTCCAGAAGCAGTGACACATATGCATACATTTCGTATTACAGGTGGCGAACCTTTGATGAGCAAACATACTAATAGAGTAATAGAATATTTAATTCAAAATCCTCAGCCTAATTTAGAATTTGCAATAAACACAAATGCATGTCCACCAGGAGAAACACAATGGAAAGAATTTGTAGATAAAATTAAAATTTTAGAAGACAATAACTGTATTAAAAGATTTGTATTGTTTGTAAGTGCCGAAGCTAAAGGAGCTCAACAAGATTACAACAGATACGGTATGGATTGGAAAATATTTACAGACAACGTTAAATATTACCTAAAACATACAAACAGTAGTTGTGTGTTTATGAGTGCGTTTAACGTGTTAAGTATTCCTACATTTTTACCTTTTCTGAAATATGTTTCTAGACTTAAAAGCGGATATGAAAATGATATTAAAGTAGATATACCTTATGTAAGAAGTCCAGGATTCTTAGATGCTAAAATTGCTTCAGATGCATTAATTAAGGAATACCTACATCCGTGTATTCCTTACATGGAAGAAAAAAACTTTAATAATAGAGAAAAAGCCCAAATGAAGCGTATTGTAAAAGACTTAGATCTAAGACATGCTAATTCAGATAGTTGGGAACAAGAGGCTATTGAAGGAAGAAGAATGTTTTATGAATGGATCCAACAATACGATAAACGCCGAAATGTTAATTTTTTAGAAGTATTCCCTCAAATGAAAGATTTTTACAAGGAGTGCAAAAAGTGTATGATATAGTCTTTATAAGTTACTTTGAGCCAAATGCGGAACAAAATTTTGACGATTTGTACAATAGATTTAATACTGTTGGAGTATTTGGTGATAGAGTAAAGCGTGTTACCAATGTCAAAGGTATACACAATGCTCATGTTGAAGCGGCCAAACTTGTAAAAACTAGTTACTTCTATGTAGTTGATGGTGACGCAAAGGTCGTACAAGACTTCAAATTTGCTCATACAGCAGAGGAACAAGACTTAGTACACGTTTATCGTAGTGCTAATCCTATCAATAATTTAACGTATGGATACGGCGGCGTAAAACTATTGCCTACTACACTTACACGTAATATGGATACAACAACTAATGATATGACCACAAGCATTAGTGATAAATTCAAAGTAATGAATGAAGTTAGTAACATTACAGCATTTGATACAGATGCATTTAGCACTTGGAAAAGTGCTTTTAGAGAATGTGCTAAATTAGCAAGTAAAACAATAGACAGACAAGACGAGGAGGAAACAAATGAACGACTTAAAACTTGGACTACTTATGCTACTGGAAGTTATAAGCGAGATGCGTTACGAGGTGCTAATGCTGGCATGCAGTTTGGCCTTTCTAACAGCTCTAATCTTAACTTAATAAACGACTTTGATTGGCTAAAGGAACAGTTTAATGATTGAATGGAAAGACGATAACGATATATTTGGAAGAATGTTAGTACTAACTAACAATCCTGTATTTAATAATCTTCGTAATGCTGTTGATAATCATAATGCTGATCTTAGTGATGCTCTTAGTTGGGGACAATTAAAAAGCAAACGATGGTTAGTAGATGAATTAGAAAAGATAGATTTACCATTAGGAACTATATTTTTATGTGCAGGCTGGTATGCTACTTTAGCCGCAATGCTTTTTCAAAGTAAATGTTCAATAAATAAAATTAGAAGTTTTGATATAGATGAAAACTGTGCTACTATTGCTGAAACAGTAAACAGGAACTATACTAAAAAAGACTGGCGCTTTAAAGCATCTACAGCAGATATACATAATATAGAATACACAGATTATACGTATAAAACAAAACGATTTAACGGAACAGTATGTGAGATTACAGACACTGCTGAAACTGTAATTAATACAAGTTGTGAACATATAGAAAATTTTGCAGAATGGTATTCTAAGATTCCCAAACAAACTTTAACAGTATTACAATCAAATAATTATTTTGAAATAGAAGATCATATTAATTGTTCAAAAAATATTTTAGAATTTGCTGAACAAACTCCAATGACAAATTGTTTATACAGTGGAGCATTAGAATTACCTAAGTACACAAGATTTATGAGGATTGGTATTAAATAATGGAAATATTACACGACTCAGAAGTTTCAAAAATTGTTTATGACAAACAATCAAATATTGTACACAAAACACTTAAACAAAAACCTGTTGACGAACATTGGGTTAGATTATACAAAGAATTTCAAAAAACTGCACCTGTTGTAAAAATAATTGACATGGTAGATGATCATACCTATAGTATGGAATATATTCCTAATATTATTACTACAGTTGATGAGTTTACACAAAGCTGGAGTCGTGAGTATTCTTTTATTAGGAATAAGAATAATCTTATAAATTTACATAGTACTATTTTAGAATCTTGGCAAAGTGCAATGCGTATCAGCAAAAATCTTGATGGTGATAGATTTTGGGCTTGCGGAGATATTAAACTTACAAATATAGTAGTTGTTAAATGTAAAAATAATACAATTAACTTCAAAGTAATGGATGCAGATAGCTGGGGAATACGTAACGGATATCAAAGTGTTGATACATTTTACCAATCTCAGTTAAAAGTTGCTCTTGTAATGCAAAGGTTAGTGTAATGTATAACTACGAAGACATTAAATCAATACACTTAGAAGTTACACAAAATTGCCAAGCGGCATGTCCTATGTGTGATCGTAATTGTAGCGGCGAAGGAGTTAACCCACATATCAAACTTGACGAGCTTAGTTTAGAAGATTGTAAACGTATTTTTTCTCCTAGTTTTATTGCACAATTAAACACAATGTATATGTGTGGTAACTTAGGTGATCCTATTATTGCAAAAGACACATTAGAAATATTTCGTTATTTTAGAAAACATAATAGTCAAATGTGGTTAAGCATGAATACAAACGCCGGAGCTCAAAGCGAAACTTGGTGGGCTGAACTTGCCGATATATTTGGACGTATGGGCAGTGTTATTTTTAGTGTAGATGGACTTGAAGATACTAACCATTTATATAGACAAGGGGTTAGCTGGAAAGCTGTAGAGCGTAGTATGGACGCTTTTATAGAAGCAGGCGGCAGAGCTCGTTGGGACTTCTTAATATTTGAACACAATCAACATCAAGTTGAAGAAGCAAAAGCACTAAGCGAACAAAAAGGATTTGAAAAATTTACTGCTAAAAAGACAGGACGTTTTATTACAACTAACAGTGAAAAGAAAGAATCGCATCAAGCAAAGAATCGTAAGGGTAAACAAACTACTGAACTTAAAAAGCCAGATGCAAAATATCAGAATAAAGCATTACAAACACAAGATGTTATTATAAACAAATACGGTAGTATGGACATCTATTACGACGAAGCACCTATTGTGTGCAAGGTTAAAAAAGAAAATAGTTTGTTTATTACAGCAGAAGGACTAGCATTACCATGTTGTTGGACTGCTGGACGTATGTACAAATGGTGGCATAAAGATCCTTACGTAGAACAGATATGGGAACATATTGACATTGCAGGCGGCAAAGAAGCTATTAATGCAAAGAATGGATTGCGTGAAGTGTTTGATACAGGAATATTTAATACTATACAACGTAGTTGGAAATACGAAAGTTGTAGTTTAGGAAAGTTAAAAGTTTGTGCAATGAAGTGTGGCGCCGAGTTTGATCCTTTTGCAGAACAGTTCAAATAAGTACATATACAATGGTTACTATAGACGATATTATTAAAATAGAATTAGAAATTACAAGTGACTGCAATGCGGCATGTCCGGGATGTGCTAGAACACGCCATATAGATAAATTATTAGTTACACAATTTAGTTTGAATGATCTTAAACGTATTTTTCCTGATGTACGACATATAAAAGGTAAAGAATTTAAACTTTGTGGTGTGTTAGGCGATCCTATGATACATCCTGAAGTGGTTGATATGACAGAATATTTGCTTGGCAATGGCGGAAGTGTGACAATAAGCACTAATGCAGGTGTAGGCAAAAAAGAAAATTATTATAGACTAGGAATGTTAAGTAGAAAATTTACAAATAAATTTATAATGCAGGCATGTATTGATGGGCATAGAGAAACAAATCATATCTACAGGGTGAATACAAAGTTCGATATAATTGAAAGAAACCTAAAAGAATTTGCAAAAAATTCATATAAAGAAAAGGATAAAAATAGATGGGTTTTTATTGTTTTTGATCATAATGAATATGAAATCAAAGCGGCTAAAAAACATGCTACAGAATTAGGTATGGGATTTTATACACGTACCGGTATGCGTAACGATTTACACAACTGGATTGCAGAGTTAGGTAAAAAGAATAACAAAACACAAAAAATTATTAGTACTAGTAAAGAACACAAGGGTAAGCAACAAGTGCTTGAGTTGGATAAATTAATTGCAACAAATAAAGTAGATACTGAAACAATAAAGACTATACGATGTAAGTATGTACATCAGGGTGAATTATTTATAAATTCACAACAACAATTATGGCCTTGCTGTTTTTTGTGGGACACTATGTTTAGAGATAAAGAAAATATAAGAGAAAAATATTCTGAATTTAGCCCCAATTGGAATAATTTGAAAAAAATGACTATAGATAATATCTTGGCTAGCCCGTATTATGATACAGTATTACAAGACAGCTGGAATCCTAATCATAATAAACATCTTTCAAGGTGTATACGGTCTTGCGGATACAATGCGGCCTACCAGAATAAAGTGGAGAAAGTAATATGAGTTGGAAGATTTCGGTATCAGAACAGGTGAAATTACAGATGGAAATTACCAACCACTGTAATGCGGCTTGTCCTGCCTGTGCAAGAGGGTACTTAACAAGTAATAAAACAGATGCCCCACAATACGGACTTTCGTTAAATGATACTTACATAAGTTTAGAAAAATTTAAAAGTTATGTTGACAAAGATGAATGGACAAACCTAGACAGGATTCTTTTTTGCGGCAATTATGATGAACCTACAATAAATCCAGATGTACTTGAAATATGTAAATGGATAATTGATAGTAAAGAGTTATTTCCAAAGTTGCCTAAAATATCAATTGCTACAAACGGCGGTGCTAGGAATGAAAAGTTTTATACTGAATTAGGTGAATTGTCTAAAGAGTCAAACCGTCTAAAGGTTAATTTTGGTATTGATGGATTTGAAGATACAAATCACCTATATAGAGTAAATGTAGATTGGAAGAAGTTACAAAAAAACTGGAGAGCATACATTTCAGCTGGAGGAGTAGCGTGGTGGCAATGGATACACTTTGAACACAACGCTCACCAACACCATCTTGTTTCTAAGTATGCTGAACAAGAAGGATTCGAAAATATTAAATGGATTGGTAGCCATCGACCTAATGTTACAGGAGTAAAACACGAAGGGTATACTAAAAAGGCAACATATTCAAAAGTTGTTCCGGACTGCTATAAAAATACTCGAGACAGTCAAGGACTTTTTATAAACTTTCGAGGATATATTACTCCTTGTTGTTGGATGGCAACTAATATGAATTTTGAAGGATTACTTAATAACTTTTCAAATAAACATGGTGTAGAAGGACATAAACTTAACGGAACTAACAGTATTCAAAGTTTATATGACTCTCAATGGTTTACAGATTTTGCTGTAGCTATGGAGTCAGGTACTATTCCAGTATGTAATACAAAATGCAAACAAAATTTAATAAATGATATGGAGTATGAAGTACTAACATGACAGATTCACCCAGTGAAACATTTTGTATCCTACCTTGGGTACATTTAAGCACAAGACCAGATGGAAGTATGCGTGTATGTTGTACAGCAAACGCAAGTTCAGTAGGACCTACCAATGATAAAGAGCATGGCGGACAAGTTGGTATCCTTAAAGATGAAGAAGGAAAACCTAACAACTTAAATGTTAGTGACTTTGAAACAGCATGGAATAGTACCTATATGCGTAATGTTCGTAAACAAATGCTTGCCGGAGAAGTACCTCCTAGTTGTATTAAGTGTTTTAAAGAAGAAGCCGCAGGACATAATTCAAAGCGTATGTGGGAAACTGCCTATTGGAGTAAGCGTGTAAATGTTGATAATTTAATTGCAAATACAAAAGACGATGGAAGTGTACCTCCACAGTTAGCGTATATTGATTTACGTTTTGGTACTAAGTGTCAACTTGCATGTGTTATGTGTAGTCCACATGATTCATCAGGTTGGATTAAAGATTACAAAAAGATTTTCCCAGCAGTACAAAACAAATCACTTAAAGAAACAATGCAGTGGCAAGACAAAGGTAGTACCAACGGAAGTAGTTATAATTGGCATAAACAAAATCCTACATTTTGGAAACAGTTCTATGAGCAGATGCCTAGTATGCAACAAATTTATTTTGCAGGTGGTGAAAGTCTTATTATTGAAGAACACTACGAAATACTTGAACATGCTATTAAAATGGGTTATGCTAAAGATTTAGAAATACGCTATAATTCAAATGGTGTTGAATGGCGTGATGACTTGTTTGACTTATGGAAAGAATTTAAATTAGTACGTTTTCATTATTCAATAGACAGCATTAAAGAAATGAATGATTATATTCGTTATCCTAGTAAGTGGAAGCGCCAAGAAGAAGTATTCCACATACTTGATAATGATACACCTAACAATACAGAAGTTACTGTAGCATGTGCTGTTCAAGCACTTAATATTTATTACATACCAGACTTTATTAAATGGAAACTAGAACAAAACTTTAAGAAAATTAACATGTGGCCGTTCGGTGCAGGCGGTGTAAACTATCATTTTGTTTATCATCCACCGCATTTAAATGTGAAAGTACTACCTGAATGGTTTAAAGCAGAAGTTCGTAAAAAGTACGAAGAATTTTATCCTTGGTGGGAAGAAAATTGGGAACTAGGAATTCCTAGCTGGCACAAAGGTAAAGTTACTAAAGAAGATTTCATGCAAGCCGGATACGGATTAAAGAGACTTGAAGGTATGCTTAAATTTATGGAAAGCGAAGACTGGAGTAGACGTCTACCTGAAATGCAAGAATTCTTAAAGAGATGTGATACACAACGTGGTAACACTTTTGCTGAAACATTTCCAGAGATGAAGGATATCTTTAAAGGAGTTTTAGATGTCTCATAATTGCTTAGAATCAATAAACAGTATATATGTTGAAAAATCAGAAGAAGGGTATGTAGTAAGTCCTTGTTGCTTGTATAAAGATAAAGGTAAAGTTTTTGTACCTACTTTAGATGATGTTCTTGACAATCCAACAATTAATGAGATTAGAGAAGGTTTTAAAGGCGATTGGAAACGACCTGAATGTATAGATTGTGTACGAAACGAAGCAATAGGTAAAGATAGTAAGAGACTACGTAGTTTACAAAGACCAGCTGATCAAATCACACGTTGGGATTTGCGTCCAGGTAATACATGTAATTTAAAATGTGCAATGTGCAATCCTTGGAACAGCAGTAAATGGTATGAAGATATAGATGTTTTTAAAAAATATCGCGGAAACATTAGAAATGAAAATAGCAAACAAGTTAGAGAGTCGTTAGATTGGGATTGGATTTATACAAAGTGTGTTGACACAGCACAATTTATCTATATAGCAGGCGGCGAACCTTTTTATATGAAAAGTGTACAAAATTTTCTTAACAAGTTATCTAAACATGAATGGAATTGTAATAACACAGTAATACAAATACAAACTAATGGTGTAAGCAATACAGATAAGTTTTTAAATATATTAAGTAAATTTAAAAGACTAGAATTTAGTATCAGTGTTGATGGTTGGGGGAGCGTAAATGATCTTATACGGTTTCCAACTAAGCATGATGTATGGTTAAAGAATACACAAGAGCTTGTTGACTTAAATTGCAATCATTTATTTTTTAACATTACTGTACAAGCAATGAACTTACCTAATGTTGATAAGTTAATAACAAAAGTCCAAGAAAATTGGAATGGAAAATACGAGATTCATAAACTTTGGGCACCAAACTATCTATCAGTAGATTGTTTAAAACCTAAAGTAGTTAAAAAAGTATTACGTGATACAAAAGTTGTTGAATTAAATAGTTTTTATAAAGATCATAAATTTAATAGCAAGTTAAATCAACGTATGCAAAGTTTCCTTTTGGATTTAGATACCAAAAGAGGAACTGATAGCAGAAAAACCATACCGTGGTGTTTTGAATAATGTGGACAACTGATACATTAGAATGGATTGATATTGAACTTACAAGTTTTTGTAACATACGTTGTAAAGGGTGCTTTAGAGAATTATCTACACATGCAGATAAAATTCTAAATAAAACATATTTAGACATTACTACTATTAAAGAAAAATTTAAAAAAGAAATGTTTCCTAATATCAAAATCATTAATTTTTGCGGTAGTGTTGATGAACCAACTAGTCATCCTCAATTTTTTGAAATCGTAAAACATTTTGCTAGTTGGGACTGTCATATTAATGTTGCTACCAATGGCAGTTTACGTAGTGAAAAATGGTGGGAAGACCTAGCTAAAATTTTGCCCAGTAGTCATAGAGTCACTTGGGGCATAGACGGTAGCGATGAATTATCAGAAGTTTATAGGCAAGGTAGTAATTTTAAAAAAGTAGAAAAGAATTTTAGATCATTTATAAAAGCTGGCGGCTCAGCTAATTGGCAATTTATTGTGTTTGAACATAATGAACACCAGTTGGAGATTGCTCGTACTAGAGCAACTGAAGAAGGATTTCATGCGTTCCAAACAATTTATAGTCATCGTAAAGACACAAAAGATGTAAAACCTAAACAAGTTGATAGTAAGGAGTCGAGCTGTATTAGTTGCAAATATGCTAATCAAAAACGCATATTTGTAAATCACATGGGTAATGTTATCCCATGCTGTCACCTTAATGCTAAAATGTTAGAATACCCAGTAAGTAATATTAGTAAAGATAAATTTGAGGACATACTTGAAGAACAAGACTATATATCTGATATTAATTTAAAGAATGTAACTATAGAACAAGCTATAAACGGAAAAGTTTGGACAGACATAAAAAATAGTTGGACATCAGATAATAAGATTCCGCGATGCGAACAAGTATGCAAACAAAACAAAAGAGACACGTTTATAAAAGAGAGATTATAATGAGTAAAATATTAGATTATGCAAATGAAATAGTACCGTGCCAACGCAACTGGGACGAATCCTATCAAATACCTGAAGAAGAAATTAAATATATAACTGACGTTGCTACTATAGTACCAACTAAGCAACAAAAAAGTGTTTTTTCATTAATGGTAATTACAAATAGACAAATAATTAATGAGATTTTTGAAATCTGTTATGAGAAAACTGACAAATTTATGACATTTAAAAAGAACTCTCAGGTTAGAGCAAACTTATTACTTGTATGGACTTCAGGACCGCATCCATATAGTGGACAAAGTTTAGGTCTTGCTGTAGGAATCTCTAGTAGTGCGGCCGCTCTAGCAGGAGTCGAACTAGGATATAAAACAGGATTTTGTAAATGCTTTGTTGCTCCCCGAGCCAGAGACTTACTAGAAAAGTATGTTGGCAAACTACCTGGCAAGGAAGTTCCATTAATGTTAGGAATAGGCAAACCAGACGAAAACTTTGATACAAGAGATGTAACAATCGACGGAGTTTTAAAAGCAAAAAAAGAAACAAACGGAACTAAAAATATTCCAATACATAGGTTGACATAGTAAATAAAAGGTGCTATAATAAAATATGAATGAAGATTTAAAATGGTCAAACTATGACTTCTCTAAAATACCGTTTGACGATATTGTTAGTGTGGGTCAACGTACTCTGCTTTATCGTGATCTATTTACTGTATCCTGGCTACTCGGAAGGTTCTGCAACTATAACTGTAGCTACTGTTGGCCTTATGCTAGAAGCAGTAAAAAAGATCATAGACCAACTGAACTTTGTTTGTCGACCATCGATGAAATAAAGAGACAGGCTCGTGAAAACGGGTTTAATAGTTTTCACTTTAGTCTTAGTGGTGGCGAGCCTACTTTTCATCCAGGGTACTTAGACATTCTTAAATACCTAGCTGATGATGTAGAAAACACAAACTATACAAGTATACACATGACTTCAAATTGTAGTCGTAAAATGAAGTGGTTCGAAACTTATGTAGAGTATGCAAAAGCATTTCATAGGGCAAGTATAACAGCAAGCCTACATACAGAATCTGTAAACACACCTGTTAAGATGCAAGAGTTTGCAGACAAGTTAATATTCTGTCAAGAGCATGATGTACAAGTTACAATAAACATGGTTATGGTACCTGACTGGTTTGAACGTGATTGGGAGAATGCATTGTTCTTTCATGAGCAAGGAATAAATGTAACCTTAAAGCCTATGAGCGACCCAACTGCAAGTTTCGTTGTAGATGGATATACTGAAGAACAATTACAAAAATTATATAACGGAATGCCACAACGTGCATATACTGATAAAAAACGTAAATGGGCAAACAGACCAAAACCTAAATTTAGTTTACTTCCACCTATGGAAGTAAGTACAGGGGAAAAAATACCTGCACATTATCAAGTTGAGTTAGAAGATTCTAATGGCGATAAGTATTATATGGATCAGGCAGAAAGATTTAATGCTTTTAATTTTAACAAGTTTAAAGGATGGAGTTGTAATGCAGGATACAGTGGAATTATTATTAGAGAACCAGACGGTAGTATAAAACGTAGCTATAGTTGTAGAGATGTACCTTTGGGTAATATTGAAACAGGTTTTAAACTTTTTGACAGTCCTATGCCGTGTATTACAGATAGTTGTGTATCAAGTGCAGATTCTAAGATACCAAAAAGGAAAATAATATGATAGAGGTAGCTATGTTTAATTGGCAAAATATGCAAGTATTCAATGCGCCATATAAATTTGTTATCTGTGATAACTTTTTAAAAGACCATGATGACAATTTATTTCCTAATCAACAATGGTGTGATAAAAATTTAACTACACGTGAGAATACTTTTACAAAAGCAATTAGTGCAATTAACAGTTTAGAAAAGTTAGATGGGACTAAGAAAAATTTATTAGAAAGTATTTTAAGCCAAGACTTCCATAATAAGGTTTGTAAAATTTTAAACGTACCGTTAGTAGACGAACAAGTTGCTGTAAGGAAAACAGTTGGTGATTATAGGATAGCCCGTGAGGCAATGTATGTTACAAATTTAAAAACTGATAAGGATATACTAGACGTACATTATGATAGTGAAGTTACTATTTGGACAGGATTACTATATTTTAGTGATAGTAATTATGGAGGAAGTTTTAATATACATACTGAAGATAAAAAACTTTTTAAAAAAATACCTATTAAGAAGAATAGACTAATACTTACATTGAATAGTGATAACAGTTGGCATAGTGTGTCACCTTGGCACGACGATAACCCACGTAAGAGCATATACATTACAAGTGAATTTAAAAACTTTGGAAGAGATGAAAATCGTAGACCTATAGGAGCAACAGAAGTATGGATAAAATAACAAACAAACTAATTAGAAAATTTGATATCGGATTAGATATAAACAAATTACAAGAAGACTTTAATAATTTATTACCGCAAATTGAAGAAATTAGCTGGTGGGGAGCAGAAGGTGCAACACACCAATTTCAATTTGCTGTTCAATCTAAATTCGGTAGTAATAATCCTTATCACGAATGTTGCGGACCACAGCCTAGTTTAAATAAAGAGGATGGCTCTAATCCTCTAAACGAAGGTAGTTTTAACATAATCAACGATATGTTTATAGGCACATGTTTTGAGGATGTTATTAGCAAGTTTCCAATTGATGTTAC
>Ga0209092_10002611_pt1 | contig 16438 bp, 13 predicted proteins | sample FraStrMetagenome_FD_187446 | JGI IMG/M metagenome (GOLD analysis project Ga0209092, IMG submission 187446) | Marine eukaryotic phytoplankton communities from Arctic Ocean - Fram Strait ARC3M Metagenome (SPAdes) (version 2) | ecosystem: Environmental > Aquatic > Marine > Oceanic | place: Fram...
GGGTTTGAAGCGGAGATAATTTAGCTGATGTCATTGGAAGACGAATTGTTTTTTGGTTATTGGCACGTATTATTCGTAGCATTTCAAACAAACGAGAGACAAAGGCGACGACCGAACCGGTGTTCGTACAATGTAAGTAAAGTGTAATCCTGATTTTTTCGTGCGTTGAAATGAAAACAAGAGAAAACCTGATTGTTTCATTTACATGTTTGCACTCTCGTGTGGAAAATTGAAGACTCAGTTGTAGCTAAGTTGAAGAGCAGTTCTGGGAAGAGCACAGATCTGTAAGAGCACGAATGAATATTGAGATTACTAATTTCCATATCTTTGGATATTTTTCTGGTGCACCGGCATTGATTGATTATAGGTTGCGAAATTTGAGAAGATCAATATAAATGAACGTCAATTGCAAACGAGAAATGAAGAAGAGGCCGATGTCGCCGTCTCCATCGTGCGAGGATTTGGAAGAGGATATTGACTTCTCAGCTATTTTTCCAAAGACAAAAATTCGACAAACAATTAAGGAAGAAACGTCCGGGCTGAAGATAAATGATGACGGACTCAATTTTATAGCTGCCTGCAGTGCTGTATTCGTCCGAAGTCTTGCAAAGCGCTCGCTTATGCTTGTAGAAGAAGGTTCCAATGATGTCGACGACAAATCAACGCTCGTGGACACGGCGCATATTCAGAAATGCATTGAAAGTAGCAATGCTCAGTATGTGTTCCTCAAAGATGTTGTGGATGAATTTTCATTGAAAACAAAATCATTTGCGGGAGATAAACAAGTTGTACCAGTACCTGCTGTTGCGTCAAAGAAGAGGAAGAAAGATAGGAATACTGCGAACACGAAACAAAAAGAACGGAAGAAAAAGACCCACCCAAATTCGAAACGAAAAGGTCTAATAAAGGATCTGATTACAGGAAAAGACGAAGAAGGTCAAATAATTTCAAATGTTTTTGCAATAGAAGAAGAACTTATTTCGAAAGGAGGTATGAATGAACAGCATTTAGAAGAAGACGACTACGACTACGACTAAAGATAACGAAACTGTTGAACTTGTTTTCACTTTGATCTATCTCATTCTATAGCCTGGGATCAAAAGTAACTGGTACAAATCTCCCCTCTTGGTCGTTACGATGACACGTACCTCCGCTGTTTAATCTTCATATCATGAATATGTTCATGTGGTCAGCTATGTACCGGGTAGTCCAAGCAGATAACCGTAGAATGTGTACACCAACGTTGAGAGTAAATATTAGCTAGAGTAAACATTGCGTCGTTCTGACCACGACTTTTCTCCACCAAAGCCCCCGCGTAAAAACGCCAACACCACCTTGTCATAAACGCCAATGAATCTTAGTAGCGCACCTCCACCACTTTCGATGGGATACAATTTCGAAAACATCAATGTTATTCTTACGCTCCACGACTAGATTATCGAGACGGCACTGCTCCGTTGCTACAGGACAGGTGTGTCGGCAACGTACGCTAAGTTCATCTGTGCCGTTGACAGAAGAGGAAGAGGAGGATTTGAACTTAGTTTATGGCAATGATAAAGACAATAGTAGGAATGGAACGAACGGCACCAGTGTTTTCCCAGCGCGGACTAGCTTAGCTGGTGGGAATATGATAGAGAGTATGATCAAGAAGCAGGTGGTCGAATCGTTGGCCAATCCAGATTCTCCGCTTTGGTCTTCGACGAGAAACAATAATGGAGCTTTTGACAAAAGTAGGAAACAAGAACAACTGAATGGAAATTATTCAAATCGAGTGGTTAAGGATGTAAACGCTCCGGTTTCTGATCCTTTTCCAAACGGAATTGTGAACGGTAATGTTGGAAGGAAGCAAATTGGAACACGATATGAGCACGCCTATAATGATCCACTAAATGAATGGTTGCTTCCGACCTCTTCCTGTTCTAGTATCGATAAGACGGAGTTAAATTTGCTTCCAGTCAATCCGTTTGAACTAACTAAATCTGAAATAACGACAATGACTTCAGGATTGCGTGATTTAGTGTCGCAAGCTGGTCATCCAGTGTTAGCTTCGGCGGCGGAGTATTTTTTCGGGGAGGATAGTGCCGGAAAGAAGGTTCGTCCGGTGATGGTACTTTTGATTTCACACGCACTAAATGCGCATCTTTATGAATTCCGAAACGAAGAACATCAACAGAACGTTTTGCTCAATCATGATATATATGATCAAAGAAAAGACTTGGTGGATGCGCAACGGCGTTTGGCTGAAATATCCGAAATGATTCATACTGCAAGCTTATTCCATGATGATGTTATTGACGAGAGTGATGTCAGAAGAGGAAAGCCAAGTGCCAATGCAGTTTTTGGTAATAAAATGGCTATTTTGGCTGGTGACTTTCTACTCGCGAGGGCATCGATATGCTTGGCGAGGCTTCGAGACGTTGAAGTGGTTGAAACAATGAGTACGATTATTGAGCATTTAGTACGAGGCGAAGTTATGCAAACCAAATCGAACATAGCGATTGAAAATTATTTGAAGAAAAATTATTTTAAGACTGCAAGTCTTATGGCAAATAGTTGTAAGGCTGCTGCAATCTTAGGAAACTATTCAAATGAGCTTGTTAATTCAGCATATTTGTATGGAAAACATGTTGGCATCGCTTTTCAGTTGGTTGACGATGTATTAGATTTTGAGGGCACTTCAGACGCGTTAGGAAAGCCTGTTTGTGCCGATCTCAGAGCTGGTCTTGCAACTGCTCCTGTTCTCTTTGCAGCTGAGGAATTCCCCGAATTGAACGAATTAATTGCTAGAAAATTCAGACAAGATGGCGATGTGGAAGTTGCCATGCGATACATCTCAAAAAGCAGCGGTATATGTCGAACAAAAGAAATGGCCCGAGCACATGCGGAGCATGCAATCAAAAGCTTACTAGACATACATCAGAGTGAATACAGAGATGCCCTCATTCACCTTGCATATAAAATTGTAGACCGATCCACATAGTACATTATATAAATTTTGAACTTTGGAATCGCTACAGGCGACAGGCCAATTAAGCACAACTGCAATGAGTTGTTGCTTTCTTATTAGTATTTATTTTCCGATAAATGTTGAATTGTAAAGATGTGTTGATCGTTGTCAGATCTTGCACTCGACAAATTGACGGAATTTATCCAAGAAAAAATGAATAGATCTTGTATGCCTGAGTGTTTTGGAGTGTATATCATACCGTATAAGTGGGGATATAAGAGACAACTTGATGCAATTGGAGATGTGGTTATGCCAGTAAGACTTGGCACATATAGAGTCTCGTTTAAAGCTTTACTTTGCTTTTTGGGATTAGTTCTAGTACGCGATAATTTTTTGGAAGTTTGATTAAAGAAACTTCCTCCTTGACTGCAAATAATCTTTATCATCAGGCCTATCGCGTACCCCAACTCTATATATCTCCGTACATCTAGATCAAGTTGCCGAACGTAGGTTTTTGATGACCGCCTTCACGCGGTACAGGAATGTAACAACTTTTTTAACGAAAATTGGCATAATTCACAGTGCAAATTTCAAATAAATCGTCCTCAAATACTTGTTTGTCCAAAAATAATCGGAATCCCACTTTTATTCCCTGTCAACATTTTTGAGACCTTTGGTATTTGATATATGCGTATATATTTGATTACCATTCACTTCACAGCTATCCATCTTGCATCATAAATTATGTTCTGCATCTGTATCGGTAGTTTTACACATAGAACAGTACAAATAATGATATTACAAAAAACAATTATTATTTATCCATATATACTATATTAATCACATCCGAAATAGTGGTCCGGTTACCAGCAAAATTCTGAAATGCAATCAAAAGTTGTCGATTTCTCCCCTTCCTCTTCCTATGGATCTATATCCGACGACATTGATGCATCATGACTTATTCAATCATTGTTGACGAAAGTGAGGAGCTAACGGAGGGCTTGAAAAAGTTCTCCTCTTCCTAATGAGGTTTTGTCGAAAATGGTTCGCAGTTTGACGCAAATTTTTAAGCGGGATTAGAATTTTCAGAACGAGGAAATGCTGCCAAACCTGTATCAACAAGAAAATTAATTTGTAATGATCTTTACATCATAAACAAATTAGTCTTTATTTTTACTTGAACGCAAGACTTTTTGAAACCATTATTACACTAATTGGCGAAGCTCTGCGCTCTTTGTTAGCTCTCTTCGAAGAAATCTTTTCAAAAAATGATTGTGTACTTTGTGTGTGATGTTGTAATTTAGTAAAGTTCGCTTATGACGTCATAACGCGGATGGATCCTACGGACGCGTGCCACTTCCGGGTTACACGTCTTTGCATCTACTTCCCCACGTTTGTGCCCTCGGGCGTCCATTGCCATTGCACACACACGACATAGCTAGCAAGCAACCAAATTATTGATTGAACCATGGCTCTTCGCACCGCCGCATTGAACATCGCCAGAAGGGCAGCCGCTGCCAATGCCTCCAAGGTAAGATTATCAAAATCAGTAGCAAGGTGCAGTTGTTAAAGGACGTCGATGGAGATGACGAGAATACGTTACCATCTCCAATAACCCGTGGATGGGCCGTCATCGGCATTTAACCCAGCTAAATTTGCTTTAAGACGTTAGTAACTAACACTGGATATTTCTTGGGTCGCGCGCTCTAATAGCTTGCCGGACGTGCTGCTTTGACCTCCACCCGCAGCATGGCATCACAGACCTTGGAACTCTCGACTTACCTCGAGTCCAAGATCAGCCAGGTCGCTGGAGCTACGGATGATTCTGCCTCTAAGTACGCCGAGACCGGAGCCGTAATTTCCGTAGGAGATGGTATCGCACGTGTATATGGTCTCTCTAACGTCCAGGCAGGAGAGATGGTTGTATTTGCCTGCGGTCTACGTGGAATGGCGCTGAACTTGGAAGAAGACAACGTGGGTGTTGTGATCTTCGGAGATGATCGTGATATTCTTGAGGGAGATGCCGTGAAACGTACTGGTGCCATTGTAGATGTTCCAGTAGGTCCTGAGCTATTGGGACGTGTAGTAGATGGAATTGGTCAGCCCATTGATGGAGGTGCTAGTTTGGACAAGTGTGCCCGTTCTCGTGCCGAGGTTAAGGCCCCTGGTATTATCCCACGTGAGTCCGTGAGTGAGCCTATGCTTACCGGGTTAAAGGCTGTAGATGCCTTGATTCCTATCGGACGTGGACAGCGTGAACTTATCATTGGTGATCGTCAGACTGGTAAGACCGCCATTGCCATTGATACCATTATTAACCAGAAGACCAAGGCCGATCCTTTGGCTTGTATCTACGTTGGTGTTGGACAAAAGCGTTCGACCATTGCACAGCTCGTTGGACAGTTGGACGAGAAAGAAAGTATGGATAACTGCATCGTTGTTGCTGCTACTGCTTCCGACTCTGCTCCTCTCCAGTTCCTTGCCCCCTACACTGGTGCTGCTATGGGAGAGTACTTCCGTGATAACGGAAAGCACGCTGTGATCTTTTATGATGATTTGTCGAAACAGGCCGTTGCATACCGTCAGATGTCCTTGTTGCTCCGTCGTCCTCCTGGTCGTGAGGCCTACCCCGGTGATGTGTTCTACCTCCATAGTCGTCTGCTTGAGCGTGCTGCCAAGATGCACCGCAACCTTGGAGGTGGAAGTTTAACTGCCCTTCCTGTCATTGAAACCCAGGCTGGTGATGTGTCAGCTTACATTCCCACGAACGTTATTAGTATTACGGATGGACAGATTTTCCTTGAATCCGAGCTCTTTTACCAGGGACAGCGTCCAGCCATTAGTGTCGGTCTCTCTGTGTCTCGTGTAGGATCCGCCGCCCAATACAAGGCTACCAAGAGTGTAGCCGGTACCATGAAGCTCGAGCTTGCCCAGTATCGTGAGGTTGCTGCTTTCGCCAAGTTCGGTTCTGATTTGGATGCTGCCACGCAGCAGCAGTTGAATCGTGGTGTTCGTCTTTACGAGTTGTTGAAACAGGGACAGTATGAACCATATGAACCCGAGGAGGTCGTATCTGCTCTTTTCATTGGAGTTAAGGGATATTGCGATCGCGTGGATGTGGAACATGTGCAAGCTTTCGAGGCTGCCTTCCTTGAGCACATGAAGGGTGCCCAGGCCCCCACACTCAAGGCTATTGTTGACTCCGGATATGTTCTTACAGATGATGTTGAGAAGAAGTTGCATGAAATTGCCGAAGACTTTACATCAGGATTCAGCCCTTAAATATTTTTGGTATTAAAATAATGCCGATTGATTTGTGAAGAAAGAGTGGTAAATCTTTATTTATCTCCGAGCACTGCAGGTCTGAATACAAATTAACAAATTATAGTACAGGTTATTTGCTATTAGTTCAAATTATTGAGAGATTATTCGTTGTTTACCTTGTGAAGCTCTATTACACATCATCACACTATTGAGAAGGTAATTAGTTAATGATAGACTAAAGATTAGTGTTGCTAATGCTGCTTGAGAGAGAACCCGTAAAATAATTCTGGGTTTATTTGTGTATGTAAAAAAGGCATCAAGTTATACTCTGCCTTGAGCTGGGTACATATTGCACTTGAGATTATTATCATGTCCTATCATGTTGAATTGTCTACTGATGAAGTTAAATCCAAATCATTTCGTTGCACGACCAGATCAAAAGAATTAATAAAGTCGAAAGTAATTGTTTATATCAAATTCATATTTCAGTCTCGTGCTGGGTTTGCTTCAAAATTTTTGATGGCGAAACTACTACCGCATCCACATGCACTTTCACTCTGAGGATTATCTGTGATGACAAAGCTTTGACGGATCATTTCCTCTACGAAATCTACCGTCGATCCACGAAGTAAATTCAGAGAACTTTCATCGATTATGACTCTAGCTCCATCCTTTTCAAATGTCAAATCGTCATCTTCTATAAAGTCATTCACTTCCACTTCAAATTTGTACTGAAATCCGGAACATCCCCCCGCATCAACGAACACTCGAAGATAATGATCATCTACGCCTCCTTTCTTTACTGCCAACTCCTTTATCCTCTTTGCACAGGCACTGGTAACACTCAACTCTGGAACAATTGGAGCTTCGTCTGTTGTACTTTTTGTCACTGTAATGTCAGGAACGCTGAGCATACGGATGCGACCCAACCTACGAGTGTTCGGCTCACTTTGGACCAAAAGTATTTGGTTCAATGGATAACGAACTAATTTAGCAGTTGATCTTATCATATTGATTTCGAAAAATGAATGTAGTAAAATAGTAATGTATTTGTGAATGTGCCTGATTAGTTTGTGACAACACTCTTAGAGAGAGATAAATAAATAGTAAGAGGGCATCGGACACTCATACATGTACCGAATGCTTCCACTTTCCACTTCTTCTTCACTCTTCACACATTTCACACATGCGACATGCGAGATCAGGCGTTCGTGCTTGTTGCAGGCGCTTATCTCGGTATAACGGTATACAACTAGTTTAGTACAAAGGCAATAAATAAATTCTAGCATTGCGATATCACAAACAAGATTGGTTACACACAATTACACACAATTACACACTGCACTGCACTGCACTGCACTGCACTGCACTGCACTGCACTGCACTGGACGCCAATAAAAAACACGAGTACCGCCCGCCCCCCTCCGTAGTCGCATAAAGCACAATCAATTTTAGATTGCCGGATTTATTTTATTTTACATACACATAAACACACACACACACAACGCAACAATGCTCTTCAGGCAAAAACTCGAACTCACCCTCGTCATGCTTTTCACCTTCTTTGCCTTCATGGCTTATCAAGAGGGTACGGGCAGTGTTGCATGGATTCAGTGGACCACAGTCTCGAAAATTTTCTTTTTCATTTGGGTGTTTGATTATTACTTTACCGATGATTCAAAATTTGTCTTCGATCCAGATGCTGATAACTGGCGCAGGAGAACTGAGGCATAAGGGTAGTGTTTTGTTTGTAGGGGTGGTTGACTCAATATCGTTTTTATTGAGGAGTTATTCAAGGTTGTATTTTCGGCGATGGGTGATGACTTGGTTGTAACGGTCGTAATCGTTGTTAGCTAGAGGAATGCAGTAACCATCATTGGTGTAATGTCGTGTGGTTTGTGTTTGGAAGCGATTTGTTTGAGAAGAAATATATTAAAGGTTTAAAGAAAAGATTATTTGAACATATTGGCTATTTATTGCAAGAAAATCACTTCGCGATTTTTATTTGAGCATTATCGCGAGTTTGTTTGCCTGTTGGTATCTTTTCAAGTTTGGGATTTTGTTGCTTTAAAAATTTAACTTCTGGTAGAACAAAGTTTGTTAGCAAAGAAAAAAGATTGTTACCCCTTGTGTACAAAATCATTTCATTGCTATGAACGCGTTCATAATTTACGTTTAATTCGCGATGCCGCTGCACCTAAGCACTTTCCTTGGGTAACGAAGGAGCGCTTGGCTTGAGAGATGTTGAACAATGCCCTGAATTTAACTGCAAATTGAAAAATTTTCACGGGTATGGTATTCTGGCGAGAGTGTGAATTAGAGATGTTCGTCTATCAAACAGGACCAGTGCGACACCACTGGACCAAAATATCTTGGTGACAAGAGTCAAGACAAGATTCTTGAGATACCCACTTATCACTTGTCACATGTTCTCAATCTCGTCCCAAGTACAAGATTCGGAAAAGATGTGGTGCTAATACAACACGTAGTACATATTTCTATCCAATCTACACTGTGTCCGACGAAAGGGCACATTTAGAATCTATTCACTGCATATTATGAAAGTAAAGCCTAAATCGCCGCGAGGTACTTCCATGATGTAAGGAACAAAAGAGATGTACATTTAGAAATATTTTCACGAGGGCATCCTGCCGAGAGATCAACATTTAAGAGGCTAGTTAAGATGCTCTTTCATCGCTAAATTACCACGATTACATTAGTATACTTCAAAACCTCATATTTCACCATTTCACTTTATACTTCACAAAAAAGTTGTTCCAGTTAATCTTTGTTGTAATGTAATGAACTCACCATTCTTCTGCAACCAACCCCTCTAAGTTCTATACACATGTACTGCACACAAATCTAGAATTGCGATAGGTTGCTTGCAGACTAATAGTCACTTCAATACATCAAAATTGAGACCAACTGGAACAATAACTTTGCAAAGCACAGTGGAATAGCATGGAATAGGTAGAATATACTAGTAGAATGTTTGGTAATTAAACTATTTTTCAATTATTCCATCAATTACTATGACTACAGTAATTTTCACCTTCTCTTCGTAATATATATCGTTAATAATCACCACGATACATTTTTGCGATAATCTTTATTATTATTTACAATTGTTAGTGGTGTCATTGTTATTCAGATTCAGATACGGTACATACGCGGAGTTTCACGCGAGACGCGAGAGAGGAAAACGAGCTCATCACATTCCATTACTTGAAACACCTTACATGTATAATCCCCAACCTTTCGCGCGTTTACATCATAATAAATCATGAATCTCATCAGTCGTATAAGTCGTGTATCTATATTTGAAATTTGCAATCACATCACGGATACGCTGGAATTAGCATTGAATTCCAAACGTGCTGAATACGTCGTAACCTCCTTTTCTTTTCACATTTTGGATGTTGAATGACCAATACAAGCATTCATATACATTCCTACAAACATGCACCAACATCGATATACCAAACAACCAATCCTAACCGCCCAAAATGTCAGCATCAATGTCAATATCATCGGAACAACCAACGACAAAAGATGAAAGCGGATACGCTCGAGCACAACATAAAATCAGCCTCAGCGCCATCCGACACAATTACTGTATGATTGAAAAAGCTGCAGCACTTCAAAAGTGCAGCGTCATAGCCGTAGTCAAAGCCGATGCCTACGGCCACGGTGCAGCGTTGACGGCTCAGCATTTGGTCGAGCGATGTGGATGTTCGTGCTTTGCAGTCGCGACGTTGGAGGAGGCTGTGAAACTTCGGAAGGTGTTTGTATTGGATCACAGTGGTAGCCCGTTACAGTCGAAGCAGCCATTTGTGCGTATTATGGTACTTGGTCCGCCGATCAACTATCCAAGGTGTTTTGATACGTACTTTCATTATGGAATTGAGGTGATGGTTTCGTCCCCCGAGGTTGCGAATGCGTTATTGAGATGGTCCCTGGATGATGATGGGAGGAGGTTGAGGCAAGTCGAAAGTGCAGCGTTAGAGCGGAAGGAGGAGGTATTGTTACAGATGCCTGCGAATAGTGGTGGTGTTGCCTTGAGAAGTGCGATGCTTCAACCCAATAAGGAGGAGGAAGAAGTGGAAAAGGTTGATGGGGTTGATGTGGACTACGTATCTTCCTTAAATCTACCAGTAGTCGGATCATCATTATCAGCGCAAAAGAATACATGTATTCTTCAACGAATGTCGAGTGTAGAGCCAGATATAGCAGCTGGAGATATTATTACTACTACTCGTGTCGAAAAGGAACATATTTCGGATGAGAATTGTAATCACTTGCTAGAAACTACAGCTATTTCTAAGCCAATTCCTAAGATTGGATATTCTGCCACTCTTTCTCAGACGAGCGGCGAGCATTTGGCGCTTGAAGTTAAGAGCATTTTATTGAACCAAGCGGAATTAAAGAAGAACCAAATGAAGACGATTTGCGAAACATCGGCTAATTCGTCAAGAGTTCCTTCTAGAATACAATCACGTAGCAACTCGCCGGGAGTGGACGGAAATCATGTGAAAGTTAAGAGTGAAACTTCATCCAACTCATTAAAAAATCATGGTCATTCTCCAACAGAGGAGATAATTGGATCTAATCGTCGACCTCAGACTTTATCGGGAGTTTCTCGATTTAAAGGAATTGAAGATGTTGCTAGGAATTCGAGGAACCGCGCAGTTTGCTATCAACAAAAAAATGAACAAAACGAAGGAATAGGACCGGTAGGGAAAAGTGAAACAACATTTAAGTCTCAAGTAAGACGCAAATTACGTTGGCACGCACTTATCGATTCAGGCATGGGTCGTCTGGGCTTCAAGACTGATGATTCACCTACGACTTTGAGCATAATTAAACATCTGGTAGATGCAGACGTCATCCAGAATGCACCTGTGGAATTTTTCGGAATGTGTACTCACATGGCAGAGGCCGTTGAAGGATCGAAATATACTCAATCGCAGATGCAGAAGTTTGTCGATATTCTCAATGAAGTAAGGAAAGCAGGTATAACTGTTCAAACATTGAGTTCGGACAATAGTTCAGCTCTCTTGACGAAATCCTTAAGCCACTTTAATCCCTCAATCTTAGATCAACCAACTGTTGATACAAGAGGGTTTGTGAGGTGTGGTGGGGGCATCTACGGGCAAAGGTCATTTACACAACTTAGAGCAGTTTCATCCTTATCCGCGCGTGTTCGTCATGTGAGCATTATGAATCCAGGAGATACAGTGGGTTATGATCGTGCGTATGTTGCATATAGTAGAACACGCATTGCAACGTTATCAATCGGATTTGCTGATGGATATCCACGTGATTTGGGCAACAACGTTGGACGAGTATCAATTCGGTAAGTGATTGATGGGATGAGCGATACTTATCTTTGTGCTTACATGCTTGCTTCAAAATGAATAATCACAGCGGTATGATTTTTCCAATAGCTGGAAATGTTTGCATGGATATGCTTATGGTTGATCTTGGAGAAGTTGAAGATGGAAATGATCATTATAATGGTTCTCTTGTGCAAGTTGGTGATGAAGCAATTCTATGGGGTCCTGACGAGTCGAGTTCTAATAATGGTCTAATCCAACTCAGCGATCTTGCGTCTACATTGAAAACCACACAATCAGCACTAACATGCGGGTTGAATATTGAGAGAGTTGAAAGAAAGTTAGTTGAATAAAAACCAACTTCACTTCGAGAGACAGTTGCTCGAAAGGCTTACTGCTAACTGCTAATTCATAGTTTCTTTGCAATATCAACAATAATTTTATCGTATGACGTTGTTTGTGATTCTGGTCGAATCTTATCCTACGTGCCTGTAATTACTGACTCGATGGAAGCTAAACTTAAAATAGCATTAGATTGGCAAGCTAAGCTAAAAATTTACTTAATAAAGATCCGAGTAGACTTCCAAGTATCATCGATCTAGCCGAACGTCCGTGTACACGGACGCGCAGCCGATTCCTCCCCTACCAGGCCGAAGTCTGCTCAGGAACTACAACAATTTAACGTTTCACGTGATATCGAGCTGGTTAGTGAAGGACAGATGAGTCGCAGGTCCGAGGCCCTGCTTTCGAAGGGAATAAGTGACATTTCCAATGATGAAGCAATTAACGAACAAATGAAGAACAAATTTCCTTCCCGAAAAATAGATACACCATCTCCGACTGAAGAGCAATAGAATGAGAAGCGAGCAAGCGTTGACAGAGAAATGGAATTCAAGAGTCAGGTATCACCAGGACTTTCTGGACTTCGTTATGAGCATCTTCAAGCAATCTCCTTCATTGAAGACTCGAAAGCCGATCACCTCGCCAAGTCTGCTTTTGATGAATTACATTCGCTACCAAACGATATTATTCGGGGCCGAATATCATGGCACTTCTACCAGATCTGAACTGGATCAAGTCTTAAAGATATTGCTGATCTAGAAACCAATGAAATCATGGACTGTCACCCGAAACGATAATCACAGTGATAAGTAAGGCTCTATATAAACCTTTCATGATCAAAATTAAAGCTGGGCATGAATCCAGTCAATATGCGGTAGGAACAAACGGGGGCGGATCACAACTTGTCGTGGCAATCACACTTCTTATGGGAGCCAATCCAGACTGGGGCGTAATCGCGTTCGACATCTCAAATGTATTAAATAAAATCAAACGATATTCTATCCTAGAAGAGCTATGTGAAAATATCGAGCTTCGACATGTATGGTACTACAATTTTCTGACTTCATCGGTCTAATTAATGGGCTTTTCACGAAGGCAGCAACATGTCAGATGGATGAAGGCGTCAAACAAGGTGCCCTTAGTAGAGTTATGTATTACGCTAATTTTCGTCTCGCTACATTCGTATCATTCTTAATTTAACCGAGATTCGGTACTTGTGTTAGTCATTCGGCTAATGTGATTGTAATGGAAACTCTACTCGAATCTTCAAATATTGCTTGACATGTAAAGTCTCGAACTAATTATCACTTTTCAGAAGTCCAAATCCTGCACCTCTTTCCCAACGAAAGCGATTCGACATATTGCTCACAGGGATCCTGGAACCTCTAATGCTAATGCATCTATTCGTTGCTCTAACTAGAGCGATACTCATTCGAGCATTAATGAAACCCCTTACTGTTGGGTAGGGCTTCTCCCATTCTTCTGCACCTTGTTCCCAACGAGAACAAAGCACCTTCTGAATATCAAATCAAACAAAATGATAATAAGATTCAATTATTGAAAGAGCATCCTTTTGAACTTCGTCTTGCTTTTGTTGAGCATTAGCGGCTAATTACTTATTTACTCAAGCTGTAGAATATGCGATTTTCTTCCACTACTGAGAGGATGATACTCCGATTTAATCGACAACTGGTAGTTCTGGTCGTTGGTAGTTGTATATTTCTTGTCATTATTGATTGACATTTCTAATCTCTCTACTCCTTTTCCTGCACATTTTCTCTTGGGTCTCCCACTTGCATTCAATTCCACTTCTATACCCTCATCTTCATCTGTAATATTCTTCTTATCGACCGCTTCAATTAACTCAGGACTACATAAGATATGCCTTCCACCTGCTGACAATAATGTGTCAAGATTTACTGGACCAGAACTACCAGTTCACGATTAAATCGGAGAATCATCCTCTCATTAGTGGAAGAAAATCGTTTATGAATGTAGCGGCTAATTACTTATTTACTCAAGCGGCAGAACATGCGCAAATGTCGGCGAAAGCTGGAATCAAAAAAATTTGTTGATAAGGCCATAACAGCCATGCTAAATGAAAACAAACAACTTAACATTGGACCGGTGCCAGGAAAACCTGTTTTTGGATATATCGATCCTAGTACAATTACAAATCAAGAGAAACGAAGGGCGTTAGAAGCAGTAAATCTGATTAAAAAGAAAAGGTGCGGTAAAATTAAAGGCAGAACGTGTGCCGACGGCAGCAAACAGAAGCGTTTTTTAAAGCACGGCGAATCAATATCTTCACCTACAGTATCTTTAGAAGCTATTGTAGGGACTTTGTTAATTGATGATCACGAGGATAGAGATATGGCTATTTTTGATGTTCCAGGAGCGTATCTACAAGCAGAAATGCCTAAGGAGAAAAAATTACTCATGAAATTTAGGGACGAATTCGTGAACATTATGTGTGAGGTGAATCCCAATTGTAGGAAATATATGATAAAAGAAAATGGCAAAGAAGTATTGTACGTGAAGATTCTAAGGGCAATCTACGGTTGTATAGAATATGCATTATTGTGGTATGAATTGTACGTCAAGACTTTAAAAGGAATAGGATTTATTTTAAACCCCTATGATAAATGTGTCGCAAATAAGGTGATTAATGGGAGACAATGCACAGTGGCTTGGTACGTTGATGATAATAAATTGTTACACGTTCAACCGGAAGTGGTCACACAAGTGCTAGAGGTAATCATGGGACATCTTGGGGAGTTGGAGATTAGTAGAGGCGACGAACATAATTCATTAGGTATGAAAATCGTAATGGATAGAGAAAACAGGTCTGTAATAATAAGCATGAGGGATCCGATAGAGGAGTCAATTAAAATGTTTGGTGAAGATGTCGACGATACAGTGGCGTCGCCAACGAATGAAAATTTGTTTACTACGTACGATAGGGAATCGGATGAGCTAGGAGAAGATAGGAGCGAAATTTTTCATTCAGTGACAGCTAAATTATTGTTTATAATGAAGAGAGCCAAGCCAGACATAGAGACTACCATTTTGTATCTTATGACGAGAGTATCCAAACGTAATGAAAAATATGGGAAAAACTAAGAAGGTGCCTCGGCTTCCTTAAGGGAAGTATCGATGACAAACGTATAATAGGTGTTGATAGTTTGAGAGATCTTCACGTATGGATTGATGCATTACATGCGGTTCATGAGAACATGAGAGGACATACGGGTGGTACAATGTCTATGGGTAGGGGCACAATTCACAGCAAATCGTCGAAATAGAAATTGAATACGAAGAGTACGACCGAATCGGAAGTGGTGGGTGTGAGTGAGTACCTTCCATACGACATTTGGCAAGTAAATATTTTTGGTGCCCAGGGTTACGATATAAGGAACAACTATATATATCAAGATAATGAGAGCGCGATAAAGATGGAAGTGAATGGGAGAAACTCGTGCACAGGGAACTTCAGACATGTAAATATCAAATATTTTTGGGTGAAAGATCGTATGAATAAGAAGGAAGTAGAAATCAAGTATTGCCAAACGACATTAATGTTCACTAAGCCATTGCAAGGGAATGTCTTTCGGCGTTTTAGAGACGCGATTATGGGATACAAACATATCAACGAGTTATTATTAGATCCATCCTTCTTACTCAAGGAGCGTGTTGACAAGTATAACAATATTGTGATTAAGAAAGATTGATCTACATAAATCGAAAAGCTAAAATTTTAGCAAGAATAAAAATTTCATGTGACGGTGGTAACAGAAAAGATGAGATGAGGATCAGCACGTAAGCTCATTAATATTTAAGAACCCGATTGCAGATATATTGTTTGTTAAATCGAATATAACCTATCCATTCTACCAGCAATTTCATATTTATAGTATGTGAAAGTAGTGTTGATAATATATTCTAACAGTTTCCTATTCCCTCTGAGATCTTAACTGGTATATCGAAGGTAGCTATTTGTATTCGCTTGGATACAAGTTCTGGCCAGATTTCATTCATGTTACAGGTTGGAGCAACGGTGCTAAAGTGATCGTCGAAGACGACGCGCTGTTGTGTTGTTACCCTGCCTGTATCAAGGTTGAGGACGATTGAGGCTGAGTTAGCATGATGTTGTGATTTGCCAAGGAAGATGCCCTTTGTGGAACGAGTGTCCCATCGATTCAGTTTGTCAAGACCGGTGCAAAGTTTGTCCTGGAGGACAAAACAAGGGCACCCGAAGGTGTGCATATGAGCGATGGAGCTCTGAGATGCACGGCTGAGTATGTCGAGGGGTGCCGGTTTGGTAGCGCTAGGTAAGTTGTTGTGTAGTTCTGTAGTGTACTTGAGAGCATATGGCCATAGCTGGGACATTAGGACCTTGCTTGACCAACGAGTAGAAGCATGAATTAGCATGGTCCGTGCGTGCGGATGGTGCGTTCCTCTATGCCATTTTGTTGATGATATCCTAGGGCGGAAAAATTAATAGAGAAAATTCTTAATGTAGCACCCCCCCCGAAAAATTCTTAAT
>Ga0209092_10002613_pt1 | contig 16433 bp, 13 predicted proteins | sample FraStrMetagenome_FD_187446 | JGI IMG/M metagenome (GOLD analysis project Ga0209092, IMG submission 187446) | Marine eukaryotic phytoplankton communities from Arctic Ocean - Fram Strait ARC3M Metagenome (SPAdes) (version 2) | ecosystem: Environmental > Aquatic > Marine > Oceanic | place: Fram...
TCTGAAGTATTGTCACAGCAGACGATCCCTCGTCATTAGTCGATGAGTTACCTTCCAGATTACTCATCACGATTGTACAAGATGTTGGAAATAAAACATGCCCCTGGTCAAAATAAAAACTTGTACAAAGTGCTTTAGAGTCTTTCAGTGTCCTTCACATGCCTCGTACTCGTGTACACGAAGCATCTGATATTGTGTTCAAGGTAGAGAAGGGCATCGCTGATCGCTGCCAATCGCTGCAAGATTTCACGTAAATGTAAACGCGCAACACTTTTACTACATATGTGTACTGTTTGAGATACGAACTTTAGTTCGAAAGAGAATAAGCAACAGCGTCAGTCCACATCCACCACCAAAACATCAACACAAAAATTCAAGTTCACCTTCCTACTCTTCTTGGAGGTGTGGGGGTTAGAAAACTCCGTCATGTGAGATAGGCGGAGTTCATCGGAGGAATCATGGATGGAATCCCTCCTCTACTACCCCAGACTCACGATGATGGGGAACTTCATGGGAAATTGAACAAGCTTTATGTGGAACACTGGATAGGAGAAAGCTGCCTTATGTCCGAACATGGTCCGTGGAGCAAAATCATCTCACGCAATGAAAGCGCTCTCGGGTATGGAATCAATCTTGCTTTCACCTCAATGTGCAACGAATATTACTTGATGATCCCAGATCATGAAACCAACTTATCATCACTAGATGGTTTGATGGATGAAAATAGTCATTGGGACGGATGGATCGTCAGTCAGTCAGCAGTAATTGCGATACAATAGGATCCGGACCCGAAATGGTGGAAAAAGAATGAAATGAAATGGTGGTTGTGCATGACAAGTGATGAGGGATACCAGGTTTGCAGGAAGGACACGTCACAAATCATACACAACAGAAAATAGAAGCATGCAGAATGTAGTCGATTGGTCATGGTCATGGTCATGGTCATGGGAGACTAGATGAAAATGAATGATAGGAGCAATGCTATTTAGTATGACAACAAGGGTGATGCCATTGGAGGAGTCCACTACCTACTACTATACTGTTGCTAGATCTTGTCTGACTGCTGCTACTAGACGTCCTTACTGTCTGACTGACTACATGTATGATGCGTTTACTACTGAATAACTAATAGATATACTGGTAAGATATTATTGATTGAAGTTACTATTCCAGATTAATATGGTATCATTCAAATCAACTCCACTTCAAAATTAAGCATGAGAAACACAAGAAAGTATGGTTTGATTCCTCGCAGATCTGATGTACAGATTCAATAAATTTCTTGTTTTTATCGTTGTTGACCATCTTTACAGAATATATTGCATTATCCAATTCACAGTCGTCGGTGTAGGCAACATGCAGTTAATTATAATAGGGTTCAAGACCAAGTGCTGGAGTGCACGGTATGCAATATTAGCAAAATAAATACACGCATCAATGTACCATGTTGGTTTATTGAACATCCACGCAATGTGTCAAGAGCAGACTATGCATCACTCGTCCTGATGCTCATTCAATTACTCACAGTCGATGTAATCAGCAACGAACGAGCAGATACCAAACACATATCACCTATATAGTAGCCTCAAATCATATCGGATGACATTGTAATAAAGAACTTATATCTTTGCATCCACCATCTGATACGATCGATTCGATCATAATCGCTGGACAATGGAAAATGGAAACTTAGATACTGCAGTTTAACAAAATTGCAAATCATGCAAGCAAATACGTTTTTGATACATCTGAAACGCAGTTTGTACCTGGTATCATACAGTCTCACGATATTACGAAATGTGCATTTCAATCGGAAATGGTTTGTTTCGATCATGTGGGGTGCGTCTATCACCAGCGCATGCCCCTAAACAAGTTCAGGTTCAGGCCGACAGCACCATATACTTCAAAAATATGGAACAAAGCAAATCGGTGAACAATATTAAATGACACACATCATATCACAACTCATTGTCATCATTAAGATATAATATCATGGCATCTGCCATCCGATACAATCCGATCGTGATTTCTGGACAATGGACACTAGACATTGTATTTTAATCGAATTGAAAACTATATGCAAATACGTGTAAGATACATACTTTCCGGTGGATGTTAATATCGGACTGATACGAAGTATATTCACAGCAGGACTTCATAGGATTCAGAAGGTTGAATCGTTGCACAGTGTATGCAATGAGGCGACCTATCCAATCTTAAAAGTTTGCACTACGGATATTGTGATACCGTTATTGAAGTTACATGTAAGGACTCGATTTTAATTCGCGTACCGTACCTACACACACAAGAGTAGATGCTAACTAAATAGTTGAGAAGAAGAAAACATCACGCCGATGCCGATCGATGAGCATTGATGGATCGAACTGGCATCATTTTCATATGTATGAACGATGCGAAGGCGCCATCAGCTAACATAGCATTGGGACAGACAGGACATAACGTCACAGGCAAACGAATAATTATTGATTCGACTTCATGCTAACGAAGTTGAGTCTGGCACCTGGATTATTCTTGGATGTTTATTATGGGTCTACGTTGAAGTTGGATTGGCCTTGGATGGATATGTTTCTATCCATCATTTTGAATTAACATTTACCTATTACTGCTACCATGCCTATGAAATGCGGTACGTGAAGGTTATTTTTTGAAAGTGAGGAATGCTTTATTCATTTGCTCGTGAACGAAAAATCCAACAGGGATAAGCTAAGACGACCCCAAATTTATCCTTTGTCTACATGATGGAGGGTCTCTTTTCCTCAAAAAAAACTTGTACAGTAGCAGCACAAGTAAAGAAGTAGTGGTAGAAACTGAGTCGACATACGTTGGCGAAGAAAGGAACCAACACTTAGGTAAAAAGAGGAATAGTAGAATGATCAAACCAGTCATTCTTTTTGGTTAAGCCAAAGTGGACCTTCAACTTCTGAGCAGTGAGAGAACGTTAAGTTTAAGTTTTAGAAACTAAATGTCAAACAACAATAGAAACAACAGCATCACTGTAAATAAAATTGCCAAAGCTGTTGAAGATATCAAAAAACACTCAGCAGGACGGGCTCGCCTGTAAACTGGCTGAATAAGTAGGGAACCTACATGATGATAAGTTTTCAGAGCATGATACGGAAGTTTTGGTGGTTTCAAGAGGTTGGAAAACATTAATGCTTCATGTGTTCAATGGAGATCTATAATATAGCCTTATTTTACTTACAAAACTTAGGCTTTTGATGATATTTTACTGGCAACGCACACCCACATCTTTAATGTACCAGCAAAAACTCGCGCACTCTGGCTTCATAAACTCAAGCGCAGCGGATCATCAAAAACAGAACAATGCCTTCTCCCAAACATCATTCCTTGTGTGCTCTCCTCTCTATCTCTCAACACTTTAATCGAAAAGAGATCAACTCATTCAAACCGAATAAACTATTATATGCATATGATGGTGATTTATGCGAAAGGGGCCATGGGCTCACCGTCGTAGTGGCTGACAACTCCTTTGAGAAGTGGGACACTTCCCTCAACCTTTTGTGCGGCCAAAAATCCCATAATACCGATCTGAGCCAAACGTCCATTGTTCAATTCCTTAATCAAGCCTTCCTCCTTCTTCTCAGCACTGGCATTCTTGCTGAAGCCAAAAGGATCGAAAAGGTTGAAGGGAACAGGATGGAACATCTTGTCAGTGTTCTCAGAGAAGTCGGGGAAGTCACCAGGCTTTCCTCCGCGCATATAATGGGTTCCGGCGGCCTCACTGAACCACTCAAGGAATCCAACAAAGAGGATGATCTGCCACTTGGCCGCATCGGGAAGAGCATCCCATTGCTCAGGGGGGCTCAAGCTTCCATCGATCATGGTTCCGGCAGTGTTCTGGGGCCAAGGGAAGAGAAGGCCGTTCGACTGAACGATGTAACCAACGAAGGCAGCCATAGCAACACGTCCGTGCTTAATTTCAGCATGACGAAGGAATCCGATGGTGGCGTCGTTGGTATCATCGTAGAAAGTGGTGGACGCGAGCTGGAGGGGATCATAGTACTTAAGAACAGGGTTAGACTTCTCGGCAACTGACTTAAGGTCATCGATGGCAGCATTGAGCTGGGTTCCGACCTTGGTGTTAGCAGTAGGTGCGAAAGCAGCAACAGATGCAGTGAGGGTAGCGGCAAGAGCGAGTTTCATTGTTATTATTGATTTGAATGTTTATATAGAAAATGTGAGTACTAAAGATAATAGTCTACGTTGATAGTGAAGAAAACCGATGTGATCGTGATGCACGCTACTCGCTAGTAGGCGCCTTGGCGCGATGTGGCCCTAAGTTGAACCTTTAAAGCCGAAGGATCGCGAGAATCCAATGCAAATACGAGTCCTAAATAAGCTTTCTAATGCGATCTTTCCCCGGTTCCGTGTTCAAGTGTTCTTTGTTTTTGTTCTTTTTCTCTTGTGCGAAGTTACACTAAGAGCAAAAACTTTGGGGGGGGGGTTATCGTAGATTTCTTTTTTGGACCGCGTCAGAGTCAGTCTCGGAGCATGCCACATTACATCATGCTCGTCTATCGTCGCTTCCGTTCGTTGATGATTCTTTGTGAAACATGAGCATTAGTAAAAGCTTTAGGCATTGTATTTTGCTATCTCCAGATTCTTCACTCATAGGTGGCTTCGAAGTGTTACAGATACGAAATGCTCTCAACAGGGAGAAAAACAATAATGAGGATCATACCTGCATTGCTTCTTTCCTCCCTCGGATTTTGCAGTATTTGGAGGGTCAAGGCGGCTTTTCAACATTCCATAGTGCGACCACGGTTTCATCAAATAAATTCATTGTCAAGACTGTTTGATTCACCTAATGTAGATCCTAATTTCACGGACGAGGATGATGATGAAGTGAGTGATCGATTTTTGAGTCCAAAAATTGATGATATTGGACTTCCTCTTGCGGATGCTCTTGTTGCGCAAGTGGTTGCACCTTCATTTCAGATATTGTGGATAAGTCTTGCAAGAGCGCCCAGACCGACATGGTTGAGTCCTATTTTTGCCACAGATCAGCTTTTTCCGAAGCGGGGGAGCCTCCTTGCACCGACATTGGTTCATGGTGCCGGGTTAGCTAGTTGTTGGATTGCTGGAGCACTTGCAAGCAGAAATTATGAGAAGGAAGCGTTCGATGTTTCTGAGACAGATCCCGATGATGGAATCTTCCGATATAGTGTCGTTGTCAGCAGAACTTTACAAGCTGGAGCATTTGCTACGGGACTCCTTATCATGAGTACGCAAATCGATTTGTTCGCAGAGTTTGGAAGATACGTCCAGCCTGGGGAATCAGATGAAATAGATTTCAGGCTTCTAACTGCAATCGTCGAATTGATTAATGATATTTTCTTCGAGGCTATTACATTGATTGGATGGAGAGTATACCGTGCAAGCCTAACTGCTAAGCGATAGTATAACTTTGCTTATATTTTTACACATCACATTTAGCGTAAGGAATTTATACTTTCTACTTGCTTTCTGCGAATGAGATCGATAGAGACGCCATTGGCGATGATGTACACATGTCTCAAAGGCGTCATACGGTTGAATTGAATGTTATTTTTGCCAACGTTAGACTGCTTATCACTTTCGTCACGAAAAGGGATCCAGCAGGTGGGATTTGAGTTACATTTGCTCAACGTAGTAACAGAAAACAATGGGATATCGCGTATTTGTGTCAATTCAAGTCGTCTCATTTGATGGGTTACTTACAAAGTTTGTCGACAATGAACTTAAATTTTAAATCGCAAACTTAATATTCTATTTAATAACGTGATTATCAGCTTGCAATTTTCTTTTTTCTTTTCTGATCTTCTGTTCTATCTTTCTTTCTCGTCTCAGTCTTGCAATTTCTTCCAATTTCTCTTCTGTATTTTCAACGATGGAAGTAATCGCAGATATTCGATCGTCCTGCTCGTTGGCCTGGTATTTCATATCAACAAATTGTATTTGGTGCTTCTCTGCTACTTTCGCTATTATTTCAGGTGGTGCCTGCCGACATACAATGCGCTCAACACCGGCGCTAAGGAGACTTGCAAAACATCGCTTACATGGAGCCATTGTTACATATGCAATACTATTCATTGTACAATTACCTAAAGGCTAGAACATCAGATACATGGATAGTATTTTAAGCGAAATCGGTCCGAGCTATAAGTGCAAAGACTCGCCTTTCTTCGACGCATCACCCAGTGCTACTTGCTCTGCATGTATATCACTATCGAATTTACGATATAACTCCAGATTCGTACCAGCGCCAATAATATTATCGTAGAAACTACTATTGGTAAAATCTGCGCTATTTTTTTTCTCATCTTGGTTTGTCACTTGAAACATGTTCTCATCCTTATCAGTATGGTTACCAACAATGACACAACCCATATGACCTTGCCTGCACGTTGAGTTTCGAGTAAGCAACATCACCAAATCCATGTAATTCTCATCTTTGCTCAATTTCTCGGAGGGTGCCCATCCATATAATTCATATCGACTATTCAGTTCGGTCCTTACATCGGGAGGTAAACTATTGGAAAGGTGAAACCTGTGTGATAATTCCTCACACATTTGCTCATCTTCAATAGAATTATTACCCATCTTATTCGTAATGCACTCTTTACTCATTCCATGAATTTATATAAAAAGGAAAGAAGCAAATGTATCTGCTCAGGATATTTTGCAAGTCATGGACAAGAGAGAGGGAATGGATCAAATGTATACACAGGAAGAAGAGAGGTGGAAGATGTGTGCAGTGCCAGTGCCACAATAGAGAGAGAATCGGTGGTTACAAATCGAGTGTAAGGAGTCAAAAGAAGTCGCACGTCGCACGGTCGGCTGGAAGCTGGAAGGGATCAGAGTTCAGAAGTCAAAACGAACTGAGAACAAGAATATCGGTTGTATCCAGTAACCGTTTACATACGAAGGAGAATGTCGAAGCTTCTCCGCATACCATCGTCATCGTCATCGTCATCATCGTTCATTCGTCAACGTATTTTCTGTTAAAGTGTGTAGATCAACAAAGTGTGACGATATATCACAGCCAAAAATCGATCACAAAACTATCACAAAAGAGTAATTACAATATACCGGTATTAATAGTCGTATATTAGAAATAAATGATCCTATCAAGCACTAACTCCATCATCGCATTTGACATTATATTTTTTTACAACGTGGGAAGTGTGATACTGCATTTTAAAAAGTACCATGGAGCAAAAAGCTAAGAGCAGAGACCGTCATCACAATCGTGATAAAAAGTCTCATGGCAACCGCAAAGGCAAGAGAAAGAAGAAGAATCCAAATCAGAACAGCAGCAATCAAAAGGATCAATCTATGATGGAAAATCAAGTTGCTCAACAGCATGTGACATCCGGGAGCAGTAACCGATATCAACTTTTTGACAGTTCGAAAGTTCCGGTGTACTCTGGAGCGAAAGGAAAACAGCAAAAATACGAGAACAGGATAAATTATGCTACTGATGCGAGGTCTCGTTCAAAATTGAGTGGAAAGAAATCTACTGAAGAAATTCGATTGACTTCCAGTACACGTGTTAACTTAGAAAGTCGCATCCCGCGTCTCAATAATGGAGAGAAAGGTGCTGAAGTACACACTGTGGCAGAGTCAGATAGGATAAAGTTTACACAGCTCCTATTAGATTTTCGGGAGAACGAGGAGTTAATGAAATTAGAGCTTCCAAATGATATAACTAATACAGAACGAAAGTTTATGCATATGCTCGCAGGACAATTGGGACTTAAAAGTAAAAGCTACGGAAAAAATGAAAACCGTCATATTGTTGTTACCAAAATTGATTCCGGCACAAAGAGTGCACGATTGTGTTGTAAAGATATTCCCACTTTAAGGATCGGTACTGGAGGAGTCAATAGTCTAAATCGCTATTTTGGGCAATATCCTCCATCCGCAGTTGAGTTAGCAGAATCAAAACAAACTAGATCTTCTCTTTCTAAGGATAGAAAAGATTGTACATATGACGCTGGCAATGAAATAATATTGAATAAACCTCGTAAAATTAGCCTATCAAATAACACAAAATCGCCAGATATTTCAGACGGTCCCAGGAAGATGAATATCTCAAAACGAAGGAAGATGCATCAAAGTGCTCAAGAGAGAAAGTTTTTACATAAAAATTATCCCAAATTTTTCGACTTAAGATCAAAGCTTCCTGCTTTTAATTATAAAGAGAAAATTGCGATGGCAGCAAGAGATCATAAGGTGGTTGTAATTTCTGGTGAAACGGGTACGTTTTCTTAGGTTATATTGATTATTGAAACACACTCAAATTCGTTCAGGCTGTGGAAAATCCACTCAGGTTCCGCAGTTCTTACTCGATGACGAAATCATCGGCCCGACAGCTTCAATAGCAGTTACTCAACCACGCCGAATTTCCGCCACGTCTCTTGCTGAAAGAGTTTCAAACGAACGATGCGAGCGCGTAGGAGATACAATCGGTTATCAGGTTCGCCTTGACTCCGCAGTTTCTGATTCGACCCAATGCGTATTTTTGACACCAGGCATACTGCTTCGACGTCTACTTTCCGATCCACTGCTGTCCGAGTTCAACTATATTATTATCGATGAAATACATGAAAGAGACAAGAATACTGAATTTCTCCTTATTTGTTTACGAGATCTAATCTATAAAAGGTCAGATCTGACAGTGTTAGTAATGAGTGCGACACTACAGATTCAGTTATTGATTAATTATTTTAAAGTGAAGGACTACGTACCACCTGAGATATCTATACCTGGACGACTTTTTCCTGTCCAGCACTTCTTTCTTGAGGATGTGCTAAAGGTGGTCGAATATGAGACACCAACTGGCCAATTCGAACAGGATCTGGCATCTGCGGTTCAGTTATCATGTAAAAGTCAACGAGGAGCAGATATACGTAGTAAGCTAACTTGTGTTATGTGCGGAGAAACAAATTTCACATGTCCGGAAGAACTTGGTACCCATGTAGCTCTCTGCGACGGCGGGGGGAACATTACAATGGAAGAATTGGAGAAAAAAGTGCTTGACGTTGATATCGCTGAAATTGTAGGTTTTGACGATAGCCTCAAACCTAATATAGTTGATGATTCTGATGAATTTGGAGAAGAGGTAGCAATAGTTGACAATGATGATGATAAGTATGCCGATGAAAGTAGCGACGAGACAGACTTTGTAAGCAATCCCATGTTCAGCATTTCGCAAGACAGAACTGCCAATAAACGTCTTGAGAGCTATCAGGCAAGTCACGACGATGAAGACATAGACTATGATTTGTTATTCGACTTGATAAGATATATTGATGGATCTTCATTTGGAGATGGTGCCATTCTTGTATTTTTACCCGGTAAGTGTACGAAAAGAAATACTGCCGCTCTAGCTTAATGTAAAATTGGTTTTTATCATTTCAGGTTGGCAAGAGATATCCGAAACTGAGCTGATGTTACGAACAAATTACCCTTTCAATGATGTAATTAAGTACACCGTTTTGCCATTGCATTCAGGAATTTCCTCAAAAGATCAGAAAAAGTGCTTTTTACGTCCACCGGAAGGAATAAGAAAGATAATTCTTTCGACTAATATTGCCGAGACGTCAGTAACTATTGAAGATGTGTCGTTTGTATGTCTAAAATTCTACTTATTTTGGTCGAATCAATCGTTTACAAGCAATTTTTCTTTCATTCATAGGTAATCGATACCGGAAGGGCCAAGGAGAAGAACTATGATCCTCATTTAAATTCCTCTACTCTACAGCCAGTATGGATATCGTCAGCATCAGCGAAACAACGAGCAGGTAGGGCAGGGAGAACGAAAGCTGGTGTAGCTTTTCGACTATTTTCACGACAGCGTTCTGAGTCAATGATTGACTTTCAGGAGAGTGAGCTATTGCGAACTCCGCTTGTAAGTGTTTTTATTATTGCTTATGTAGTGGCTTTCTGACCATTACTTTCACGATAGGAAGAGATATGCCTGCAATGTAAGAAACTTGGCGTTGCCCCCGGTGGAGAAGACGATGAGAATGGTATTGGTGCATTTCTTGAAAAGGCACTTACAGCACCTCATCCAAAATCGATTGAAAATGCAATTAATCTTTTAGTGAACCTTGGAGCGATGGAAAGCAAAACACATAACCTTACAGATCTTGGCAACCGTCTTGCTTTATTAAGTATGGAACCTCGCGTAGGTAAAATGGTGATTTGGAGCTACCTGCTTGGATGCTCTCGATCCTCCGCATCTGCTGGTGTTGCAATGTCATACAAAAGCCCATTCATTTTACCACCGAACAATATGAAGAAAGTCGCAAATGGATCTCGTGTGGCTTTGAGTCGGCGCTCTGAAAGTGACCAAATTACAATATTGCATAGTTTGCGCGCCTTTGAAACAGCAGAACGCAAGGGATCTAGTGCGGCTCGCGAGTTTTGTCGCAAGCATTATTTATCTTTTCCAACCATCAAAATGATCCGAGATTTAAAGTCAAATACTGTCCGAGAATTATCAGTTTCTGGTTTTGTAGATCCGAATAATGCCGGTTTTCAAAACCGAAATGATGGCGTAAGTGCTATACTACAAGCTGCCATTTGCGCTGGCTTGTACCCCAATGTGGCGACTCGCCAGAAAGGGGATGTTAACTTTTCAACAATGACGAATAAAAAAGCAAAGGTTCACATAAGTAGTGTTAATGGGTTTCGTGGGCAGGCTCTTTATGAAAAGTGCCAAGTTAGAAAGGGTGATATGCAGTTTATAGTTTTTGGAGAGTTAGTTAAAGGAGTGAGAACGTTTACAATGAGTCAGACAACTCACTTACATTCTCCATTGCCAATTTTTCTCTTTTGTGGAAATTTGCACGCAAGAGGATCGTTTCAAGAAGAAGGCGAATCAGGCGATGAATCGAATTCATATTCTATACTTTCCGTGGACGATTGGATCTCCTTTCGATGCCCTTCTATTGTAGCTTCACATGTTGTGATGTTGAGAAAAAGGCTATCCCTTCTTTTCGATAAGTTTGTCAGAACTACATCTCTGAAAGACTTTGATCCTTACGAAAGAGATTTGCTGTCGACGACTTGCTCGAGTTTAGTTTCCTGTTTTGAAGAATACAATGCCAAAGTCACTTCTCGTCACAAGTAAGTGGGAAGAAAAAATATGTAGGAGAAATTCATTAAACTTGGTGATCGGATTATAAACGTTGAGTTTAAAATTGCTGAATATCTTACTGAATGCAATCAAGACGCAATTCTTATCATGCGATAGTGAATCTATATTTGAAAAGATGAACGTAATGGGATAAACGGTGCCAAGTGCCTCGCAACTTGCATACTTCGGTTTTGGGGAGAATCTAACTCTCTTTATGAGCTTTGTATAATGAAGAAGACAAGGATTCTTAACTTTTCATAAGACAATATTTCTTTCCTATTCTATGTCTTGTTTGTATCATTATATTTCCTCCGCATATAATCCATTCTTGCGAGAAAATAAATGTATGCAACAATCACGGAACAAAAACTCAACAAAAATATTAATAACATTTTCACCGATTTCTCGGATCACCTAAAGAGATTCATATTTCATATTGTCTACAAATCGATTTTTCTTTTTGGCGGTCTCTCCTTGCGAAATCCTTTTCTGTGAAGACATCGACATCTCTCTCTTATAGAGAGAGAGTGAGTGTATGTGTAAAGTTCGTGAATGCGTGTGTGATATGTACGTGATGCAGTGATGCATCGGCGTAAAGACATCAAAATTGCATTGGTTCAAGTTATGCGTTAAAACTGATGACGATCTTTCACAAAAAGATCCACATCATCCTAAAAGATCCACGTCAAATTTTTGCGTCAAATTTTGGGCTTTCCAACATAAATTGGAAGCCTAAAATGCTTCTCTCATGTCAGAAAAGTATACGCACGATGTGCGTCATGAGCGAAGTTCTGGAACTTTAGCCTGATGTCATTGGGTGTCATATATTTGAACACACATTGACGAAGATTTGATTGGGCAAACTTGATTTGTATTTTGTAACAAAAATCGCGATTTACGTACGCATTTGTAAGACTATCCCAGTTTTGAAAATTGAAAAATTTCTCGACCAAAATTGTTTGAGATGAATAAAAACAACCTCTTGATTTTCTATCGAGAAATGGTTTGATACAAAGTCCTATTAATATAATACATGTACTTGGATAACTATGAGCATACTACTTATAGAACTGCGACCTATTGAGCAAAATGAAATTTGAGTTTCTATTGCGAATCCATAGATAGAATGCTCTTGATCGCGACTCCTTTTATACTTTTTCCCAATATCCTTTACAAAATGAGTTCACACAATCACACAGTTTCGGCGGGAGCAAACCGGCCTAGCTAAATGTTCGAAACGAGCTCATCCTGTGCACCATTCATCCGTTGCACGTTAATAATTCAAGAAAGTATTGTTACAACCACGTCATTCCCGCTTACCACGCGTACGAATCCAATTTTTTAATTTTCAACCGAGTACAAATTTCCAAGCCAAAATCGAGTTTACAAAAAAAACCTGTACTGCACACACAAAACAGAGAAAACACATGCGAAACTGATGTCACATTTCACACATAAAATTGAAACATCAACCATCCATCAAAGAAAATCTTCCGATCTACGTATTCGTGTACCTGTCACCCATCAACCAAAAACTTGAGATATAGGAACGTGAGCGATCTCACACAATATCCATATTGTGTGTATCCTTTGCTAGCCATGCTCCCACTAACCTCATTCCTGATAATAACACGCCTCACCACAACAGCTGCTGAATCCAACAATTCTCCTTACACCTCCTACAATAAACGAAAGTCCACTCGTTCCTCAATCTCCTCTAATTTAGCCCCTGACTTGCAAAGGGGCGGGAAAGAGGATGACGACCCCTTCGGCTTTGGTACCCCGCCGGATCTGAAGGAGGCATTGCATTTGTATGATGATGATCGTGATATTGGTCATGATGATGATGATGATGATTATGATGATGATATTGGTCTAACTTCGAGTAGTGTTGCTGACAGAAGTGAGAGCAGCAACTATTTCGAGGATGGGAACTTTCGCAGGGCCGAAGAGAAGACGAACAATAATATGAATGGTAACCATGAGGATTATAGGTCGAATTATGATTACAGCAGTGATGCTACGGCTGGTACGTATACCTCTTCATCTTGGGACGATGATGATGATGTTGATATGTCAACGTCAACGTCAACGTCGTCTCCGAAGGATGCACTGTATGATGCATACAATCAGTTACATACCTTGGCACAGGATTTTGAAAAACCGTTCGATGCTCCTGCAGTGTGTGTAGTGGGACATCAATCAAGTGGGAAGTCGGCACTTATTGAAGCTCTGATGGGATTTCAATTCAACCAAGTGGGTGGCGGAACTAAGACTCGACGTCCGATTGCACTTCGGATGCAGTATAATCCTCAATGTACAACGCCGAGGTGCTATTTGATTGGGGACGACGGGGTTGAACGACCTAAGAATATGGCGGATATTCAACGATATATAGAAGCTGAGAACTTGAGGTTGGAACGCGATCCGATGCGATGCTTCGATTCGCGAGAGATTAATATTCGGATGGAGTACAAGTATTGTCCGAATATGATACTAATTGACACTCCTGGACTGATTGCAGCTCCAAGGTTGCAGCGAATGGCGACTGGTACGAATGCCAATGCACAACAACGAGCTTTGTGGGCTTCTGCGAGAGAAGCGGAAAAACTTGTTGTGCAAAAAATGAAATGTCAGGATTACATTATTTTATGTGTGGAGGATACGGCTGATTGGAAGCATGGACATACTCGTGAAGTGGTGCAAAAGGCCGATCCCGATTTGAGTAGAACGGTCATTGTAAATACAAAATTGGATACGAAGGTCCCGCAGTTTGGTACGCCAGGAGATGTTGAAGAATTTCTTAGAGCAAACATCGTACGGCAGCTGAATCCGCACAACTTGGGCGGGCCATATTTTACGAGCGTTCCTAGCGGACGTGTGGGTATGGGTCAGATATTTTCTTTTAAAAGCAACGAAGAGTTTGTACAGGCTTGTGCTGAGAATGAAGATTCCGATTTGGCAGTTATTACGCAAAGATTAAAAATGGGGCTGAACGATTCGCAGGTCAGCGATTTACTTCCACGTGTGGGCCTATCCAATTTGCGTAACTATTTGGAGAAAAAAGTTGACGAAACGTACCGTCGCAACGTGGCCAAAATATTGCCGTTGCTTAGGACGGAACATCAAAAATGCTCCAAGAAATTGGCACAGGTGCAAGCTGAACTCGATCGTTTGAGTCCAGAGCGTTTGAAGGCGGGTGCGGAATCCTTCTGCGACGAATTTTGTAAAGCTTTGAAAGAAGTTATTCACGGTTCGATTAAAGCACCAGCTAATATATTTGGAGAGACGATTGCACAGGAGCATACGTCATCTGGATCCTTTCATGGTAAGTTCACTTGTTAATGTTCTTTGCAATTTAGGTACTTTTCCAAGCTGATTAATCTGAAAACATTTTCGTTAGAAATTCCCACTTCGCCTTTGGCAATCGGCCCTGACACTTACCTGAGCTTGGTAGACTCGGAGGTGGGAAATACACAGCACCGCCTATATGGAGGGGCACAGTATCACAGGGTGCTACGAGAATTTGACTTGGCATCAAAATGTATGCGCTTGCCAGTCATAACGGAAGACGAAATAGCCAATGCGGCCGGAGTAGGTGAAACACACGACGGAGTCAATTTTTTACGAGCAGCATGCGTCATAAGTATTTACAAAGCACAAGCAAGCTTCGAACCTTTTCTCGATACGCTACGAACTCGTTGTTGTCATGTAATGAGCAAGCTAATGCCCGTTTGTGAGTACATAATCAGGCAAAAGGAAATGAAGAGCAGCACATCTGTCCATTCGCCGTTTGATACCGTCGATAGGCACGTAGATATCACTCAAAATCCTCAATTCCGTCAACTTGTTGGAAATATTTATGAACAGTTTGTGTTCAAGTGTTCTGATTCGGTCATGCAAAGGTGCAAAGATGATTTACACGCCCTGACTAGATTTGTAACGTGGGATTTACGCGAACGTTCGAGCGGTGCGTTAAGCCGATCATTGCCTGATTCTACGGATATTGTACAAGTTTATCAAGTTGCTTTGGCGACCAACCCTGATATTGAAAAACAGCAAAAGATAAAGAATAATGAGGGTCGTAAACAAAATAGCAATAATCGTCAACTTACGGAACGTGTATCTATGCCAATCGATGCTGAACGCGATGAGCGAGATTATCGTAATTTACTTCAACTTATGGAAGAGGCAGCATGCTCGCGGGATGCTAATCGAACGAATATGGTAGTTGGAGGTCTGGTGCAGCATATTGTCACACAGTGGCGAGAATCGTTTGGAAGACAAGTTGTGACGAAATACAATTGCTTCTTTCTCTTACCTTTTGTTGATGAATTTCAAAAATATTTACGGCTGGAGCTCAATAGAATATACGAGGATGAATTAAGCGATATATTTGATATGACGAGTGCGAGGAAACAGCTTCTGAAGCAGCGCAGCCAATTGTTGAGCGAACTTGATGCCAACGAAAAGCTTCAAGACAAGTTCGAAGCGGTTTCCAGAATGATGCGAACGCAAAGTTAAAGGAACAATGATTATTTTAATTGAGCTCTACGAAAGAGTTAAAGTTGAAAAGGATATCAAATATATTGTATATATAGCATTGAAACAGAGCAAAGTTTGGTCGTAATTCCAATTTTTCCGGTGGACGGCGATCAATATGTTTGTGCACATTACATTCTAGCCTCTCGAATGCAGCGCACTGTGCATACTTTCAAGGATATATCGAAACTAAATGCAAATATTGAAGTCAAATCACGAAAAGATAAAGTTCTTGGGAGGGAGCAAATAGAAGGTACCAAATGATATTTCGGGGTACGTAGATGTTTTATTCGTGTCATAGAGTGAGTCGGTGTTTGGTCGTATGGATCAAAGCATGGGTGTTATGGTCTATAATGCGAATAAGTATGAATGAGATGAAAAGCATTCAAAATAGAATTATCACGTATAGGTATCAATCTAATTTAATGGGTTTTTTCGCGCGACGGGGAATATACTTCGTCCCTGGGATTTGAGTTTGAATCATCGGCAAGAATAGGCTGTCAATAGGCGAATACATTTTTAAACAAAAATGATACAGTATATAATCACTCCAGAAATAGTCTCTGTTCAAATCAAATCATTGATTATCTTGCTGAATATACGAGGATGAATTAAGCGATATATTTGATATGACGAGTGCGAGGAAACAGCTTCTGAAGCAGCGCAGCCAATTGTTGAGCGAACTTGATGCCAACGAAAAGCTTCAAGACAAGTTCGAAGC
>Ga0209092_10002614_pt1 | contig 16433 bp, 9 predicted proteins | sample FraStrMetagenome_FD_187446 | JGI IMG/M metagenome (GOLD analysis project Ga0209092, IMG submission 187446) | Marine eukaryotic phytoplankton communities from Arctic Ocean - Fram Strait ARC3M Metagenome (SPAdes) (version 2) | ecosystem: Environmental > Aquatic > Marine > Oceanic | place: Fram...
GAAATCCCTTTGAGATAACTGCTTGGAAAGGTTGGATTGTGTCCAACATCATTACTCTAGACACGGTTGTACCATATTGTGCCAACTTTTCACATTCGTTTAATTGGCCTTCAGACGACGAAAAGTTATGAATGGATGTTGAAGATATGATGCCATCTTGTTAGGATTGACTTCTACTGCTGTCTATAAACGAAATAATGAGAGTTTTTTCATGTTTCGCTGTTTTTTTTAATGTTAGATTTTTACATTATCCATGACAGCAGCTTCACAGCAGGATGATTCTTGCAGAGACTATTGGTAAGAAGTACGATCACAATTTAAATGAATGTTCTTAAGATGGTTACAAGTATTTTATGATATCTTTTGAATGGAAGTATTAAATTTTGCTCGAAAGCTGCAGCAAACAGAAATGAAAATGGCTGAGCAGATTTTTTGTTCGCTTAAGAGTGAGTCAAGAATAAATCAAGAATGATTCAAAAACGAATTAAAAATATGTTTACTCTTTTATTGGTGCGAAGAGTTCTTAGAAGAAACTGTCACAGCTACGACTGGTGCGATGGAAATTTTAAGAATATAGATCAGTACCCAGTCATGATTTCTGTCGAATGCTGTTGCTACGGTACGGTACGGTAGAATGAGAAAAAAATCTCAGACCACGATTAATCATAAACTATGGGGAGTGGGGTATAGGGAATTTTACGCTGAAAATTCAGGTATAAAATTCTCTCATTTATGGCTATGTTGTTGCGATTTTTATAATAAATTACCTCAGAAGTTTTCTGCTGATGGCAGCGACCTTTCATCATCTGCTGCTTCCCTGGTGCGTAAGATGTTATTTAGATTCTACGTAATTTACATTCTGAGATAACCCCGACTTCGGTGGTGACAAAAACTGCACAAAGAATTGTATATGAGCATATCGTACGAGACATTCATTAAGAATACGTAACTGACACGATATAGCAATTTTCAGCAACGTAGGCAAAATTGGACAAAAGAGCATAAAAGAATAATCTCTAAAGCCGATGATGAAGTACAACATCGCGGCATCAATCATTTGCATCCTTTGCGTTGCCAATGTACAATACAGTTTGGGATTCTCCAGCAATAGAGTAGAAAAATCGAAGAAACTATCCAATATTCATACAAATTTCAAAGAAGATTCTTTTTCGTTTATTGAATCATTTCCTACTTCAGACAAGATTAGCTCTTCTCTTCCTTTCGAAACGTCCATTGGTGGTAATGATACGCCACTTCTATACAAATCTTATTATGACTGGCATTTGGTTTTCTTACAAGAACATCTCACCAACTTGATAGAATTGAAATGTACGACAGAAACCAACGAAGGAGATGTAGAGTTACAGACGCGATTGGACTTCTCGTGCAAAGAAAACTTAGACCGACCAGCACGAATTTTTAATCAATGCTTTCAATCAGATGAATTTCGTAAGATTCGAATGACATATTATGATGCTGGACCTCGATGCCAAGTGTTCAATGCATTATGGTATCCCAATTATGATTGTGATTTACCGGTATTAGGAATTGATTTATTGGCATTTAATGGAAGAAAAAAGAAAGAAAATTCTGACTCTACTAGAAGTGAATGGAAATTTCTAACAATTATGGACTGGCAACCAATTTTACCTGACAAGGAACAACAACGAGATCATAGTCAATTAAAAAATGGCAGCACGAGAGATAGAACCTACGAACATGAAATAATGGAGCCCATCCGATCAAAATACCCTAATTTACAAGGAGAAAAGTCAGATCGTTTTTACGAATCAGACGAATTCTTTTCATCCAATATGATGTATGGAAGATATGAAAACAGCGATATTTTAGAGAATGAATTATATCCGGCCTTTCAGGAATATGTTACTGCGTACACAAAACTTGTTCAGAAAGAATCTTCCACTCCGGAAAGAAATATGGATATAGATGATGGGCGTTTAGAAGATATTCAGACTGCTATATCTGATTTTGACACCTTTAATGCAAGAAGAGATCCAGCAAAGGCAATGTTTGCCAAGGTATTTGGGAAAGAATGGGCTGAAGAGTTTGTGCATGGATTTTTATTTTCAGATAGTTTAAGAGATGACGACGAAAGTGTGGCACAACATCATGATATGAATACATTAAGAAGAGAATTAAAGATTGTCTCGGATTCCAATAACAAAAGTGATTTGGGGTTCAATTCCAAGAAAATTAAGAATTGGGGGATGATGAAAGATATCAAACGTATGAAAGCAGAAGGGAATGTTACAACTGTATCTGTATAATAGAATAAATTAAACGAGAAGTTAATCTTCAAAATATGTCTTGCCTTTTGCAACCTGTATGACGCGATAAAACTATATTGATTGTAACCTGCAATATTAATTTTCCCCTCTTTAAGAAGGTATTTCTTCGTTTTTCATGGTGTTTTGGAGAAAAAAATCTGTGGCTTTCATTACGTATCATGAGTTTTGTTCCTGAACAATACCGAAGAAATCTATAAACGAGATGGTTATGTAACGTCAAAGCGCAAGCTAAAACAAAAGAACCATGATTGTATCTCCTAATAAAATCGCACAAATCGCTCTAGACCACTACGACAAAGGCCTCCCGAGAGGAAAGGGAAAACCTCAAGCAAATAGAGAATGGACTGTCTATGCGGCAATCGTTGCCGTTGATCATAAACCAAACAATAAAGCTTCTAATGATACAAACACAGAAAAAAACGAAAGATTAGATCAAGATGCCTTAGATATGTGGGTAGTTAGTTGCGCAACGGGTTCGAAGTGTTGTGCTGTATTATACCCGAACCAAAGCACAAGTAGCAATGTTATTTGTGATGACATTAAAATGAGTTGGGGTGGAGGTGTTTTGCATGATTCACACGCAGAAGTTTTAGCAAAACGAGGATTAATGAGATTGCTATGGTCTGAAATTGAATATGAGCTTTCACTGACACACTGTACTAGTAAAAATAATAGAATCGATGGAATTGCTGATAAAAAGCTTTTAGAACAAGTAAAATGGTCTGCATCTAGTAAGAGTCAGGGGTCCAAAATTCAATTTCAGCTGAGAAAACATTTAACTTTACACATGTACATAAGTGATGCGCCTTGTGGCGATGCTGCCATATATGATCTTCAACCGGAGTTTGTTCACAAAATGAAAACTTCAAATGATATAAATGGATCAAACACTACCGATACTAAAACCCAAAACAGAAATCCAAATTTTACTGGAGCAAAACTTGTTATTTCAGATCACACCGACAAAAGCCAAATAAGCTCTACTTTGAATTATGAATGTCAAAAAAGTGACCATGAAAACACTAAGTACAAAAATATTGAAACAACCCAAACAAAACAAGTCCTGGCACGAGAAAAAACGCAAGTACTTTCTGCATTAAGAACGAAATCAGGCCGATCAAATATACCCGTCCATCTCCGCTCAACTTCAATGTCATGTTCTGACAAATTGTGTCGCTGGAGTATATTAGGCTTACAAGGCACCATGCTATTGAAGTGGATTCCTTCTCCCATTGTATTGTCTTCAGTTTGTGTCAGTAGAGATTTGCGCTCGATATTTAATCCTAGGGTTAAACATTGCACCTATAGCAATAAGCAAGATTTTGTAGAAGGCGACAGTATAAACGATGGACAATTGCAAGCTCTACAAAGAGCAATTCCAAATAGGGTCAATAATGCCTTTAAAGCATTTACACAAGTTCAGGAGAAAAATAAAGAATTTGATTATATACAAAAGAAAAAAATCCCTCATGTATACATTGTTGCAGAGACTTTTGAACAAGGTCTTGCCAAGACACAATTCAAGAAATCTGTCAGCTGCAATAGAGATACATCTCGTACTTCAAACAATAATTCTCAAAGAAAAGGCTTGAAACTCTCAGGTGATTCGTATCAAACACAACAAAAAAAGAAACAAAAATCATGCAATATCGTTGATTTAGAACAAAGATTTTCTCCCTGTGGAATAAGTTTAAACTGGCAAAATGAAAGCATATGTAGATCAACTATAGATCATGCATCATATGTATCCAACAGCATGTTATCGATAAACCAACCATCGAAGAATATAAAAAAGAACAAAGCAACAAAAGCATCCATCAATTTGGAGCTTACAATTGGGGCTTCAGGACTTAAACAAAAGCAGAAGCAAAAGATCATCAAAAATGCGGTGAAAGAGGACAGTGAATTACAAGAAAAAGAAAAGTTAAAATTAGAAATAAGAAAGAGATTTTCACGTTTAAGTCGTTACAACTTTCTTCAGACGGCAAAGAAATGCATGGATTTGGAAGCAGCTATTTTACGAAATAATGAAGTGAAATGTGACAAAAACTGTGATCGAATTCTGATACCCACTCAAGCAAGATATATTTCATATCAAAACTTCAAAAAGCTTGGAACATCTGAGTTTATTCAAGAAACAAAAGATATTCTGCTCAATGGAAACTTAAATGTAAATGACAAAAGTAGGACGAAAGAAAGTAAGGAATGCATTGACTATAATGCTGGACCATTAGTTGGATGGATACGCAGTAGTGATGCTAATGATTTCAATGCTATCAATTGCTAAACCTTTATTTAATTTTTTTCTAAATTAACTGAGTCAAAGAAAACAAATCATAGTTCTTTCTCTTGCGATATTTTCTCCTATTAAAATATGAAGCATTCATGTACAAATTGGGTGTTTATAGACACAATGCTGTTCATTTGATTAAATTCATTCATTAATTAGTAAATGAAGATTGTTTGCCAACGGTTTTATGACAAAATCTGCAACGATGCTCTGTTGTACCCATCTGCATTGTTCAAGCGTATGAAATGGAAAAAATTTAGAACATGGTTCTTAAAAAAATAAAACAGTTCAAGGTGGGTTAAACTTCTTACATTATCATTGCAAAGAGGTAGTAATGCACATGGCCAAAATCCAATGATGCAGCAACATATCCCCCAAATGAAAGATCCCCCATCAGGTCTATCTCGTACTCTTGTTTGTCCAGCTTGTCCACAATGTGGACATGTGATGAAGACAGGATGCCTTCCCATATTTGTGCGGGTTATGGAGTGAGATTGTGTAGCTTGAGCCACAGTAGCAGTTGCGATGACTGGTAGAGCAGCGGGGATCGCTTCTACCACTATAGGCTCCACTATCACTGTAGCTGCTGCCAAAGGTATATGCTCTGCATTGGGAATACTTCCCATCGGTGCGGATGCTGATGAGTATGGGCTCGAGTATTCAGGATTTGTTGCCATATTTTCAGTTGAAAGAGTTATTTTCTTGAGTATATGTCCAAATCTGAATTATGTTGAAAAGATACTACAGTATGTTTTATTTAAGCAACAGTCTGACGGGGCTTATATGTTCGTTCTTGTTCTTAAATGCTTCCAGTTTTCCAACAATAATTTTTCTGGACTTTCATTAATTAGACAAATTCGTGATTAAATCCCATCACATTCCTTAGAAGATGCGTCAGTTTGATTATGAAGATGTTTCCTTCTGAATTCCGTTTTCAGTATATTTCTATTCATAGCTACGAAACCAAAAAAAGATTGTCACTTTTGAGGTTGTTTTAAAAAATATTTTAATTTTCTCCCTGTAAAATGTCAAATACATAAAGCAAAGTAATCATTGAATAACTATTACATTGGAGACAGAGAGAAGACAAAATTAATAATTCTTTGTTGCATGAAGTAAAAGTAAAGTAGTGGATTAATTCCGATGAAAGGTATGCATGGCAAAAATGTCTTTTTGATTTTCAAGTGACATGACAACGATTGTTGTTTGATGAGTTCTTGCAAACAATTTAAATCATTGACTGGATTCACAATAATTGGTGTTTTAATAATTTAAGCGAACGCTTTCAACTTATTGCATTCTAGATTGAATGCAAATACTGTCTTTGGAACAGAATTGAAAGGGCGATCTGCTGCAACACCTAGTGATGCGTGACGCGAGTGAGTTCACAACCCAATAGTAAAATAGATAAAATCAGATCTCAGTTCCCCAACGCCCATCCACCTTTACAATATAGAACAGACGAAACATTCAATTGACAAAGCTTTGATGATAAATGTGGCTCTCTCAAAAATATATTAGACATAGCTAACTAACTAACTAACACACTTATTTTCGTATAAATTCTTAGCCCACTTTTTGAAAATTGTTTCCCAAGAAGACATTCTGACACTCCATCAATGAAGGATGCCGAAATTTCTTTGGGGTCCAGAATAGCTGTTTACTGGCCAAACGATGAGAAATTTTACGAAGGCAGTGTCTCCAACCAACAAATCAATGGCAATGGCTACCATGTTTATGTGGAATATGATGATGGTGACAAGGAATGGATTGACCTACGAAACACGCAATATTGTATGACATGCGAGAAATATAGAGAGATTTCATTACTAGGGTCTAGAATAGCTGTCTATTGTTCCGATCATGAATTATTTTATGATGGTCGTGTGACAGAGCAAAAGAATAATGGCAACCATGTATATGTAGAATATGATGATGGTGACAAGGAATGGGTGAATCTACAAAGTACACAACATTACTTTCTTTCAAAGGATGTGAAACTCGATGATGCTAAAAAGAAGCAATGTTCGAATATTGTAAATGTGAGTGTGGGTAGTCGAGTTTCTATTTATTGGCCTGCCGAGAAGGAATATTTTGATGGCATAGTTACTAGTATCTGTACGGATAAGATGTCAACAAAGCCTTACTACATCGAGTATGATGATGGAGATAAGGAAAGGATCAACTTGCATTGTCGAAAATTTGTTTTATTACATGATCATTAATTTTTTAGTAAGAGAGATGCCAAAATTTTTGCACTTCCCAGGAACTACTAACTAGTTTTATATAAATCTTATCATCATGCTATTGCTATTGACATCCAATGTTCGAACGAAACTATTTGCGTTCCGCTAGAAAGAGTGTGTACTATTCTTGTACATTACCTCTACGGGAAATTGTACTTCTAATCACTTATTCATCATTTTCGATACCAATACGGTTTATCAATTCAAAAAAAGTTTCGGCAACATTGGTGGGAAGGAAATTTATCAATACAATCTTCAAAGGGTTCCGAAAGAAGTCAGGATCTGCGGATGGATTTGGAGTGTGTCAAATATAGGATCCTTTCCTAATTAGTACGTAGGACTAGATTGACCGTAGAACATCGTATAGAATAATAAAAAAATCTTTAGTATTTTTATCAGCAGAATTAACAACATTATTATCATGCGATAGGGTTGTTCTTTCCTACAGCAGATATTGACTCTACTATTGAATCAAGATTGGAATGAAAATATCATGACAAACATTAAGATTAAGCCTTCTTTTGATCTCGATCTTGAATTACATTCTCTTGAAAGATAAGATCTATTTGTACTATTGTCGGTTCGAAAAAAACATCAAGGCTACACAATAGTTCGGGTAGAATTCATGGAAGAAAGTTTCATTTTCACACTGTAATGAAAAAAAATGAAATGAAATAACTTTTTGAATTTAATTTTTGTTCTTTATCATTTGTAGTCTCTTTTTTTTTATTGAAAAATGAAGCGAGATTCTGGAGGCAAAAAGTTGTAGCAAATACAAAGCAACAAATATATATATCAAAGTGCTCGTGCAGGAACAACATCCATCTATGTAAAAGCATTTTGTCGACCAACAATAGCATTGCAATTTTCGCATCTGTGTTCTGTCTTTTGCATCTGCACAAAGAGGAGGAAAAAATATATTTTTTTGGTGAAAAGAAAGGATTATTTATATATGAAAGAAACTATGTGTTCCGTTGAAACTTACCCCTTTCGTACAGAATGGAAGGAAGGCACAAGGCCAGAGACCAAAGAAAAAACATCCAAGACACCAGCACCATGATTCATTGGTCCATTCATCATGCACTTTAGTTGGACCTTCATGCCCACAGTTACGGCACTTGACTCGAACTTGTTCCCTTCCAATATCCGAGAGGGGACGGATGTGACCGTTGGCTGGCCTTATTTTTGTTGGAGTAGTTTGTGTTGGGGCCACAGGTGCAGATGGTGTGACATCCACTGGTGTTACCGATATCGGCATGACTACTGTGGCCTGTGCAAGAGGTGGTTCATCTTCCTCGATATATTTTCCTGGGAGAGTCATGTTGCTTTTTTGTTGATTTTTTTTTTAATGTTGTTTTATGTTGTCAATTCTGTAGTTCTCATTTATCATATTAATTAGACAGCAGTTATGCTAAGACTTAATCAATTCTTACACTCGTATGTCCCGCCGGGAGATTCATCTTCCAATATCATTTTACGTACGGTCTTATTCCCGCATGGATGCAATACAAGTTCCAATTTGTTCCTCCTATTAGATTTTAGTTCCCAATAGAATTAGCTTAATTATTTTCTGTACATACACGATTCCCACATGTTTGTATCAGTACCAAACCTGAAGAAAAATGTAAACATGAGTAGTTTGGAACCAAGCAACATCATCCACACAACAAACATGGCGACTGGGGGGTGTTCCTGAGTGAAGTCAGGAACAAAAGTCGAAAAAAATCCTAAAAATTCAAGTACAATTATGGTGGCACCAAAAATATCATCCATTGAAGACTTGAAAGTATCAATTCCAGAGCATGCACGTGAATATTTAGAACATCAATTGAGGCACCTTTACTCAGAACAAAATGTCGAAGGAAACACAATGTTATCATCCAACTTGGAGGCGAAACATCATCTTGATCGAATACTGAAGGCTATGAAATTATCTCCAAAAATCACTTTATGTAGGGTGAATTTAATTCTTGCCAAGAGAGACGATGTTATCAATGAACTTGAAGACTTGTTACAAGAATGGAAAAATGAAAGGTTGGATAGGATACAATTAATGAAGAGCAGCAATTCTAATGACGGTAGAGATGTTTTTTTGAAAATATGTCCAAATTCGATCTTTGAAGATTGTATTGAAATCAAATGGTGCTACACGAATATCAAGGAACTAAATGCCGACGAAAAACATTCATGTAAAATAGCCAAAGGTTTAGTCCTTAACTCAAATTGTCGCCATCCACCACCACCAACATCATCTCATAATAAAAATCGGTTATCAAGTATGTCCTCTGAAAAGCGTCTGAAACGAAAGGACTTGGGTTGGCCTGATACCCATCGAGTTGTCATTTGTGACAGATTTTGTGGCGAAGCTGTTCTTCGAGGATCTGATATTTTTGTGCGAGGTATACTTTGTGCTGATTCTGGTGTTCGTGCAGGAGAAGAAGTTGCTGTAAGTTTCAAAAATATGATATGCGAATAGAATATCTGATGATTGTTTTGCTTACTATCATATCCATAAATCCACCATGACAACAGGTTTATGCTGACTTAAATGAAAACGGATCAAAAATGTCCAGAGGATTACTTCTTGAGCAATATAATGGTCATTGCATTTTTTTAGGAACCGGAATTACAGGATGTTCACGGGCAGAAATGTTCAATCAACAACAGGGAGTTGGGGTTTACCTTTCCAAGGGAATCAGAGTTGCACAATCGGATTCACCTCCATTGAATAATGTACTCACAGATAAAATGATGCTACAAAATTTACCGTCAGTTTTAGTTGCTCGAGCATTAGATCCAAAACGAGGAGAAATTCTTTTAGATATGTGTTGCGCACCGGGTGGTAAAACAAGTCATATGGCCAGTATAGTACGTAATGATGCTTTGATTGTGGCATGTGACAAAAGTAGAAAAAAAGTTCTGTCAGTTAGAGAAAATTTGAAGCAAAAAGGAGCTACTTGTGTCATTCCACTTGCTACTGATTCTACCAAATTGGTTGAAAGGAATGGAAGTACTTGGCAAAGTGTCAAGGAAGTGAGTCTATATTTTTCTAAATTACTTTCCTTAAAGTTGTTTTATGAACAATTCAACTGATTCTCTTTTTGTATAGATTATATCGGATGCAAGCTCTTCAGAAAAAGATAGTCTGTTGAATATAAAAACATTTCATGCTGAATCTTTTGATCGTATTTTACTTGATCCTCCTTGCAGTGCACTAGGGCTACGCCCAAAGCTCCTTGTACAAACTAAGGCAAAAGAATTAATAAAACACGCAAACTTTCAAAAACTCTTCATAAGTCAGGCCATCATATTGTTGAAAATTGGTGGGACCATGACGTATAGTACTTGCACATTCAACGCCTGTGAAAACGAGGATATGATTCGTTACATATTAGATGAATATCCCTGTATGAAACTTGTTCCTATCGATTACAGCGTTGGAGGTTGTGGACTTCCTGGAAGGGGTTTAAATGATACTGAAAGAGGGATGGTTCGTCGATTTGACCCCAGTGGAGAAGAAGATACTATGGGTTTCTTTGTGGGAAAGTTTGTGAAAGCAAAACATGCTCCATAATGAAACAAATTTTATTTAAAATAACAGGCTAGCAATCTATCCTTTGGTTTATAATTTACAAAGAGCTGAAGCAAATCAAAAATGATGATTATTTAAATAACAGAATGAATCTGAAGGAAGAGGGTAGGTATTCTTAGTGAAAATAAATTCTACTAATTTTTTTGGAATACAAATCAATGGAATGAAATCATCTCAAGCATTTCATCAATCCAAATATAGTAATATGCCTCTCTTCCGTTTTCTGTTCATAAAATACCTGATGCTTATGAAATTCCTCTTGGATCTCGAGATAAACAAGATTGATTTTTGCTGCACATACTAATGGTAACATACGGTAATATTCTATAGCATTGCAAAACAATGTCGTCCACGGTTATGCTAAATTTTGTCATTTAGGCTATTTATTTTTATACTATTATTATTAAATAATTTGTAGAGCATAGTCAAGATTTTGTCACAATGCCTAAGGGTAACAACAACAGCGCCGCAAGAGCACATCAATACAGAGCATTTGCGTTGATCGCATTGTTTTGTTTAGTCACCGGCTACGCTTATTATACCACTCACCCAGCAGTGGTAGAGAAAAGACGACATAGGAAACAACAGAGGAAATTTGGGAAGAATGGTAAAGCTTCAAAAGGGTAAGCAATTTATTATTTTTTTCACTCGAACTTATGCAATTCAATAATCAAACTTACTGCTCTTGTAACATATTATAGAGATGGGGATGATGTTCATGAGGCCGCGATTGGAAACTTGCATTTGATTGATTTACGTGTTGGTCGTAAAACCTTTACCAATGGATCAAAATTTGATGGTGTAATCGGACAATTTTGCAAACTAGCTTGGGGTGCTCATAAAAAGGACCCTTCTGCAGGTAAGAAAGATCATTTTGTATTTTTCATCAGTACCTAGAAGATGTAGTTCTTACCCCCACGCCAAATAATTTTTAGTGCCCATGTTTAGAGATTTAGTGGCCAAATCTAGAGGTTGTGATAATCCTAAATCAATCTTGCTGAGTGAAGTTGTAAAGATGGCAAAGACAATAGATGAGAATAGCGACAAGCAAGTTACCAGCCACTCCATTCCACCTGCGGGTTTCGTTTTTCATGAAAGTAGATGTGGATCCACGTTGGTTGCCAATAGTCTAGCTGCAGTTGACCCAGAAAAGCATCGTGTCTATAGTGAATCTTCACCACTCATCATGGCTATGAAAATGGTAGCAGGAGATGATTCTGAGGTCGCAAAAAAATTTATTCAAAACGTCGTTTACATTATGGGACGTACCCATGATCCTAAAGAGACACGTCTTTTCTACAAAATTCAATCGATTGGTACTACCTACATTCGTGGATTAAGACAAGCTTTTCCAAAGGTTCCATGGATTTTTGTGTATCGTGATCCTGTTCAGGTTATGATGAGCCATATGCCCACTGACACAAATCGTGCTGTTTGTTTGCGGTCGAAATCCAATCCTCCTCCTAAATTGAAAAAAATTATTTTAGACATTAGCAATAAAGTTTCCGGATCCTTGTCCAATTTCGAAATGTGTGCTGCTCATTTGGTAAGTTTGAGTATTTGTTTATTACTTTTTATTGATCTCATATGCTTACCACTGCCTTTTTGTATATTATGCAATAAATTATTTTATGGGACAGTCATATCTTTGCCAATCTATTATTGAAGAACAAAAATTGACACAAACAGGAAGAATGGTAAATTATGAAGGTCTTACTGAGAAACTCCTTGGCGAAATCTTTCCAAACTACTTTGGTATACCTGTTGGAGAAATTGAAACTGAGCGTGTTTTAACCGTCGGTACAAAGTATAGCAAAGGTAGAGGAAAAGCGAAAGAGTGGAAAGAAGATTCATCGGAAAAAGAAAAGAGAGCATTACCGGGTTTGAGAGATGCTGCAGATCTTTACTTGTCTCCAGCATATAAAACTTTGACAACATTAGAAAGCGAATTTTGATTTGCTTCATGATAAATGGACTTAATTAATTAATTGGCTCATTTATATTACTTTGGTTTTAATGCTTTGAAAAGAGAGTTTCTTCATCTAAAACTCGAGTTCTACATTTTCCCTCAAACCAGTTCTGCATGCCCCCCAGTTCATCATCCACCAATTGTAGAGCTTCCTCTAATGATACATCCTCCACCACAAAGGATTTGTTTGCTGTATCTCTAACATGATCAAAAAACAAAAACTTTCCATCTTTAGATAATGAATCATAATGAGATTTTAGTTTGACGAGAAATTCATTATGATTTCGATCTCCTCTATATTCAGGGCGTTTAGAAGGTATCGTAAGATATTCCATATGATGACTCTCATAATCCCACAGGAAACTGGTGTGATGAAGCCAACCTCCTTTGATAATACTTTGCGCACTTCCTCCCATTTTTTGATGCCCAAATACATAGTCGTTTTCACGTAAGGAAAAAGTTGGTAAGTGTGAATTCGAATGTATGTCAGTTGATCGACTATTTGATGGAAATAATACAGTTTCTCCAGAATTTTCAAAACCACATGATTTAGTATCAACCACAAGCGATTTGCGCTCTTTCATCTTGCCATTGTTACGGATTAATTCTGAATTCATCGATGCAAAAACTCCGTCAAAAATAACATCTGCTGTCCATTGCATTAACTCACGAGGATAGGGATCAACATCAATAGAACTAGAAGCCTCTGGATTTTTGTTAGTTCTACCAATAAATGTAGTAAACAAACTAGAGTGATCCACAACGACAGTACCTCCACCAGAAAATCTTTTGATGCATAATATTCCATCTTGACGAATTTTATCTAAATTCAATAACTCTTTTGGTTTACCTCCGAGACCTAAAACAATAGAGCAGTTTTTGTTTGCATCGAATGTATTAGTGTAGGATGAACCAGAAGATGGAGCTGATGAAAGGGATACCAATCGGTTGTACGTAGGATCATGAATTCCAACAATTGCCCAACATCTCTGTAGAGGATCATGACGAAGCAATGCTTCCTCGAGCACTAGTCGATCTAATATGGATATTCCACTTCGTCTTAAATCAAGAAATGATATTTTGGTGTTCTTAGCGTATTTTTCCAACATTCGAATTGTTGTATTCATTCTGCTTATAGTTTGACTGAACAAAAAAATATTAGAGCGCTCGAAATCGAGGATTATTTTTTCGAAATATATACAAGTTTTACATGAACTACGCACAGACCCGAAGTCAAAAACAAATCACAAAGTTGTCTCACAAGAAAGTTTAGTCTAAATTTTACTTCTTTTCATTTCAAAATTTATGTATCATAGTGTGCTCTATTCAGTTGTGGCATTTAGGTCTCTATTATCAAGAAATGCCATACAATTTACTAAATATATCTGTATGTCATAAAATAACCAATTATTCAATCGCTTTTTGTCTATGTAACGTTATAGCCGATCAATGCTATTTTATTGATCAGTTATTTTCCAATTTAGTAGAAAGAAAATTGTCTATGCAATGCCTTTCTTTAGAGGTTTGAATTATTTTTACTTTATCTGTCAAAGAGTTTCTGAGCTGTTTCCTTTTCAACTTCCTCATCCCATATCACATCATCTTCCTGTAAATTTGAATTAGGTAAGACATCTTTTCCTTGCATTTCAAAATCAGCTCCTGAAGATCTTTGTGATCCTGCATTAGGTTTCCACGTATTGTTTTTCTCAGTAAACGTGTTCGGTTCTGGTTTTCGATCCTTTTGAATCCAAGAATTTTCTTTTTTGCAGGTGTTCCACCCTTTTTCTGATCTTTTCTTTTCCGACGCATCTATATTCCAACCCTGTCCCCAGCCAGATCTTGATGTATTTGTGTTATTGAGGTTCCATGGGTTCGACTTTCTTTTTTCAGATCTTTTCTTTTCCGATACATCTGCATTCCAACCTGCCTTGCAACTAGATCCAGATGTATTGGATGTTGGTGTATTTGTGTTATTAAGATTCCATGGATTCGACTTTCTTTTTTCAGATCTTTTCTTTTCCGATACATCTGCATTCCAACCTGCCTTGCAACTAGATCCAGATGTATTGGATGTTGGTGTATTTGTGTTATTAAGATTCCATGGATTCGACTTTCTTTTTTCAGATCTTTTCTTTTCCGATACATCTGCATTCCAACCTGCCTTGCAACTAGATCCAGATGTATTGGATGTTGGTGTATTTGTGTTATTAAGATTCCATGGATTCGACTTTCTTTTTTCAGATCTTTTCTTTTCCGATACATCTGCATTCCAACCTGCCTTGCAACTAGATCCAGATGTATTGGATGTTGGTGTATCTGTGTTATTAAGATTCCATGGATTCGACTTTCTTTTTTCAGATCTTTTCTTTTCCGATACATCTGCATTCCAACCTGCCTTGCAACTAGATCCAGATGTATTGGATGTTGGTGTATCTGTGTTATTAAGATTCCATGGATTCGACTTTCTTTTTTCAGATCTTTTCTTTTCCGATACATCTGCATTCCAACCTGCCTTGCAACTAGATCCAGATGTATTGGACCTTGGTGTATCTGTGTTATTGAGGTTCCATGGACTCGGCGTTGCTCTTATTTCGCCTTTTATTTGTACTGGACCTACTGATGACTCTGAAAAGACAGATGATGTTTTTTGCTTCATACCTATCGTCGACATAATTCTAGACGTTGTAGCTCTACTTGCTCCATTATTTTGACCACAAGGATTTTTAATCTCATTTACTTTCAATTCTGTTTCTGAGTTCCTACAACGAGTTGGAAATGTAACGGAAGATGTTCGATAATCGATATCTATTCCTTTCTTTACGATTGCTTGTCTTGTATTCTCGTTTGAAGAATTATGTGTTACGATAGTAGTATTATATTTCTGAGCATTCGATTTTTTATCCCATGTGACATTTTTCGAATCTGATCTCCAAACTTTTGCGGAAGAAGAAGGTTTCCAAGTTTTAAAGCCAGCAGACTTATCCCAGTAAGGTGCCTTTCTTGATGAGTCTTGTGCCTTTATCAAGTAATTTGTTTCGGAATTAATTTTTGACGCATCTAATTGTTCTAATGAATGCGTAACTTTGTCATGCGCATCGGAAACTCTTGTGTTGGAGAACTCTTCAATGCTACATTCATCATCCTTGTGTAAGGTTTCTATTGAAAGCTTTTTCCTATATTTTGTGTGTTCTATCATTTTTTCCTTGACCGAATTTGTAGGATTATTTATTATTATTGCAGAAACACCAGGCTTTTGAAAGTGATTCTTTGATTCTAGTTTCGTTTTTTTTGAAGGGATTGTAAAATCCATATCCATTGCATCAAAATTTCGAGCTAAGTCATTCTTTTTCTTTGGAATAGGAGTAGATGCCTTAATCGATTCTTGAGAATTCATTTCGCACAACGATTTCAAAGAGAGGACTTTTCTTTTGCCATTAGTTTTTTGTTTAGGTTGGCATGAGGAAACGATTTTCATTTGTTTGTCAATTGAAATTGATTCCACAACATTTGTTTGTCCAGATACAGAACATGATTTTTGAGATGATGCGTTTGTTCTTTGTGTCTCTATCGTTATTTTGTCAACCTTAGAATTATTGTCACATGACGAAGCATTTTGATCCTTAAATATTTGTTTTGATGTTGATGAATTAGTTTTTGGCGGAGGAACTTTATTTGTTTCTATTTTTCTGCATTGTGTTTGTTCTAATGTCGAAATCGGACTTTGGAGAGCATTGGAAAGATGATCAGAGAGAGTAGGAGGAGTGTTATCTACAGAAATAGGTTTATTTACCAGCAGAGTTTGCGAAAATTCTTCTTTTAGTGCTGAATCTGGATTTTTCTCGAGCAAAGTTTGCGAATGTGTTCGCTTCATAGAAGAGAGTTGCATATTTTGAGTTTTCGTACAAAGATTACTAGTTGTTCTTTGGCTTTCGTTTAACTTTTCTGTTGTCAAACTCATCTCCGGATGATCTAGCTCTTTAATTAATTCATTTGATGATATTGGCAATCGAATTTCTGATTCTTTCCC
>Ga0209092_10002615_pt1 | contig 16428 bp, 12 predicted proteins | sample FraStrMetagenome_FD_187446 | JGI IMG/M metagenome (GOLD analysis project Ga0209092, IMG submission 187446) | Marine eukaryotic phytoplankton communities from Arctic Ocean - Fram Strait ARC3M Metagenome (SPAdes) (version 2) | ecosystem: Environmental > Aquatic > Marine > Oceanic | place: Fram...
GATCTATTATTGATATTAGGTAGAGTAGGCAATGGACTGTTTTTCTTATCAGCGATATTTAAAAGATCAGCGCTTTCCATTTGTTCGTGAACACCAACTCGTCTGTGTATTCCTGGAGAAAGTGGATAGTCATAATGATATTGGGGTAAGGTGGTGTGTGTTTCCGATGAATGAGCCTTCGTTTTGTCAAGAAGTTGCTTGTGAAAGATGGGAGTGAGTGATAGTTCTGATACTGCAGAATGCTTTGACTCCAGTTTTATTTCATCGTTTGAAAAAACAGAAGAATCTTTATCATTCAATTTATTATTGAATACCTGAGAGAAAGAGTTGCTGGATAGCTTATTGCTGTTTTTGAGAGCTAATGAAATATTAGCATCAGTTTTATCTGGACATTCTTCAGTTTCAATTTGAAGCAAAGGAATTTCTAATCCGAAAGCATCCATTTTTCTGTGCTGTATAGATTTTGTATACACTTTGTCCGGGGAATCTAACTTGGGCATTCCAACTGGAACATCTGAGTCTGTGTCGCTTGAGTCACTGTAGATTGTTTGATTTTCAGATCTTACATAATCGTCGCAATAGGCTTCCGTGTCCTTTATTCCAAATTCATAGGAAGAAGACCCACAACTGTCTTCATCAGATTCCAGTAAGATTTGTCGAACTTTTGAGCTATTTTCATGATCGATACTGCAGAGTTGAGGTGTTTTTATTGGTGAAGGAATCTTATTATTATCATTATTTTCAGCATCATTTTCTTCCTTGAAGAAAGAGCACGAAGGAGAAATGGAAATGTGAAATTTCCCATCATCAACATTCCAATGTTGAATATCATCAAATGCGTTTGGATCTAGAAACAGTGTGTATCCTGATTGTTTTGAAGTATGAGACATGGAAGAGGACAGAGATGCTGTAAGAGTAGGTGTAGTTGCAAAAGATATATGCTTTTTATTTGGGTGTTTGCTTTCATAGTCATTCGTTGCTGAAGAGGGCTTGGCAAAGGCGTTTTCTTTCGTGATATGCTTGCTTCTTTCATCACTGATATGAACATCTTGATCAAAAGAAACTTGAGGACTTTGCTTTGAATACCTGCTTGAAATACGAACGTTACCAGCTCTTGATGATTTCAACTTGCTCAAACTTTTATTCCTGATGGGACTATTCCCTATACGAAAAGTTGCGCGTGAATTAATAGAGCTTCTCCTTAGCTTCCTATTTTTTTCTTTCTTTGTTCTCTTATCAGACGTTATCAACCTGAACTTGGATCCCCAAGAGAGCCAGTCGGCCCCTTCTAAAACTTCTTCTTCGCTTGATCCTGCGCCATCTTCTTGTGATTCTTGAGACGAGGAGAAATCATCATGACTCGCACACGACTTTAATCTTTCGTTTTCAGAGGAATTTGACGAGTTAGCATCATACCTGTGCATATTATCGTTGCTATCATTATGAAAGTACAGAGTTTCCTCTAAACCGTTGAGAGTTGCCATATTATGAATTGCCTATGTTTTTGATTTCTTGTTTTTTCGGAGCAAATAGTATAATTCAAAATGCTTTTTATAGGTGAATCAAGAAGATTCCTTGTGGATGAAAAGTAATACGATGGTTGTCGATTGGGTTCATAAGGAAGATTGAAAATAATCAGAGCTTAGTTCTCTTAGTTGTTCGGGTTTCTGAATTCTAATTTTCTACGTCTATTTACAATCATGGGAGTAGTTTCATTTTTTATTCGGGTTGTGCTGATTATTTAAATTGGATGGAAATATTTTCATTTTGCAAAATTTTTTACATAAGCCAATTGCAACATACACTGTAATTAAAAAAAAAATGTTGTCCTATCATTTGAAACATGAAATCCGTTCAATAATTTGAATTGATCTAATCGCCTACTAAATTTAAAATTGAATTTTAATCTGTCTTTGATACTCATAATTTAGTATATTTTTTACTAAGAATAAAATTCTGACATGCGTTCGAACAAAAAACCAATTTATGTTTCGTAATAAGTAAGAATCATATTATATTAACAAACTTTTCATGTGTATCCTCTCCAGGAAAAATACTGTTGTAAATTAATCTAAAAATTCCTTTTTTAATTAGTAGGCACGCTAATTAGTTAGACAACATTGGAGAGAATAATGTTAAGAATGATCATAAAATTTACGTAACACAATTTCTGGCTTAAACAACAACAACAACTTATGTGTCATAATATGATTATCCAAGACCAGCATTAATTGAATAAAAAAAACACTTTTAGACGTGATTCCTCTAGAGAGTATGATAGACTTAAGAAGCAGTTGCAAATTAGAAGATTGCACTTAGAAGTAACGTTAATTATTTAAAGAAGATTGGAGAGGAAACTATTTACATACAAGGAATGATGATATAATTTACGTCACATAATACAGTTCAACGGATAGTTTTTGATGTAGTTTAATTTGTTTAAGCTTTTTATCGTTTTTCTTAAAAGTTTCTTTACAAATACAACAGAATTTAAATTTGGGACTTATGACAACGTATATTTTTCTGTAGATGTATTAGATTAGGTGAACATATTGATCGATCGGAAAGTCGTAGTTGCGTAGACTCAAACTTTAGTTGATATCTTTCATACTGTTCATCACCAAATCACAGAAACAAACATTCTTTTGATGACGATGAATCTTCTTTCACTCTTGCTCAAATATATTCCTTTTCATGGAACACTGATATTCAAAAATGATTACACAATTGCAAATGACGTTACTCAAAATTTAAATCCAGCTTCTCACATAGATCCAATGAAAAAGCCACTAAAGAAGCTACTCGCAACAAAAATTCAAACTAGTGAGGAGGCTGAAACGATTAGATATTTGCAAGAAGAAGCTTTGGATCACTCTTCGGATGAACCTGTTGGTTCGTTGCGCTCAACGTTAGCACCTACAATATCACCTTCATTTGTTGAATCTCCTTCATCACCGTTATTCCCCTTAAATCTCACACTAAGACGCAATTCGACACAGAATACTTCCAACCAAACAGGAGTTCCAAACATCTGCGACAGCGATGTGAATCGCACCTCTGCAATACGTCAAATTGTCCAACCCTATTCAATTGATAAAGATGTCCTGAATGATATGTTTTCTTCACCAAAGCGTGCTTTAAAATGGATTGCCAATGACGACCCCCTTCAAGTTCCAGTTTGTAACACGACAAAGCTGAAGCAGAGATATGGTTTAGCCCTTCTGTATTATGATGCAGATGGATATATGTGGATAGACCAAGATGGGTGGCTTTCCGAAAAAAATGAATGTGAATGGTATGGCATAGGATGCTCTGAAGATGGATTTGTAGTGACAATTGACCTGGTGGATAATAATCTATCAGGAACAATACCAAATGAAATATATATCTTTTCATCAATGCTACATTTTTCTATTCCTATGAATAATATTCAAGGTACTATTCCAACGACTTTGTCTCGATTAAGTTTTATTTCTGCTTTGGATCTATTTGGGAATTTCATGACAGGCACACTACCTGAGAGCATATATCTAACTGATTCGCTCGCGCTTGTTGAGATTTCTAGCAACAATTTCGAAGGATCAATAAGCCCTAATATTGCCAAGATGAAAAATTTGACAAGATTTTGGGCAGCAGACAATGAGTTGACAGGTAGTATTCCATCAGAAATCGGACTGATATCAAAGTTGGAACAAATAATCTTGTACGGTAACAGACTTAGTGGCATGGTTCCAACCACAATTGGAAGCATACAAAAAAATCTTGACTATCTGGATTTAATGTTCAATAGTTTAGCTGGTAAAATTCCAAGTCAAATATATAATGCGACATCACTGTCGGGATTATTTTTGAGTTATAACGCCTTAAGCGGATCAATACAAAATCGTCTGGGTAATCTGACGAATTTGAAAGATTTGTGGTTGGATAACAATTTTTTAAGCGGTTCCTTTCCCTCAACTCTTGGAAACCTACAAAGTTTAGATACAATTTTATTGAATGATAACATGCTTACAAGAACAATACCATCTACAATAGGACTTCTGGAAATGGTGCGAAATGTCGGAATCCATAATAATGGGTTCTCTGGAAGTATACCTTCATCATTTTATGATCTCGAATACCTAGAACGTGCTTACCTATTCAATAATTCTCTAACCGGCACAATTTCACCTCAAATTTGGAATATGCAAAATCTGGAAGACCTTTATTTGTACGGAAATTTTTTCATTGGGACAATTCCTGGTCTTTCATTTGATCAAATATTAAAATCAGGTTTAGTTGAGGTTATCCTTCACGATAACGATCTAACAGGAGAAGTTCCAGATTCAATGTGCTACCTTTTTTTAACTGATCTGGTGGCAGACTGTCGGGGCCCCTTGCCTCAAGTTTCGTGTGTATGCTGTAGTTCTTGCTTTTAAAAGAACGACGAGTAAGGTAATGGGGAAAGTCAATTTCTTCTATTAAATCATTTCGCAAATCTTCCTTTTTAGAAATTCTTTCATATGTATGATCAAACGATCACTTACAAGCAGAAATTTGCTTTAGTCCATATCTCATTAAATGTATGAAAATAAGAGTAAAATAGATATTGAATAACATCATAACAGGGAAAAAGAGACAATCAAACTAGCTAAGATTTTTTTTGTCCGGCGATGCCTGCTTTTAATATGGTTCATATCGATTTGATGGCTAAAAAAATTAAGCACATGAAAGAAAGCACCATTTTGTAAAAAGATAAAAAAATCATGAGAACTCAACTAATTTTCTAAATAAGTTAGTCTTTAATTGATTCGGTATTGTTATGAAGTCTTAGGCTTCTTCTTCAGTCATGAATTAATCTTTTCTTCAAACTCCAGAAGTTAATCCTTTTGGTTTACAGTATGGTCGAGTACGTCAGAGAAATATAATGACCTCGTGTATGTTAATTTACTGTAGACATAAGACCTTTTTAAGTAAATAATTCTTTCTCTTTCATACTCCAGCTGGTAATGATACTGCACCTATAAGATGCTCTATTTTCTCTTTTTTCTTTGGGTTTCTGTCTTTCAAAGGAACAGTGATTTAAAATGAGAATGGATAGTATAAAATCTGTATGTAAACATGTTTACAACATTTATTCAAAATATGTGTATCTTGTCTAAATTATTATTAACTCGTGATTCAGCATGTCATCCTGTTTTTAATTGAACTTGTCATATCCGAATCAAAATCACTCTAACACATGCAAACAAAATTCAAATACTTTTAATTAAGAATCTTGTCACTAATTAATCTATTATCTATTTGATCGTACTTCATCAGATAAAAGAAAAACGCGCGGTATTGGATGTGGAAGAGCATAAGGTTTTCCAATATGAGTATCTTTTGTAATTAAACTATGAAATGACTCCTTAGAACTGGTTTTTTACTTAATGAAGAAAGGTCACGAGTGCAGCATGACTATGTAACGTTCCAATTATCACTGTAAATAGATTTCCGAAGCCAGCGCGAAAAAGAGGTCATAAGAAAAAATAGATCCGTTGCCATACAAAACACACGGATTTCCTAATTGAGTTTAAAAACAGCTAAAATATTTTTCGGCGGAAGAAACTCCACCTGATACAAAATAAAAACTAAATTCATTGGATTTAAAGATCGTAGATATTCATATTAAAAAAATAGTGTTTGATTCAAAAGGTAAGCACATGAAGACATAAAGCGCTTACGTCTCTATGCAGAAAAAAAGGTCCGAACAATTTTATGAACTTGTTTTGTCATTTTTTAAGTGGCCAATCTATTGTGAACAATACCTCCAGAACCAGCCCTTATATTTGTTTCTTCTCAGAACTGAAATGACTTATCAAAGACAAATTTGTAAATTTATGGAAACAATGAATTTCAGAAAAAGAATAATATTTTGTCTTTTCCTCCAAATAATATTGCTTACTTGTTTCTTACCTCTTGGGGTAGATTCTGTCCTAGCCAGTCCACATGGGGTAGTTCAAATACAACCTGATGGTTCTGATACTCCACAATTGTTCATTCGTGGGGATCATAGAAAGAATTACATTACTGATGAAGCGGGTTATTCAGTAATGGAAGATGAAGATGGATGGCATGTTTATGCTGATTCTTCAGGCTTTGAATGGTTCCCAACATCGCATGTTGTTGGGTTAGAAGATCCCCAAGAGTTAGGTCTAAAGAAAAGAATTTGGCATGAAGAAGTCACTTCTTCAAGAAAATTGAATATTTTTGCTGAAGAAGATGAATCAACCGTCTCACAACAAACTGCGAGTAATGAAAATAAAGATGCAAGACTCAGAGGTGCAAGTTCTACTGGGAGACAACCAAGATCTTTTTTCCAAAACATGTTCGATTCGGAAGGCAATTCAAGTAGTAATAATCCCTCTCCTCAACAAGATACTACAGGAAAAGTATTAAAAAATCTCGTTGTTCTCATGAGATTCAAAGACCATGAAGGAAGAGGTCTTCCATCGGAAGAAGAAATCGACATTCTCATGAATCATGAAGGACCAATTCCTGGAAAACTTCCAACCGGATCAGTTGCAGATGTCTATAATACCAATTCGTTCGGTAACCTTTTACTGGAATCAGATGTTTTGCCCTGGGTTACCATATCTCAAACAGAAGAAGAATGTGCCGATGGCAAAAATGGATATTCTGGAAAACTCGTTCTTTGCATACATGAAGCACTTGAAGCTCATGCGAAAAATGGACAAAAGTTTAGTCAATGGGATGAAGATAAGGATGGGGAATTTGATGGTATAATGATTTTGCATTCTGGACATGCTTCTGAATGGGGATTTTATGATTGTCATGGATCTCACTACAAGGACCGTATATGGAGTCACAAATGGTCAGTTCCAAATGACCTCAATTGGGACTCTCCTCACCCAGAGGATGATGTCAGCTTTGTAAAATATCATGTAGCTTCTGCCTTATGGGGTACTTGTGGAACTGAAATTTCTCGTATCGGTGCCATTGCTCATGAAACTGGTCATTTTATGAATTTGCCAGATTTATATGATACCGACCAAAGTGGATATGGGTCCGGTAATTATGATATGATGGCAAATATGTGGGGATGGGAAAATGATCAATATAACCCACCAATAATGAGCTGCTGGACAAAAGCTCAACAGGAGTGGATTGAAACCACTGATTTGAATGAAAGTGGCATTTACAACCTACCATCAGCGGCTGAAAACCCAGTTTGCTACAAGATTACGAAAGGTTTTCCTGAAAACGAATATCTATTGGTTGAAAATCGCCATGCCAGTAGTTATGATATCAATATCCCAGGAGGAGGAGGTTTGGCTGTTTGGCACATTGATGAAGATGCTGAATACGATGATGAAGGTTACCCTGAACAAGGTGATTTCCCGAGTAATGGTAGACATTACAGAGTATCCTTACTTCAGGCAGATGGTGAATATGCCTTAGAAAAGGGATTGAATAGAGGTGATTATGGTGATTTGTTTAGGGAAGGGGATGAACTCTGCCCAACAGGTTCTTTGCCAAATACGGAATCGTATCAATATGGCCGTATTCAAAATACTGGAGTTCATATTTATGACATTAGCGCTCCAGGACCAGTCATGAATTTCAAAGTCTCTTTTGATGGAGAGATTGTTGAAAAAAGTATCGAGGATAATGAACCTACCGAAAGCTCATTATCTGAAAATGATGTTAATGAAAAAGATGTGAACGAGAAAGACGCCAATGACAATTCATCACCAACAAATAATGTTGTGGAAGAAACTGATGATACTCCAAAATCATCTGAAAACAATGTTAACGAAAAAGAAGCTAATGGCAATTCATCATCAACAAAACATGTTGTGGAAGAAACTGATGATACTCCAAAATCATCTGAAAACAATGTTAACGAAAAAGAAGCTAATGGCAATTCATCATCAACAAATAATGTTGTGGAAGAAACTGATGATACTCCAAAATCAGCCGTTGACCTGCTAATTGAAGAATTACTGAATGAAAACAAAGAAAATGCTAATTTACCAAAAGACACTAATTGCAAAGACGATCCAGATTTTTTCTTTAGCAACAAACAAGAAAATTGTGTATGGGTTGGAAAGAATACAGACTTGCGATGTGGGAAGTGTCGTGGTGATACATGTATAATTGATTATTGTCCAGAAACGTGTGGTACTTGTTTATAAATAATACGAAACAATGATCAGCTACCTTATAGCTGATCAGCAAAATGTATCTGCTATGAAATGCGATGTAATATTAGAAATAAAAACAATTAAATTTTCCTATTTGATTATTATCATAAAAATGAATTTGAAAAGTGAGCTTTTTATTGGATATACTATGTTTCTATTTTCCCACTAAAAGCTAATCGGGTTAGATTTGAAACTAAAATTCCCGCTTTTTCTTCGGAATGAATTTATCACATTGTGATATCTGCACAAAAGCATTATGACTCCACTAAAGACAGTTTGGGTTTTTCTGGATTCTTTTTCCCTCTTTTTGTCTGTTTTGTCAATTATGAAACGTCTTTAAGATTGCGATTGACTTTTTTATAACGGCAAGTATTTTTATTATCATTGATTTGCAAACCTTTTCTCCTTTTAAAAATAAAAATGCAGACATTCAACTTATGAGTCTTTTATTTCGAGCAATTTGAACCCATTTATAATCTATTGAAGTCGCAAGGTAAGCTTCTGAGAAAATTCTTCAATCATGTGAAATTAAATTCATAACTGCTGAAACATGAAGATTCAAAATCCATGTTGTAAAAAGGAGAAAATAGTAAAAAATGAAAAAATGAAATAATTTGTTTTTATTCATCACTCATCAAACCTTCATCGAAATTTTCCAAAAGGATACTGTCCTTAACACTCGTTGTTTTCATCTCATTACGGCTTCACTCTGTCCTCTTTAGGAGCGATACATGAAAATATAACATGCCTTCTAGCCACAACCTTCTCAAAACATCCGAGAGTCAGAAAAACATAGAGAATTCATCACGAAATGAAGATCAATTATCGCATGAAAATTACAAAGAAGAAAGACGTATTCTTCTAGAAGGGTAAGTATTATAATTGTCGTGTTTAACTTATGTTTTCAAGACATCCTCAGAGCCTCATCTTTGACTTTGTATGTGCGGATATAACAATACAGTGTTGCAGATTCGTTACGAGATGTTGTTCAGAAAATGGCCAAGGCAAATCAAAACATACATGGGATAGCACAATCTAGTAAAGAAATAGAGCAAGTATCAGAAGTCTGGCGAGATGCATTTGGGCGAGGACAAACTTGATGTGCAATCGAAACAAAAATAACATAATATGTAAATGAATTTAAACTTTGCTGATTTTCAAAACAACACATTGCGCTAAGAAAGAGGATTGTCTTCTAATTGATTTTTTGTTTATTTTAGTCAAAGGAGAAAACATTAGCTTTGCCTATGTTGGTGCTTTAGGATTATCTATAAATTAAAATTTCAGTCATGCTGTCGAACGAGTCAATAATTTACAAAGAAATCAGTGTAGTCTACTATCAGAGATAAGTTACTGATAAGTGTCGAGATGTTCCATCCGTAAAGTATTCCGAAGAAGTACAGTTTCCTTTAGTTTTTCTTCTTTACTGTTGATTTCATCTAAAAAGTGGAATTGTATTATCTTTATTGGCGAATGCAAAATACAGAAGGTAAGAGATTTGAAGCACTAACACGATCGAGGATCAATTTTATCTCGTACCTTTTTTTCTCCTTTTTTCATTAGGAATGCGTTATCTTCAAATCGGCCTCGTGCTCGGGTAGTTAATACCACATAAAGCACTGTTTTATCAGTTTCTAGGAAAATACTCACGTTACCATTGCGTTCTATCACTTCAACTTCAATAATTGCATTCTTTGGCAAAATTAATGACGCTGGATTTGTAAATAATAGAACATTTTGGCCCATGAGAATTTGATCTGAATTATTGTCTGACACATGAATAATGGCGATATTTCTATCAGATTGGGATTTTTTTAAGTTCACATCAAACCAATCTGTACTCAGTCGCAAAAATTCAAAGATAAGATGACGTAAAAAGTTTTCAATCTAGAAAAGTAGCGAAAGACACCTTGCCTTACCTGTATCGCTAAAGCCCCCTTCAAGAAATATATTTCGTCTTATAGTTTTCTCTTTCTCGTCCAAAAAAAGATCCCAAAAAGTAATATGAACGCTAACGCTAACATTTTGAATCCCATCATTACGACAAAAGCATTGCCCTACTGCATTACAAGACACAATAATATCCCTAAATAGCGATCTCATTAACACATAAGCGAGTGGCTTCCACCTTCCTCCCTGAATTTGTCCCCTACCACTGGAATATTCAAAAATACCCCATCCTCCTGTGGGCCAATTTTCATTCAGCTGCCAAATCTTTGAGAATATATCAATAATGTAAAAGAGAAGATTTTGTATTGAATAAACAAGAGGATAGTTCAGTAGCACACATAATTCTAAAGATGTCTAAATGATCACGTACCAGACTTCCAAACGAGTTTGTACTTCTCTGCCTTTCTATTTCAGATTTCATCCAAAGGGTATGTGCCATCATACAATGATAAAGTTGCTTTTTAAAGAAGAATTCGCCAATTTCGTCCAAATCGTAAGTTCCAAAGAAAGCTTCAATATGGTTGTCGCATGGATAGTTCCTTTCAGACATCGCGTTGTTCCCAAAGCATGTGTTTTCGTTAAGATATGTTTGTGTGCAATTATCTTTGGTAACTCCGCCATGGATACTCCACTCTTCTTCCTTGAGAAGGACAGATGTTGATTCGAAGGAGGACATCGTTGATCCACCAAATTCAGAAGTCTGCACAAACAGATTAATATATTTCGATATGAAATTGAGTGCGGATTCTATTTTGATACAATATACAATTTTACAAAACTTACAAACTGATTAGGATATTGTGGCCCAATCTTTGTTCTATTAAATGAAATCGGGATCTGAGTATCATATAGTCTGGGGAAAAAATTGGTAAAGAAGGTGGATAAGTTTGAGAATTCCAGTCATTATCACTTGTATAAACATGAAAATGTGGATTACTCACGTATTTGATGGATGTCCATTCACAGACTTGAAGGTTCGGGAAAATCCATGCATGTAAGGCCCATGCTTCTCCACAGCAAAGTGGTTTTGTATATCGGGGGGAGTAGCCAGAGGTTTTCCATTAGGGTTGCTAGTATACTTATGCACACCAGTCTCCCATCCGTCGGAAGATGGACAACTTGGCCAAATGCTTCGCGTTGAATCTTCTTTTGCAACTGTTTTCATGACAAATGTAGCATAAATCTCACTATCTGTACCCATTTGGACAGTGCACTAGGGACATAACAGAAATGATTCTGAATAAGAAAGCTAATTTTAAAATTCCCCATAAACGTCCACAGGCTTACCTCATTGCAGCCAACCCATACGATAATACTCGGATGAGGACTAAGAGAACGCACTATATGCCTAATTTCTATCTCCTCCAAATTATTAACCTGTGGCCCATGATATTGCTCCTCAACAAACATCATGTCATGAAAAATCATAATTCCAGCTTCATCACATGCATCATAGAACGAGTCAGGAGGAATAGAGCCGCCACCCCAAATTCGAATCATATTCATATTAGAAGTTGCAGCAGATTGCACAAGATTCCGATGGGATTCATCCGTGAGCCTTCCCTCAAACTGGTCCATTGGTACAAAATTTGCTCCGCGTGCCCAAATTAATGCCCCATTTATTCGAAAATACATTCCGTGTTTGCCAGAGCCCTGAGAATTTGATTGAAACCAGTAATCTTTAACATATTCATTTGTTGTTACCAGTGCACTAGTTCTAAAACCTAATCAATTTCCGTCAAAAAACAAATTTACATGAAATAAAGAGAGAGTCTTTTAAATTTGATGGGTGTTCATAAATGTTATGTATCTCTTACCAATTCGTTTTTCAACCCAATCACTTTTATAAGCAACCATATCATCGCAATATTGCACGCCGATAACATACAAATTTTGATCACCATAGCCATTTGGCCACCAAAGCTTAATATCCTGCTTCGTGATGATCATAGAGAGAGTTACCTTAAATGTGTAAGATTCATCCTTACTTTTATCCGTTGCTGTAGAAGATACTAAAGTAGAAGAGCTGGTCGTGAAAGGAACGATGATTTCTCTAGTTCTGTTTTCAAATGTGGCTTTTAAGGTTAAATGTCTTGTGCTACTTGTCGATAAAGCAAACGGATCTGCAAATGATTCAAGGTAGACATCTACATTTAGTTTGAAGTCATTTTCAGGCCCATTCAGCATTGGGGCCCTAAAGCATATGCCAAATATGCGAATACAAATAAAAGCTTTAAGAAATGACAATGAAAAAAGATTCTAGTTGATAGTCAATTATCTCACCTTGGATAATTCCCCATGTAAGTAATCTGAGGAACTACATAGATGATTTGGCATGAGTATGCTTTTGTGATATAGATAGGTTTTACTATTCCAAAAGAGAGTACTTTTGACAAACCACGAGAATCAAAACCACGTGAATAAGGCGCCCAGTCCCATCCACCAGAGCATGCCATGAAGCGACCATTGGTTTCAATATTTGGATCAAAAGTTATTTCAATGGTTAATTGAGTGGAAAAAGGTTGATTCATATTTGCATTCCATGCTTGTGTTACTATTAAAAACCTTCTTCGAAATGATGATGTTATTTGTTTTGTTTCTGTTCTTTTTTTCTCCAAAAGGATCGAAGAAGGTATCTTGAATGTATATCGAAGAAATTGGTCCTTGATTTCTCCAAGGAACATTCCATTTACATGTATTGACGCTCCCATCTTAATACCCTCTAGAACCAGAACGTAAAAAGGGGATTTGTGATTATTGCTATATTTTGATTCTGTGAGTGGCAAATTTATAGTTGTAGAATAAGCCCAAATTCGAACCCTTTTTTCCCTGTGGTCTTTTCCAGATTTATTATTATCCAACTTTGTCCCATATGGATTTTCGTTCTCTTGTCCCATCCAAACATGGCGTTCATGTAAAAAATTCAAAGAAAAAAGTGGATCTGAAATTATTCCTGCGATCTCGAGATCCGTGATTACATCTCCAGGAACCTACAAAAAGATATAACACAAAATAATGAATGGAGACACAAAAAATTTCAATGGAAATATTTTTGTCCTTCTTTAAAATACCTTACCCGTGCCTGAATATTTTGATAAATTCCATCTTTACTATTTAGATTCCAATGAATACCATGAGAGCGGTCCAACGGAAAAACCATTTTTGTATCAGGATATATGCTAGGTTTGAATGAAGATGCGTCATAAGTTGTTAGTAGAGGTGTTGTTTCATTGGTGTGAAGAGATGTCTGCAGTAAAGAGAAACTTAATGATGGCATATTAATTAGGAACCACAGGATCCTTGAAAGATAATATGATCTCATGCTGCGATAAGGAGAGTTTAGTTTATTTGAATTGAATGCCTTTCGTTTTAAAAGAATGGTGTAGATCTGATTAGAGTTTGCTTTGGTTTAGGTTGCTCTGAAAAAAAAAAAAAAAAAAATCTTCGGAATATAGTTTTGGCGAGCTGTCAAGAGATGTGACAAATATAAGATTTTCTAATCTGCATAACACAGCATATTGATTAGACTAATGAATCGTACATAGTTTCATTTTTTTATGAATGGCCTCATCATGTATAATCTTTCTGTCGTATAAATACATAGATGATGAACAAATCATATACCTATTGTTACACAAATGATACTTTACATACGTATCATGTAGTAGCATCTATTAATTAAACAAAACATAAAATAACCTCACATTTTACAGAATTAAACAATCATAGTTTAATCTTTGTCAAGATCTCAAGGATCATCAGGGTATTCGCTTTTTCACGCTTCCTCCCATTTTCTAGTCCCCAGTTACATCATGACAACTCATGGTAAATGTTCTAAGTCTGCTTCGAAGCAATCTTCGCAACAGAAACCTTCGGATATCAAAAATCCGCCCTCTCTGATTTTGGCGCCAAAACCAAAACAAGCTCCATTTCACGATGTCACAGCTGATCCAGTTGATATCAAATCACTAGTTTCATCCATTGAACCTCAAGACGATCAAAATGCGTCAGTATATTCTCTGGTAAACATGTCTGCGCAATCGTTTGCTCTTCTTTTGAAAGAAGTCATGGTTTCCGCTTTCAAGGACCTCCAAGAAGTGACTAAACCTTCTTCTACTCCTTCACTAAAGGACGTAAAAGAAGTATCCATTCTTTCTCCTCACCCTACTCCACATACTGATGCTATGGATTCACCTGCCAAGGAAAGTGAAGTGATTCCCGACATCACATCCCCTCTAGTTTTGGATCAGGAACCTTCCCATTCTCCACAAGATGCTTCTTCTATGGTGGTACAAGAAGTGGTGTCTCCACCTTCTTCTACCAATCAGGCTTATTCAACCCCTGCGTCTGCCTACCTGGACATTTCACCGCATCAAAAATCCATTCCTGATCGTACCGCGACTAATCAAGATTCGCATCACGATTACTCCACTGCATCTTCTCATTCATCAGTTTTGGCGTATGATCCAGATCCCCACCATCATCCTTCGATGACTCACTATAAATACTCTCCTAAACCAATGCTCACATTTGATTTGTCCAAATGGGTAGATGAAGTTAGAGACGTATCGATTGAAGATGAAAGTTATGATTCCGTACTTTCTTGGTATAATGAACTTCAACACGGAATGATCATTGCGACTGAATGCTTTAACATCATGCCAAAAGTATATGAACTTACCAAATCATTTCAATTTGATAAACACATTTTACCGGCACCAACTTCGTCTGTGTATAAAACAGGATACGTAGAGTATGTGTCCATGGCGAAAGCGCTTCGCATTTACATTATGAAGACATCCAGTATCGCAGCTACATGTTCAGTCCTTCGTAAACGTCGCCTCCTTCACATAAACGAAAAAGATGGATTTATTCTCCTAATGAAGTTACTAGGAGGTATCTTCCCTCATCTAGGAGGACCTCCACTCGACATTGTTGACGAAATTTCTTCTATTCGCATGAGCAAAAATGAAACTTTGGTCTCTATCCTTCACAAATTCATTAGTGTTGAAAGAAAGCTTTTATTGGCAAGACATACTTTTCCTCCAACGGCTTTGTTTAAAAGATATCTGAATCTTATCAGACAGAACACTCAAATTTTCATTATCGTTGCGCCCATTTCTAGATCATTCCACATGCACATGATTCAAAAAGGTCCAGATGTGAAATTTGAAATGTATTCCATTCTGGATGTGCATGAATATATCAAAGATTCCGGAATTGATACACACGCAATTATGATATTTTCCAAAAATACTCATAGTCATCATCAACTCATTCCACAGGCTTGTGGTGCAGAATATGAATATATGAATGAAACGGAAACACAAGGACCACAAATGAGATATTCTCAATCATCTTCTCATGTATCTTCACCAATGGAACTTCCTTCAGTTCATCAAAATCAGCGCTCTCGTTCTCCAAGGTGCCCCATCTGTTTTCAAAGTCACATCCCAACCCGATGTTGGGCTCGAGGTGCTAAATTCCAACCATTATGGCTACAACGAAATGTAGCAAAATATAATGCACTTCATGCAAATGAATATCCAGATGAAAAATACTTACATCAATCTCCACCTCTTCATTCTCCATAATTTCATGCTCAAGCAAATAAATCTGTGAGCTTCTCCACCAAACCTCCTGATCTAGTCCACCAACAAGGAGAAACAAATCATCCTTCCAATGATGAATCATCAAACATTTCAGTACCTGGAATTGTAACATTGTCAGATGATGACACGCCAATTTCAATGCCAGAAATGAACATGTCTGTTACACATCCAACATGTAATATGGCTCAATAAATTATTACTTAATCTTAACGAAAAGATGAAATCAATTTAAGAAATATATAATGCAAATTTATTTACATGCTTTACATTCAATCAGAGAGAACGTAAACAATTATTTATTTTTCAAAGCAATAATTGCAGCTTTGCGGTAACAAATACAAACACGTTAAGTGGTTCTACAACTGCAACTCACTACGGTTCTACACTATCGTCATCATCACTTCCACGTTCTTGCCCATGCATCATTGCACTTATGAAATCTGTGAGTATTATATGACGGTTTATTCGGAAACCCCGAGAGCCGTGACGGGATGCACGTGTTACGTATCTATGTCTGACCTTCGGTGCAGACTCAACACTATCTTCATCTTGATATAGAACAGGAATTCTACTCTCATTACGTTCAAAGTAGACTGCATCTTCTTCGTCATCATCATCTACCTCTGATTCGTAAACTTCTTCCTCCCAATCTTCATCATAATCATCTTCATAATCAT
>Ga0209092_10002618_pt1 | contig 16421 bp, 14 predicted proteins | sample FraStrMetagenome_FD_187446 | JGI IMG/M metagenome (GOLD analysis project Ga0209092, IMG submission 187446) | Marine eukaryotic phytoplankton communities from Arctic Ocean - Fram Strait ARC3M Metagenome (SPAdes) (version 2) | ecosystem: Environmental > Aquatic > Marine > Oceanic | place: Fram...
AATTCCAGAAGTCACAACCGATACTAGATGCCAAAAATTTCAACCGAACATCTCAAACATCATAAGTAGCCCGATCCACATCTACTTTTATTTTACCTCAAGAACCGCAACCGCAACAGACCTCAGTTTTCGCCATTTTCCTCAATCTTCAAACATCATTTGCCCGCCAAAAAAAGATACATTCCATTCATTCGTTCTTAGTGTACTAGAACCTACGCCAATTTACGCAACTGAAAAAAATCCTAATTCCCGCGAATTTTCGAAAGATTCCATTCTTCACTATCCAGTAACTTCTTTTATCGAATCATCACGATTAAATCTTTTCTTTTCTAAATACTGTGCTACATCGCGTCATCAAGAAAAAGCAGTTAGTACGATTGAATCTGGCCGCTCCTAAGTAAGGTAAGTGCATGCAAAACAATACTTAAATGACCTTAAATGGCCGGAGTACATAGCTTATCAACGGAATACTGGAATAGTATTGCGAGGTCTCTTTACTGGACCCTGGTAGTTAACCTTAAATACGGCAAACCCTCCTCGGAGGCTTGTAGACCTTACATACGCATAAACTACTGACGTCCAAAGTCCTCGAGTAAAGTGAGAAGGCCGTAAACCGAAGTAGCGTCGTTAGACAATGTGCGTATGTATGAGACTTAGGACCTAACTACCTGAAAGAGCGTTCGTGGGACTATCAAAGTTCAAATAATGCCACGTTCCTCTAGAAAGAACACAGCAACAACAACAACAACAACTGAATACCCATAAAATGTGGAATTTGTTGGGGCAGGTTTCTACAGAAAATGAATGTGTTGAATGGTGAGCCTCATGGTAAGATTTGCAATCATTCAAATATAGGCAGTCTCAAGAAGAAGTTTTGCCCGAGGATAGGGTGAACTTGTGTATTAGTAAACAACCTTTTGTTTCATACACACTATTCAGATTTATATAAACCAATTATTTAGACAACATATGGGAATAAATCATAACCTATAAATTAAGTTTTACTTAACGCATTTTCATGATATTAATGAGAATACTACAAGAAAAACAAATCAAACAAGTATACCCTTATAGTGCTGAGGACGAGCAATATTCATCATTGCCTTAGTGATTCCAAAAATGACTGTCTTACAAAAAACATGCAAAAGGTCAAAAAAGACTAGATTATGAATCTAAGTTCAATAAAGAAGGCTAGCTATAGTAAAAAAATGATGAGAAGTTGTTTCCTATTCAAGAAGAAGAAAAATCATTTCTCTTTCCTTGCATACAATCGAAGCCTAATATTCCAAATATTACATCTTCAGGATAATTATACTCAATGAATTAGTTCTAAGGAGAGTCAACAAAAAACATGGTGGATTGAGCTTTGATAAAAAAATGGAAGGACTCATACAATCAAGAAATCCTTTAATATCCCCTTGCAAGTATTTGGTGTAAGGACTGCCATTCAATGCACCCAAATGGTCTGGACCAGTCTGGGGCCATCAAAAGAGCAGTTCAAAAAGTCAGAGACTGTAATCTTTATATATTATCTGGGCGTGTGTTAAGGAGGCTTATTGATTTGTATTCATTGGCTGTTGTGAATACAAACAAAAGAAAATCTCCAAGAACATGACAGAATTCTTCCCCCGCTTTCTTGGGGGTATGTTTTCAGGTGATAAGAAGCTCTTTTCTTACACTGGAAGAATTAGTTATGTCAGGAAGGTTGTATCCAAGCTATCAAAGATTGGATTGTAGTTGTATCAAGGTATGCCCTCAGAATGTAATTTGCATTGTGTGGTTTATACAAGAATGCATTATTCCAATAAGCAAACATGAAAGGTTGTTAAATACCATAGCGCTTTCATTGGCTGCATTGATGGTGATACGAAATTTACCTGCGACCTCTGCAAAGGATAGAATATTCAAACCGGATTCGGGATTGAACCAAACGTCGAAGAAGCCCGGGAGGTGCCCTACGTGGGTTGAATCTTGAAAACCCCCGTTAGTGTATACTCACTGAGTGAACCGGCTGGATCGGATATTATTTAATAACGCCTTGTTATTGAACACCGAAATATTCGAACCCGTATCTAGAAGGATACTGTTCGTACATTAGACATAAACGCTACTACCATCATATGTTGAAAAGACACTTTTGTTTTATTGTTTCCTTCATCGTTGGTGAGTTCAGGTTCCGACTCGACGCCCTCATTGTTCGTGTCATCATCGTTAATGTTGCTCGCCATTATTTGCTGTTGAAGGACAGTTCAAAGCATAATTTCCCCACTTGTTACACTTGTAACATTTAACTTTCGGGTTCGTGCTGCCATCTGCTCCCGCTGCGGCTTTCTCTCCATCTGGTTTTTGGTAGAACGACTGGTCTGTGATGGTTGAATTTCTGTTTTCGTTTTGTCGTGCCTGTTGTCGATCCTGCGCTCCTCTGTTTTTGTTGGATAGTTTGGTCGCTTTTTTCTTCTTGCTGGAGCTATGATTTTGAAGCAATGCGTACGCTTCTTCCAATTTTTTTGGATAGAGATATTGGTTCATTAGGAAAGGATCGCGCAGCATGTCCAGAATTGGTGAGGAAACTTTGAGACTTGCCCTGCGAATGAAACAGATTGCTAGTTTTTTGTTTCGTACATCCTTTTTGATGTTTTCATCTGTCCTTACTGATTTCGTTTTTGAATCTTTCTCTTTTTCATGTTTGATTAATAATTCGTCTTCGAACATGGTGACTCCGTAATGATCAAGTATCTCCATGTATGTTTTGAACCGTTTCAGATGAGCTGCATTGTTTTCCTCTGGGGCTTGACGGCAAACAAAGAATTGTCTTTGCGCTTTGTCGATTGAGTCATATAGGTTGACTTTATTCTCGATTTCGTGACAGGATTTTTTAATTTCTTTGAGAAGTTCGGTAACGTCTGCTTCGTCTTCAATCTTGTCGAAATTGGTGAATTCTTGAAGTTGACTTCTTAGTAAGTCGCTTGTCTGACCCCACACGACGTTGTAAAGTGCTCTCAATGTGCCTTGAAGCATTTTGACCTTTGTTATCGTACTTCTTTACCCTCTCTTTATAGTTGTCAGCGTCGATAGAATCAACAGAAACGACGGTAATGGTTCCGTCTTCATTCTTTACTTTAGATAACTCGGGCTTGATAGGTGTTGTAATTCAAACAATGGAACCAATAAAGTTCAATGTAAGATACTCTATAATGGGGCAATTAACCTGATTATATTATCGGTTACCTTTACAGAATGAGAACATAACATATTCTCATCCTGTTTAAGAAGATCTTTATTTACTAATTAGTAGTTTCCGAAGCACGTATGTTATTTCTAAGTATTTCGGCGTACGTACTTATATTTTTCACTTCATTTCTTTTTGAATTATGACTTTTGCCGCAGTCGCTAAAACTCACTCGTCGTTTAATCTTTTCATCGCTCCCGCATTTCTCAACACGCTCCTTGCGACTAGGAAACACGATTCCTCTTTCTCGATTTACTACATTGCTGTTTTCACTCTTCACCAACTTTACACCTTTCTCCTTTAAGTCAGTTATTGGTCGCAATCCTTGCAGGGGTTTGGTAAAAAAATCCCCTAGCATATGAAAAGTGGAACAGTATTCAACAGAAATTCGATGTGCCTTCAAAATATCTGCCACCCAGAAGAATCGAATATTGACGTGCCTGCTCTGCTTCCCTGACGACCTTTTGCCATTTTTCAACCACCTCATTGTGCTTTGATTATCCTGCATCAATTCACTTTTCGCTATTTTGTATCCTTGTTTACCATAAAAATATAGGAGCCATAAGGTATAAGGAAGATAATCGCTAGCCGCGATCAATTCAGTCTCCGTGGAGCTCTTTGAGTTAAGTCCCTGTTTGGAAGATCTAGCGTGGACGACACCATCACCCATCACGATGCATCCTCCAGTGTGTCCACGCATGTTGATGTGAGTAGTAGCATGTGACCCATCGACGTAAATTTGCATATGATCAAAATTTGCTAACGAAACAACTCTCTTCATTCTAATTGTTCCATGAATGTACTATAACACTCGTTTGAGTTTGACCCAATCCTGTAAATGGGGGCTTTTAACTCTGGTGCATAAGAACGCTATTGAAACTTGTAAATCTAAACGGGCTCGTTTGCATACATGTAACAATTTTTGTACTATATGATGGAATAGTTTTGATCGTCTATCGTCAAACACAATTGATTTTTCATCAATTTCAAATAGTCCCTTGTTCGCTGGGGTGGTAGCCGCTGAACTAATTACTTTCCCATAAGCCTCAACACACTCCTTAAGGTATTCTTCCATGCTTATATGAACCTTTCCTTCAATTAGTTCGAAATCCACACCAAGGTAAGTGTGTTTATTTCCAGTTTAGACCGTCATCTTTCCAAACTTAATCTCTGACTTCTTTATCATATCATTCACTACACTCTCTTCAATGCGAGAGAGTTTCAGGTCATCTACGTACCAACAGATGGTGAACTGGGCACCGTTCACCATCTTGTTGGCCACACATTCATCATATGGGTTCACAGAAAACCTAAATTCCTTAATGACATCAACAAACATCTGGTACCACGGCAACGGTGCTGCCAATGTACCATACATTGCTTTAAGCAGTTGTAAGTACAAGGTTTGCACTCCCTTAACTGTGTGTACAAATTTCTCGTATTTTGCTTTGTTTGCATTCAAAATTGCTTGCACTGTATATCCAGTTAATTTCAGGAGCACATAATCCGGCTGTTTGGCCTTCAAAAAAGCCCCAGCTATATCACAGACGGCAACGCTTCTACTTTCGTGAGCATCGATTATAACTGTTGCAATAAATGAGTCTATTGACAGTGCGGGTGAGGATGTGTTTTCTTGAGAGTAAGTATCGCGTTGTGCTCTTCCATCGACAACTGTTCGGCCTTTAATTAACCCACTTCTTTACTCTTTTATTAAATTTATTGTATGCAAGGAATTTCTTTTCTCTTCACGTGACAAGCTGCTTTCCCACCGTGGAGTAAATACCTGTAAGTCATCTAACTGTTTATACTCTTTCGTCATTGCTTCAACTTCTCAACTTCCAAATAGCCTAATACCCTTTTTGGCACTCATTTTACTTAAACAGGTTCCAATTTGTAATGGACAATGATTATAGTTTTTCCCTGTTAATTTTCGTGACAGTGCGTGTCGGTAGCTGTTGATGTGATCTCTGGTAGTATTTGCCTTTTTGCTGTACCTCATTCTGCTTGCTTTCGAATATACGGTAAGGAAATTAAAATTTCTTTTGTTGAATGTATCATTCCTAATATCCTTAATTCGTTTTCTAAGATTATAGCGCAACCGTTCGGAATGGCCATCATTATCATCATTTTGGATTCCTTTGATAATCGGGTCAAACACTGTGGACGCATTGATGCCTTCAACATTCTCAACTGCGCTCCTTTCTTCTTACTACTTGAATTATTATTTGTGTCACTGGTATTGGAAGCAAAAACATTCGTGACAGTCTCTGTTTCAATTATTTCATTACCTTCATCTTTGTTATTTAAATATAAGCTTTTTTGTTTCTCATCATCGTGTTGGTCATCATTAATTTGTTGTTTGTTCTTATCATCATTATTCATATTTGTATCGTCATCATCATCACTCGTTTCGGTGTCCATCTCTTTATCAGTAACATTGTGGTACTAGTCATTCTTTTGTGTATCTACATTGATTGCTTCTTCGCTATTGTCTTCTTCATCATTAATAGCTGCTTTTGCAATAATTGCATCTTCATTGTTAATTTCGTCTTCGTTGTTTTGTTTGTTAACATTTTCATTATTTTGTGGCTCTGTGCTAATTCGTACATCCGCTCCTTTGCTTTCAAAACCATGTGAAACCATGAAATTTTATCTGTGTCCATTTTGGGTTGATTTTTGGACAAAGCTAGGTGAGTTACGCGAGCAATTATATCTTGCGAAATTGGAAGACATGTCCATCTAGTAGACCGTATAATTTTACCACCGGTCAGAAGGGACATAAAATACCAATTATTATTGGTATGAACAGGACGAAGTGCTGCTATTGCACCAGTAGTGCGGGGCGCGGAAGTATTTGAACTTGTCGCATTATCGTGAGTTTTCACGTAAGTGCCGAATCTGATCGAAGAGAAAGAAAACAAAGGCGGCGGTGTTTCCCATACAATCGAAAGTGGGCTTATGTTGACGCCGGCGCCAGATGATGCAGGGAGAATATTTAAAAGCCAGCAGGATTCATAAATTAAACACGAAATCATCAATTTCGTATACTACGGAAAAGGAAGGCCGTGTATCGTAGCACGGCATCGTTCTTTAACCGTTCTGGAACGTGATCGTTTTTGCCTGTGATAATAAATGTAGCAGGACGGAACGATTCGGACATGTTTTGAAATTCCAGATCCCCATGCACATTAGTTATAGCAAAACCTCTAGATTCGTATAGGTCGAAGACATTTTGTAGACATGTCAAAATATTTTTATAGGATCGAGAAGGTAGGAGTTCGACTGTCCTAAAATGAAGTTTTCTCGAGATCGTATGAAAGAAAGGGATATTGTTAAAAAAAAAATATCAATGCATAACGTAACGTCGTTATGCCATTGTTTAATATGGTCTGGCACGGGCTCGACGTCGTAATAGTTTTTTCCTTCAGGTTTCCAAGATCCTCTCCATAAATGTATCAAGCTCTATCAACGTGCGCAGCTGTGATTGGGCAATCTCGAATGAAATTTTCATTCAGTAAACTTTTAAATTTTTGTTTAGATGGTCGACCGAGATTTACGTAGAGAATTCTTGCTTTTCTTGCCTCTTCGACTTCACGTCTAGTAAATTGTTTTTCCAAATCAGTTATCCTAGTTACGAACACGTAATTAAAATTAGTCCTAAGTAGATGTTTATTGCTAGTATTTAGAGCATCATGCACATACAGACCAAGATTACGTTCGTCAAAACGCATGACGTCACCATTGTCCTTCGTGACACTGATGGATGGTGCCGGATCTTGTGGTCCAGTATGCATTTGTACCTTGAACTTCTTCCTAACGTTTGCAAACGAGAGAATGTTTGCGAGTGAGTCCGGGTGGTACCACATCGTGCCGTAGCCCCGTACGTCTCCAACCATATCGGTTTCTAGGGAGCCTCCATTGGACCGAAGAACAAGATGGTTCCCATCAGGAACTTTACGAACATTCTTCAACAAACGACGATTGCAAAAAATGTCAATGTTGGACTGGGTATCCAACAAATCCAGTTTTTGTTGATTCCATGGTGACAAGCATTATCATCAGATTCTTGGGTCATCGTAAAACCAGTCTGAACAAATCCGAATCCAAGTTCTGAGTCCGAGGTTTTGGAATCAGACACAACATCTTTGCTGTTGTCGCATGGTTCATGTGGACGGGCCGGCGCGCACTGGAGCATAGTCATGGGACATTCGTCTGAGTAGTATCCCATCTTCTGACACATAAAACAGGTGATGCGCTCGTGGACAATACCGTCTGTACCAGAAACGGTTTCCTTCTTCTTGGAAGCACTCTGCATGAATCCTACTCCCTTATGACCTGCTGGACGTCCTGCGTGTCCAGATTTTTGTCCAAAGCTAGACCGTTCACGTCGTTTTAGGCCGTAATTGGCCATGAGATGGTAAGACTTGGTTACAGTATCTGGGAAACTGTCATGTCCCTTGAGGAAATCGTTTTCTAGATCTGTAACTAAGTCCGAATAAACATCCGCGCGTCCTCCCATAATGAAAGCAATTGCGAGGAGTTTCTCTTTGGCCTTGTCATCATAGATTTTGATGATATCATCTTGTTGTTTCTCTTTTTCATCTAACTTGTCCTTTTCCATTAGTTCCATAATAAACTTTGGATGAATGAAAAAGCCTCCAATGTGGTCAATGCTGTCCACCATAATCTCAAATACTTCAGAGTATTTGTGAAGATCTTGATTGTCCTTTTGACGATAAGCGTAAAAGAAACGAATTTGTCTGAATAATGTTACAAGGACATGCTTCTGATGCTCGTATTTCATAAGAATACTCTGCACAGCCTTCGACAGCTTGGCGCTTTCTCCTTCCTCCTTCCAGCGTTCAACATTTGACAGCTGGCTGAGTTTAGTAACAACGTTGGGAGAGCACTGGCCCCACACCACAGCAAACATCGCGCGAGTGGATTTCGTTAGGGTCCTCTTTTCCTTCACATACTGCTTCACTTCCTCATAGTAGACTTGCTTGTCCACATCATCGGCGTCGCCTTCATCTGGTGGCTTAGGTTTCTCCACCGTTGACAACTTCATCTTGTTAAACAACTTCCGAAATCACAGTCAAAAGTTTTGTTTACATATTGTTCGATAGCATTCAGGGTCCTCCTGGACTGTCCTGGGTCTCTAGACTCTTCTTGGAGTTGGAACACGTTGCCATTTAGGCCACTTGTTTCACCCTTGAAGCTCGCTGCTTTCACTCCTCCACTTCCTCCACTTCCTCCACTTCCTCCACCATACTTGGATCGGTTTTGTCTACGCTGGTTGTTTCCCCTCGCGAAACCACGCCGGTTGTCCACATTGGTCCTGGCAGTCATAGCTGGTACCCCTGTGGTGGACTGGTGATGATCGTTGCTGCTTGCTTTGTTTTTGTCAACTACACTCATATTGATGAAATGTGAGCTTGTTTGTTAAAACTTTGAAGATGATTTAAAAACTGTGTGGCTAAAACGAAGGCTTGATTTGATGTAGATTGTACTGAATTACTGTTGAGTGGCTTGAAGGCGTTCAAGATTGTGAGGCGCTGGTCGAATATCTTGGAATCTTTCTACGCCGTTCCTACTGGGAAGTGGGACTCGTACGAAAATGTATGAATTTCCAAGTCTGATAACTGTGCCTTCACCCCCTTGAGAGAATCTGGCGTTTCTGCTAAGCCTGACTCAATTAAGGATCCTTACCCTGTCTCCGACGGCCAAACAGTTGTTTTTTGGCACTTGAGCAGGTTGTGGACGTTCCCCAATGTTTTTACCTACGATTTGGGATCTTACTTGGTCCAGTTCTGTTTGCGCGCGTGTAAGAGAAATCTGAAGTTGATTGATATTTCTAATTAAATCTCAGTGAAATGGAGACTAGGAAAACGTTAAACGTTGTTCAATTTTCTGTAAAGATAATGTTGTAATTCAAACAATGGAACCAATAAAGTTCAATGCAAGATACTCTATAATGGGGCAATTAACCTGATTATATTATCGGTTACCTTTACAGAATGAGAACATAACATATTCTCATCTGATTTAAGATCTTTATTTACTAGTTAGTAGTTTCCTCGGCGTACGTACTTATATTTTTCACTTCATTTCTTTTTGAATTATGACTTTTGCCGCAGTCGCTAAAACTCACTCGTCGTTTAATCTTTTCATCACTCCCGCATTTCTCAACAATAGGTCCTTTAATGATTGGTTTTCTTAGTTTCTGGAAGAGTGGATCCAAATGCGCGATGTCTTCGGAGAACTTGGTGGACACGTAAATCTTCAACGCTTCCAATGTATCGTTGAATTGGTCCTTCTTCTTTCTTTCGGTTGCCAGCTGAAATACGTTACTGTTCATATCCGCTACTTTTCCCTTGAAGGTGTTTGATGTAGATCCTTTGTTGCTGTTGTAAAGGAACCTTCGCCTGTATCTATCTCTGTTGTCTGAGCTGTTATTGTTGCCAGTTGATCCCGATCTGGTTGAATTCGGTGCTTGATTTCCACTTTCACTCATTTTCTGTTTGCCTTCTTAAATTTGTCGGGAATCTTCTAACAATAGTACCGTCTTCGGTTCTAACTTCGGATATATCCTCCAATAGTGGCTCCAATGCCTTCTCCTTCTGCTTGTTGATGCTCAGATGAGTTGATAATTTGAACAGTATCACCTAATCTGACTCTCGAGTACGGCAACACGCGTGATCTTCTTCGATCTCTCTGTCTTCGTGCTTGGTGAACGGTTTCAATCTCCGGTTCCTCGGTTGTGTTCTGAGTATCTGGATTAGGTTGTTCCCGGTTGATCTCAGCGATTACTTGTCTTAAACTGGTTTCTGCTAGGTTGAGTTGTTGACGAAGGGCTTCTGATAATCATTCAACGTTTCTGTTGTTGTTGATTCTTGCACTGTTTCTTGACATATAAACTGTAAATTAAAATAATATTAATTTCGGAAGATAATACTATACTGTCTTCGACAATCAATCTCCGACCTTTCGCAAGCGTATCTTCTAAAAATATCAATTTATAATTTCCAATAAACTGTTTGGATTATTTAATTTGTGAGTGTATAATATCCACTCATTACGCAAGCATTCATGTATTCATATCTTATTCTGTGATCTTTACTTCAATACATACTTCATTCGTGTATTAGTTGATAGTACTGTAACATTTTTTCTGACTGCGTCAGCATACGAACCTGATCCTTTTGATATCTTGATATTATTGGTTCCGGGATAGACGGCAAGACTTCTTTTTGTTACATCATTTTTATTATATTCAACATCTAGTATTGCATGTGAACTTTTGATAGTAACATGATTTCTGCTCTGTGAATCAATTTTTTACAAGATAAAATCCATTACTAAGAGCCTGATTTCCAATGTCTCTATAAAGCTATTTGAAACTTTCATTATTCTTGAAGCCATCAGTGCCAACTTTGTACTTTGACTTCTTACTATCATGCTTTAGTGCATCATCTTTTCTGGATTCTATTCCTTTGATAGCAGATAATATTTTTAGGTCCATAAAGATTTCTGGCTTTGTCCATTGCACATACAAAGTTTGCATGAGAAAATCAACCCAATTTTGAAGAGCTTTGATATATTGTAACAAGGAAGAGGAGGATTGCTTGGAACTGGTCGGGAAAACTGGTTCTTAGCAATTTTCTCCTCGAGAAGGAACCTCTTCTTCTTCTGGTATTCCAAAATTAGAAATCGTTGTAACATAAACTTATTTCGGTACGGGTTCCATTCCACCGGATATATGAGACTTTACAGAATTGATTGTATTAATAGGGTCATTACAAAAAAAAGAAACTTTTTCGAGTTTATTGAATACATCCCTTGATACTAAATTCTTCTTTAGTCCCTTTAAGCTTTCCTTATCATATAGTACATGACCTTGATATGATTGTCGTATTGTGGACGTGTTTGATGTCGGCCTAGTACTACTTTTATTCTTACTAGATTTTCAAAGACATGATGGCATTCACACTTTTTGACAACCCGTTGGAAACACAATTCAGAAATACAGAATCAACACTTGATATGCTACAACAAGATAGTACCCGTCAAGGGGATGATAATTCTAACACCATGAGACCAGGGTTATGCTAGCTACTAGTACTCTGAACCATTATACTGATATGTGACCACAAAACCGGAATAAGATTGAATTTCAGACTGCGCCAGAAATTTGAGATTTGTAATGCGCTTTTTAGACATTTTTCACATATTAAACGAAAAATACAATTTGAGAAATAAAAAACTTCGACAAACCCGGAGATAAAATGGATTCCAAAATTCAAAAAGATACCCGGAAAACAAAACGTATCTAGAATCGGAACTGTTTCTATCTCTATAGGTCCAAACAGCAGTAGAGAAGTTAAAATAAAAGCATGCTCTACTACTATTCCTACTACCCTACCTTTACGTAAAAGCGAGTTGATAATCAAAGAATCAACAAGTTACAACTGGACGTCACCAAATTTGTCGAAAATGAACATCATACCCAGGAAAGTGTCACCAATTTGTTCATGATTTACAATATTTTTCTTTGCTCATTAACAGCTCGTTTAGACTTCAGACCTCTTTTCAAAGAAGGCACATTTTCCTACCACTGCCTTACAAATTAGCTTAAAGAAGGAAATGTGTCTCTATGAAAAAAGAAATTTCAAAAATATCGTACAAACAAAAAATGTTACCAGGTCCAAGCACCATGTGCAGATGATCTTCTTCATATTGATGTTAGTTTCATCAATTAAAATGTCGCAAGTGGAAGCTAGAGTCCTAGTTCCTTTTCGAATATTGCCTTCATTGCTAAACGGCCGCACTCTTCCAGTCGTAAGACTGCACCACGGCTCAACAAAGAGAGATGCCATTTCGTGTTCAACAGCTCTGAAGAAACAAAAAAAATCAACAGTTGGAGGTGGAGCTGGTTTTTATTATGGGCTATCTGAAAATTTTATAAGCCGAAACTCAGCTCAAGATAATGAGCAAGCAGAGAAGGAAGAAAAAGTGATGAATAAAACCCCAAAAAACAAGAAGAAAATACAGCAAAGGTCACGACCAACACTAATAGAAGATATTCTTAGCGATACTCTAACTGAGTTCAGATCAACAAGTGAGGAGCTAAGAGATACGCTGGATGCTATAAGACAAGAAATGGCAGAATTATCTCGTATTCAAAAAAAAATGATGGAGCAACAAAATGGGGGCATTGCCTTTCCGAACGAAGATTTTGATGATACAGATGGAGAAATAGAATTAAGCCCAGCTGCGAAGCGAAGAAAATTAAAGAAGCGTCGGGATAAATATGATAGACTTGCCAGGGAAGTTGAGGAATGGGCTGAGCAACTGCTGTTTGAAGAGGGGGGAGAAGAAGATGGCTGGAAAGAGATTGAATGCAGTAAATTACTGAAGAAAAAGTTTAATAGCGACGGTAAAATAAAATGCTTTGTAAAGGTAAGTTCACGAAAGAAGATTTCACGCTATATGTACTTGACCTATGTTATATTCTATCATTTTTGCGTAACAAATGATTGTTTTCACGCCATGATGTAGTGGCTACCAGATTCGAGAATGAACAAAACTGATCCACCTGATGAAAGAGAATATCCTTGCATGAGGTGCTACACAACAATCGACGCTCCCCTAGAACATGTTTGTCAATATTTATCTGACGAAGGCCATATGAAAGATTATAATGATCTTGTTATAAAACATCGTGATTTAGAAGAAATTTCTCCCCATTCCAAAATTTGCTGGGGTCAATGCCCGCAAATACTTTTCATAAAGCCTAGAGATTTTGTAACATTTTGTCACCATAGGTGGAAGAAAGATGGAACCCAGATAATTGTGAATCAAGCGGTTGATCATGACGATGCTCCTGCTATACTAGAGGAGGGGAAAAGCAATGCATGTCGTGCATACGCCTTAAGAGGTGCAAATTGTGAGTGTATTTAAGCTTGTGTACGAATGACCACTTATTTTTTCCAATACCTCACCACTGCTTTGTATTCTGCGTAGTCCTATCAAAAGATCCTTCCAATCCTGATAAGACACATTTTGCGATTCTAGCTCATGGAGATCCTGGGGGTAATCTTCCAACATGGGTAAGACATAAATGACTGAACAATACCTTCCTTATTCCGAGTTCTAATTTATCCTGTTCTCATTGTTGTAAAAGGCATGCAAAGCTGCAGTGAACGCGGTAGTACCTATAGAACCATTCAAACTATTTCATAATATTGAAAAAGGAATAAAAAATATGAATTCTGGCTTGAAATTAAGTACAATCCCATCGTCAACATCTTCATCTGAAAGGAGTAATAAACCTGGTGGGCTTTCACAACTTGGATATGCTTGTTTCTGGCCTAATGGTGGTGGTCTAAAAGAAGAGGATGATGATGTCATTAGTGATGAATTCTGAATTCGTTTCATGATAGAAAGTGTTTTGCCATTATTACATTTGACTTCAAAATTTGAAAACAGTGTCATGATATGCAGCAACCAAGCATAGTATGGCTACATCAAAGTCTGGAAAACTGTAGATTTTAAGCGGATTTTGATCCTTTTCCCCTTGGACTATATTACTTTTCAAAAGTTACATATTGTCATTGCGACAGCTAGTTTTATAAAACTATGGTATTATCATTGATGGTAAAAAGTGCGTAAAATTTATTAACAATGATAAGATCATGAAATTAGACTATCTAAAATAAAGAAACAGAAATTCTGAATGAAATGGGTTAAAAGAAGCATTTACAAAATCAAATGGAGGAGTTTTTCCGAGTCAAAATCATGTTTCTCCACCAAACTCGTTTCTAAGAAGATATATCTTTGTGTGTGGGTATGTGACGCCAATTTTTTCTCTTCATTTTGTCTTTGCTTAAAAGGTAAGTGGAATATACCATTTTCTTTCGTATGCTCCCCAACATTAATTCACTAAAAAAAATTCCAATAATTCCTTGAAGCAGCCCAAAGAAGGCTCTTTTTTTGTTTCTAGATTGAATGTCAAAGCAAATGGATAGAATGTTACTGCTTTGTTCTTGTTGCTTACAAACTGAAGAAATGCATTTCCAAATATATCAATTTCTTCAACAGCTTCAATGAAGAACGGGGCAATGGCTACAAGAATAACCATCACCGTATTCGAGTCTGGGTCAACTTGTACCTGTGTCAAAGGATCTGCTGACCATGTTACTTCTCCAAATATTACAGGATCATAGTTTATACTTTCAGTAGCGGTATCTGTCATTTGAACATTGAAGTTCGATATTTCCACAACATCGGCATCTTCTTCAGAGGTTGGAGTGAGACATATATTTATTTTCATCCCTTGTTGAATAGGGCCAGAATTTGATGTGTCTGTAATACAATTGAAATTTTCGCACTGACATGCATTCAAAGAAAAGGGATTTGAGACTTCTGAGATGACTTCATCTGCATCATCCTCTTCAACACCAATACCTGTGATTTCAAAGGTGTTATTTGTATTGTCGAATGAAAGCTCGTAATTGTTTTCACGGAAACCCACTTGTATGTCATATAACCAAGACGAAACTCGTGTGCAAAATTGAATAACTCCTTTGGTTTTGTGCTCTACAGCTGCTGTTTGCGTGAAGTTTACAAGTCCACCTGCATTTTCGGTTAGCCTCTCTGGAATTACTTGAATTTTCCATTGGTATACACCACCCTGCATATATTCTGTAACATTGCTCAGCTCGACTTCAAGACCTGTTTTGCTCAACTCAATCTCGCAACCAAAATGGAATAAGTTGACTCCAACACTCTTGTTCATTACCGATGACCCAATATAATTCGTGGCAATGATTGTACCGTTGGAGTATATATTAGGATCATCTAAGTCGATGTAAGTGTCATTTATTGCATAATCAATTTGTAGCAATCGGTTAATATGATCCTCGTAAGCATTAATTACAGCAAAGTAAGAAGCAAAGGTCATTGCAAGAATAGGTTGGAAGATGTGAGGCCTCATAGTGTAGTTTGTTTTGTTTAGTAGATAGAATGTGATTTGTTTTGTTTGATTTGCTAACGCTATTCAACAAAGTAAAGGTTCTCACGAAAATATTCTGTTTTGTATTTCTCTCACTCAAGAATTCACTTTACTTTATTTAATAATAAATTTTGGCGCTATGTTCATTATTTCTATTGCACTAAATATACTAAATATAGTCTAATCAGCTCTATCTTAATATATCTCGTAGGAGAGAGCAGCTATCACCATTTTTATGATAGCATTATTAAGAAATTAATGACTTGTAAACAGTCATAATTTGCATTCTTAGTTTTTAATGTTAGTGTTTCGAGAATCGAAAAAAAAAATACTTAAGGGAGTGAATATAAATAAAACAAACAATGAAGATCGATTGGTTTTTTATTCAAGCTAAATCAATACGAGTCGTGCTTGTACGAAGATTCTCAAATGAATTCATTTCGGTAATTATGTTGTAAATTAATCGTTCTTAAAGGGTAGTTTCTTTCATCGACCTATGTTTTCATATTTAGTTTAAGAATTTCAATTACCACAATATTGTTCTAAAATCATTCTTAAGGAAACAATATCTGCATATATATTAAATTAATCTCTTGTTCCCACTTGGATACTTTCTTTAAAAATCAACTAACAATTTTGAAAATTACTTACACACAATTAGCAATCTGCTTTAGGCCCATCTAACTTCATCGCTATGAACAGTTACTCGAGTATAGGCCGATCAAATTGAATCTGTTAAATGTTAACATCAAAAGAAATTATAGAATCATTATTCGGAACGTAAGAACTGCATAGTGCAGACTTGTGTGGTGGTCGTTAACGATTTGTTTTTTCTACAACAAATTGTTTATTAGACATAAATAGTCTACCTTAGCATGACAAAAGTCATTCAACATTTTTAAACTTCTTATAGCTATACCACTGATAAAGAAATAACCTTAAGAAGAGCAGTTCAGGCTAAATGAAAATAGAATTCACAAAATTCTAAAAAGAATTGATAAAAAAATTGTATTGGAAAAATTGATGCGAATAGAAGATCAATTTTGTGGGAAAAAATAAAATACGCCAATACCAATCGCTCTCACCGAAATGGCATCATTACTTGCAAACGCTCCTCCTGTCCCCTCATGGGACATTGGGACTGCTTTCATACTTCAAAAGGATTTGTCGCTGGGGATG
>Ga0209092_10002619_pt1 | contig 16419 bp, 9 predicted proteins | sample FraStrMetagenome_FD_187446 | JGI IMG/M metagenome (GOLD analysis project Ga0209092, IMG submission 187446) | Marine eukaryotic phytoplankton communities from Arctic Ocean - Fram Strait ARC3M Metagenome (SPAdes) (version 2) | ecosystem: Environmental > Aquatic > Marine > Oceanic | place: Fram...
AGTAAAAAGGAGCACGTTAAGCCTTTTAGATGTAAGAAAGGGAAGAGCTACTGGAGGAAATAATTTATTTAATAGCAATGAAAGCGTAATTGTAGATGGAGGTAGAAGAGTTGTATACAATGACATACGGAAAAAAATGAAACGAATGAAATTTGAAGAGAAGCTCCAAGGGTTCTTGTTGAGACCAACGAAGTGGAATAATGAAATGAGAGAACGGTTTATTGAAAACATGGCTAGATAATTTTTACAATGTTTGAATAATACAGATATTTCCTGCGAGTGAATAGAAAAACTATGGAATCAATGTTTGTCATTTTTCTCCTTCTTATTTCATTTCAACAAATGTGTGCTGCATTCATCGATTATTTTACTCAACCTTGAAAGGCTATTTGCAAAGATATTTCATGAGAAAGAATCTATTGCCGAATGGTATCTTTTGGAAAGAAATCATGAATCCTTCCTCTTCCTTCTGGTTGTAGATTCGAATGTATTTTTTCTTCAACAGAAATGCAAAATTAAAAATATGATTTAATGATAATAATAATAACAATAATAATATTTTCTTTCGTGGAAGATGATTTGCTCGTCACACAATCGCCTCGGTTGTCCTTTGATCCTTCGCTCCGTTGATATTTTGTATAGAGCCATCATCATGGAAGCAATCACAGCCGTGAAGGATATTCTACATGTTTTTGTGTAGAAAACAGTTTGCTGGAGATACGTAATTTGCAAAGAAATAAATTCGACACTTGTAGTTAGTTAGTGAAATAAATCCTCGTCTAAGAAAACAGGCTTTGCTAAGTTTGCAAACTATTTATTATCCAATCCATCAAGATAACTTGAAAGATGGGACGCGATGAAAATTCAGAGCGTGAGGTTCTTCAAGCCATTTTATTGGCTGATTCATTCACATCCACTTTCCGTCCAATCACATTATCGCCTTCCACACCACGTGTATTATGTCCTTTAAACAACGTGGCCTTGCTTGATTATTCTATTGAATGGCTCGCTGGAGCGGGAGTAGAAGAATTATTTGTATTTTGTGTTTCAGGTCATGCAGCTGTATCAGCTCATATTGAGAATCGTAATCGGCAAACTAGCACATCAACGGGCATGAAAGTAGAATGCATTTCTGATCCTAACTGCTCCAATGCTGGCGATGCTTTGAGAGAGTTAGATCGTAGAGGTCTCATTCGAAGTGATCCTTTTCTACTTTTGCATGGAGGAGATGTCGTAACAAATGTGGACATAGCTCCAGCACTTGCATTGCACAAAAATCGTAAAAAGAAAGATCCTTCTGCTATGATGACAGTATTGCTCAAACCAATCATGAATTCTTCGTCATGTTCTCAATCACCTATTCGATCAACCTTAGAAGATCTAGTGGTTGGCATTGATACGTCACCCAACGATCCTAGCCGCATTCTACTGTTTGACTCGCATCCACGTAGACATTCTCTGTCACTCCCATGTTCCTTCTTTGCTGCTCATTCCAGTATCACTGTCCGGTCTGATCTACTAGATACGGGAATTGACATTTGCTCTCCGGAAGTATTAGCACGTTTTAGTGATGAGTTTGATTATCGACATGTACGAAAACAATTTATTGCCAATTCTGTCGCCGAAGAAGAAGAAGGTCTTCAGAACAAAATTTATGCCTACGTACTACCAACTCATGAATACGCAGCAAGAGTACAAGATATGCGAACTTATCATACAATCTCTCAGGATTTACTGAAACGATGGTGTTATCCTGTGGTTCCGGATAATTTACCTAGTGGTTATGAACGCAAATATAGATATACTCTCAATCGTCATTATATCTACAAAGAAGTAAAGGCAAGCATGGGACGTGGGAAAAAAACAGCTGGACAATTTGGTATCATGACAAAAATTTCTCGAAAGAGTACAATCGGATCTGGAACTCTTATTGGTGCTAACGTACATATTGCAGAAGGCTGTCTGGTACATAAGACAGTTATTGGTCATGATTGCTCCATTGATAAAGATTCCAGAATTACAAATAGTCATTTATGGAACAATGTAAAAGTTCATGAGAAAGCTACGATTACTCATGCCATCCTTTGTGAGAATGTAGTTATTAAGAAAAACGCAGCTATTGGGAAAGGTTGCATTATTGGCTCCGGGTGTATTATTGGCGAAGATGTAGTCCTTCCTGATTTCACACGTATTACCTTGGAAGAAGAACGACAAAATGGAGATGATGATTTTTCAGATTTTGGCGATGACAGTAACAGTAACAGTAGCAGTAGCAGTAGCAGTAGCGAGGAATCAGACGCAGATGAATCATCGTCTGAGAAAGATTCGTTAGGAGCTGATGCAGAAGGCACAAACGATAGTACAAGCGATCATCATGTAGTAGGGTCAGATGGTTTAGGTCGAGTATGGACACCTCCTTCAGCTGAATTTGCGGAAGATGATCCTGATGCTGACTCCGATTATGATGATGATTCTGATAGCGACGATGAAATGAACGTTCATGATGACAATGCCTTTGACATAGCTACCCCTAAACAACGAATCCGTTCTCAATCCATTGGATACGACACGTTAGCCCTTTATAATAAACGTTTGAATATTCAACAACAAGAAGGATTGGAAGAAGATGATGAATATCTTAGTGACGAACATGATGATGATTCCGAATATAAGGCTTGGTTAGATGAAACAAATAAAATTTCCGGAGGTCAAGGAAAAGCAATGGGTATTATGTCATGGGACAATAATAATAGCAATACTGATCAGGATGGACTTATGATTGCAGGAAGATCTCGTGGGGTTGATGTTGTTAAGGAATTGAAATCAATTTGTATGGAGCACGATTCGTTTTCCCCTATTGAAAATCTTATGATTGAGCTAAACGGATTCAAATTCAGTCAAAACGCAACATTTTCTGATTGTGTATCTGGAGCAATTCTCGCTGTTATGGATCGTATGGGTTTGAAAGAAGGAGTCACTAGTCCTTCCAATCTTGTACAATCATTGAAAAAAGAATTAACACATTGGAAGCCGCTATTCTCCAAAATGTGTCATTCTATTGTGGAAGAAAAAAGTATTTTGATCGCATTAGAAACTGCTGCAGTTAGTGGAGGGGATTTAGGTTCTGTATTGAGCAAGGCCCCATCTTTTCGATTCCTTTTACAGACTTTGTATGATATGGAAATAGTAAGTGAAGAGGCTCTTTTGGGTTGGGCTCAACAGAGGAAAGAGGTCTTTACACAAGGGAAAGAAGACGGTGCTAAGAAGATTTTGTTTTTTCAAGAACCGACACAAGAATTTCTGGAGTGGTTAGAGGATGACAGTGAAAACGATGATGATAGTGATGATGACAGCGACGACGACGAAGATAGTGATTAATTTCTAAATAATTGTCGTGTTGACATGTCTTATCACGGCGATTACATGATGAAAATGCTCTGGTTCAGAATAATTCGAGAATGCTTAATATATTTAAAGAAGTCACCGAATCTAATCTAACTATTTTTGAAAGCAGCATTACCTTTTTGAAAAATTCGCCAAAAGTTTATCACTCTCAATAGCCTCAAACTTGTGTTTCATTAATGACCACTTTCAATTATTGAAATTAGATACGTAAACCTCGTTTGAATTCATTCGTGGAGTAGGTCCCCTTACGGTAGTATCATATCTTCAATCTGAATTCAAAATGAACGATGGAACAGCAACTCTCAAAGATTTAAAAGAAGCATTTGTCACTGGGCATACTGGAACAACCCGGCCTGAATTGCTTCTGGTTTGTGTGTCAGCACCCATCGGCATTTTTCTTTACCTACAAATTACTAACTTTATTTGTCAACGACATGGAAATCCAGAGACTGGAAATACTACGTGGGGGTTATTCGCCTTTATTGAGGCGGTATCGCTGCTCTTGCCAATGGCCATTTGTCAAACGGATTTAATTTATCCCTGGGGTGTTTCTATATTATTATTGGAGATTGCATTTGCTTTCTGGTTGAAAATTCTAGCCTCTCAACCCTATTCAAATGCCAACGATTCGAATAATCGCGATATTGAAAGCATTGAGTGTGTACACAGGAAACAATTGCATTACCTTACTTCCTTTCGTTCTACAGTGTCATATCTTACCTTTATTGCTATCTTAGCTGTAGACTTTCATGTATTTCCGAGAAGGTTTGCCAAAACTGAAACTACAGGACTAGGACTTATGGATTTGGGTGCTGGTTCGTTTGTGGTATCAGCAGGATTTGTATCTGGATATGCTCGTCAAAGTGAAAAATACTCAAAGGAGTCATTGGCTAAAATAATACGCCATTCTATACCTTTGATTGTCCTTGGGTGTATAAGGTGGTTTACTACCAAGAGTCTTGAATACCAAGAACATGTTTCCGAATATGGAGTTCATTGGAATTTCTTTTTTACTTTGTCCATGGTGAATATTTTAACTCCTATTCTACGATATGCTATACTTCAATTTACAAAGACACAAACCAAATACAATGGAGCAAAAGCTAATCCAACTCCATGTGTTCCTGATATAATAAATTCCTTTCAAAGGTTTCTCATACCCTTCTCAATTCTTCTTTGCTATCAATTTTGTTTATCATTTTTTCAGCTTCAAGAGTACATCGAATATGCCCCGCGTCGTTGCGTAGAAAGTCACTTCAACAACTTGGTTCAAGTTGCAGTTTGCAATATAATGGCTGCCAATAGAGAAGGAATTTTGGGATGCTTGGGATATATGACCATGTTTTGCATGAGTGAAGAAATTGCTTTGTATTGTCTATGGACTGCTCCTATAACAAAAGAAGACAGTCATAAAGGCGAGAACACAGTCTCTTTTATGTCATCAAATTCAGAACTAAAGAAAGAATACACTCAACTACGTCAAAGACGAGCTGGCAATAAAGAAAATATTGAGAATACTTCAAAGCATTTGGAACCAGAGAATGTGAGAGAATGCTACGATTATTATTCCAAATGGATGCAAGGAAAACGTTTATTCATTTGCCTTATCATATTGATATCCCTGGATTTCTTCTTCTCGCAAATTCTCCGTATAAAAGTTTCTAGGAGATCAACAAATGCAGCATTTGTCATTTGGACACTTGAATTCAATATTGTGATCTTATTCCTCATATGGGCTGCCTATTTCTTCTCTGAATCAAGCAATCATAGTCCTCTATCAACGCTTAGAAAATCAACGTTACAGCCTTCACCAACCTTCACGGCAGTCAATCGAAACGGATTAATAGTCTTTCTAATTGCAAATCTATTAACCGGTGCAGTGAATCTTTCCATCAACACACTCGCAGCATCAAATGCCATGGCTCTCAGTGTAATATTTGGGTATCTTTGCACAGTTGGATTGATTGCCTTATTATTAGATAAGGGACTAGATGTATCTTTAAAGTTATAATGAAGAACATAATAATCAATCACAAGTGTTCTCTATAACGTAACGAAACAACAAAATTTCAATACTTTAAACTAATTATCATAAAGAAATATATTTGTCTGATCACTCTTTACCATGATAATGGTTCCTTGGAATCACCTAATCGTGATAAATGCACAAACGCATCTGTTCCTAAAGCACCCAAACAATTGAAGCGAAGTTTAAGTTTTGCAAAGGAAAAAATGAATCATCCAAACAAAACAAGACGAACGTACCATATCCTTCCATGCTCATTATGTCAACATCACCACCAAAATACCTAGCATATGATCGGCTAATGGGCAATCCATATCCAAGTCCTGCTAAAGGTGATTCTAAACTATGGTCGTTCCCACTAAACGCCGCTACCATGGAAGCCTGTGTAGCAGTATCCGCTGTTGTGAACAGATAACTCCATATTTTCTGAATATTACTTCGTTGAATCCCTCCACCTTCATCTGATACTTTAATAACGACATCTTCATTTTCTTTCCCATCTGCAATTACAACTCGAACAGGAGGAAAATCATTGTCGACTCCATGCCAATCAACTGTTGCACGCATACTATTTTTTATCAATTCTAATAAAATGTAATGCAAGTGGTCTGGTAGATATGGAAAAGTTAGGTCTAATCGACCGCTAACTTCAACGTCAGGAGCATCTCCATATTTTCTATTGCATATAATTGTGGCATCTTCTGCAGCCTGGCGAACGATTAACTCCGGAGAAACTTTGTCGTAGATCAAACCTATCCATCCATCTACTGGCGGCTCGCGAAGGGCTAGATATTGTCCTGCTATAACCCGAATTCCTATACGACACATACTTTGATTCATTTCAAATTCGGGAATTATGTTTTTGGAATATGAGCATATAATATGTTTTGAGAAAAACCGTAAATATGAATTAAACTCTATGCTCGAAGATCAAGAATCTTATTGTCATAACTGAACAATTATGATCCATGGCAATATTCACTTACTAAAATCGATTCAAAAATTCATGAGTTTCTCGCAATTCATCAAATTCCATAGATCCATTTAGATTGGACCGGTTCGATCCATTAAAATTTCTTGAATATATCTTCTGATCCTTCTTTGATTCTGATAATGATTCAACAGAAATGTCCCCATTTTGAACTTTTTCTCTCAATTCAAATGCTCCCTTAGCCATCTGCATCAATACACCTGAATGTTTGGAATACAAGTCTTTTAATTTAATAGAAAATTCCTCTTCCTTTTCAGGGGTATCAATCACTGGTATATCAATCAACTCCAGGAAAGAATTTTTATAAATTTCTTTCACTTGTTTCACCGAAGGCATATCCCGCATTAAAGGCACATTATCTAAGTCCTCGATTCTATGAGCTAATCGTACAGGTAGTTCACGACGAAGAAAACTTGCTACCTAAATAGATCAAATCTTGAAAGGTTAAAAAACGCTTGTGTAATAGGAAATGATTGTTTTTCAGTAAAAATATTGGATGATTGTACGAACCTGCATGAGAACTTTCTTAGAGGCTATTCTTCGATCCTCAGAAACTACGCCATCTTTATAAGTTTTGTTGAGATATTCGCCACGACCGGTACGCATTAGTGTTTGTAACGATGCGAACGTTTGAGATTTTTGTGTGTATTGCTATATTGATATATATCAGGGACATGATTGTGTTAGATAAAAAATGACCAAAGAGTGCCATTTGGTATTAAGATATTGCTCCACTTTTGATGCTTACTTCAACGAGAGATTTTGTCGCAAAGTCCGTAATTGCTTCACTATATGACAGAGACCGTTTGGAAATCATAGAATGACATGAAGGTGACGCTCTTAATCTTATCATTTTGGAACTTGATAAATTCTTTCTGAGATAAAGGAAGGACGAACATCGTATCATTACACAAGACGATTGATGCATTGTTGAGATATGCACTTTCAGTCAATTTTTTTACTTAGACATTGTCTTCGTAATCTATCTATCAAAAAAGTATCCTCCATCATCAAATGAAGTTATGACGATACTGAACCTATGTAATTAATTGCTCCTATATGATTAATTCGAATATGTATGATCTACGTGCGTAAGGAAAGGTAATCACCATTTCGCTGCATTCATTTCATTTTGGTGGATCCATAATCTCAATTCCTACGTACGTAGAATATATCCTGCATGTTGTGATGGAAAGCAGTGCTCAACATACCACCTAAATTAGTTGCAAACTCAGAGTGATTGATAGGAGCAGTTCCCTACAATTTACGCCACTCAAAATCGTGCTCGCAAATTTGAAACCTCCTGTATCTGCTGAATGAAATAGGATTACAAAGTAAACAATGAATGTAAATAAAAACATTCCCCGATTTGTACAACTCATCATCACTAGACGTTTTGTTTCTCAAACGTTATCTACGATTCAAATACCTACTTTGTCGACATCCCTTCGTCATCACTCAACTTTGAGCTCCAACACCAAAACAGCCATAGACGCATCCATTTTATGCGAATTTAGATCTCCTCCAAAAGAATGGAACCGTTCAAATTCATTTCATTCCAGACGAAAGAAAAAACATAATAAAATAAAAGAGAAAAAAGAGCCGGAAATTCCTACGAGCTCTTGGGTTTATGTTGCTAAAATACCCAAGTTATCTAATTTAGATGATTTGTTGATTGAAGTAGAGCATATTATGAAACAAGAGCTAGAACGAGGTATTTTGGATTTGGATGTCTTAACTGAATCTATTGAACAGCAGCAAGTAGAGAATGATGAAAGTCATGACAATCATAATGAAAACCAAGAATATGAGAAAGTGTCTAGCAAAGATGCGGATATATTGCAGAATCTTTCCATGATTAAACCAAAATACTGGGATCCTACTCATGTTCCTGCATCATCTGATACTATTAGCGCTTACATTCCACCACATATGGTACTCGAAGCAAGATCGTGTTTAGATCCAATGAAACGCCCAACAGGTTGGTTCTTGAGATTCCCCAATCGAAGCGTTGTCCATGCTCTACTGGAACACATCAAAACAGTCTCTCCAATTCACTGTGGTCATCTGCAAGTACCAATGTATGAAAGTGTTCAAATGTCACCGCGCCGATTTGAAGCAGAAGAATTGCACTTAGATGATACTGTATTACGAGTAGAGCAAGTTCCTCATTATGTTACAGAAAAGAATGTTATGAATTGGTTTCAAGATTTTGATTTGCAGTACTATGGAAATCGTCCCCCTGTAGAATTGTTAGTAGAAGGGAAGATTAAAAATGCCGTGAAAACAAATAGAGCGATTGTGAAGACTCCTCCTCATTGGAGTATCAATACTCATACCTTTTTAGTACGTTTCGTCCATCCATCAGATGCAAGAGCTGCAATACGCGAAAAACAGGGTCAAAAGGTCGGATATTCTAATATTGTGTTGTCCCAATATTCTAGACAAATTTTGCAATAGGTGGAAGAATAATATCATCGTTAATAGATGCGTGAAACGAAAATTTAATGCAACGAATTTTTCTTACTTGCTCAGTTAGCAAGCAAATATTTTCATCAGTTTACTTTGTATTTGCCTTATTTTACATGAAATCGGGCTAATTTTTTTACTTTATTTTAGTTTTAGTTTTAGTTGGGGGTTTGTGATCGCACTAAATGAGTTACCAAGCATCCGCCGAAGTCTACACCATCCTTACCCACCCAAACATTTCGTTTGCGTAAAGTTAAATCACTTCGAAACAAAACCAAACGATTGCATTTGGCTTCTATGACAACATCTTCATTTGTCTTTGAGTTACGAATTGTAATTCCACCACCACATTCAGAATCCCAATTGGAATCACATGTAAAATATACTGCAGTCACTTTTCGTGCATCTGATGCATCTTCACCATTGATGTATTCAAATTTTCTCTGTAGCATATTATCATCCTGTTGGTCAGCATCCCCAGAGAATAATTTCATACTTGCTAAACGTGCATTTCGATCGTAAACCATGATATTCATCATGGAAGCAGTTTCATCCAATTGAAATTCAGAACTAATGCTACATCTAGCACTATCCTTACCATCCTCCTCCTCCACTTTGCCTTCATTATTGATCAATGGAGGTAAATGTCTTGTTAGACTTACAACAAATTCCACAGATCGAGGACTATCTACATAAGCATCACCGCCTGTCAATGGAGCAATATATTCACCGGAAGCTACCTGAATCAACGATAATTTATCTTTTCGTAATAAGGAAATAGATTCGTCATGTAATTCCTTCAATTGCTCAATATTGTTCAAAAAGTCATCTTGTACAAAGTAATTATTATCCAAATCATCGGATACACTATCTGAGAGTACAGAGACAACATCAGATATAGGTAGACCTTCAATCTGTTCTCGAACATGAGTTAACATATCAACACTCTTTCGTTGACTCTCTATCAAGGAAGCAGCTTGAGCTTTAACCTCGGCTTCTTCTTTGCTTGCAACTGATTCTGCATTAAGATTGACATCAGATGTACCATCATTGACAACATTGGTCTTTTCCCACTGATCTACTTTAAAATCATCTTTTGGTCGTGGTGGTTGAAGCAATGCCTGCTTTTGTTTTTGACTACGTTTCTTCTTTTTTTCAGCAAAGCTTAATTTACGTTTACCAAACAATGGGGTAGAGCTGACTTTGTAGCTATTTTTATGAATGGTATTTGTTTTAGATGGAAGGAATGCCATTGTAATTGAATATGTACATAAAGAAAGTACAATTCCATAAATAATGTTTTTTTGTTGTATTGAAATTCTCATTTTTACAGGTTCTCAAGCTTGAGTGACAATGATTACAATGGAAGCCAGCTTAATATAAAGAAGGTGGGGGTGCCGGGCTGTGTCCTTCTTTATGCAGCGATGTGTGGTGAAAGAATAAGATGGCGTTACGATGAAGATTGAGACAAAGAACTCCAAGCCTTCTTCAACTTCGTGCGTACGAGAATCACAATAATTTTAGCTACGTGAAAGTGTGGTAGTGCGATTTCAACCAAAATAAGAAGAAAAAAATGGATAAGTTGCAAATCAATGACCGAGAATGATATCCTATTAATTATCATAATTTATAAGTTATAACCATTTTCCTTTATCGTTCTTCTTATTTTTTGATTCATGCTTAAGCTTCCTCTTCTTCTTCCATTTCTTGTAAAACTTCTTCTCTATACAAACGTCTCATATGGGGAGCAAAACAACCAACCAAGCCAAAATCATCCCCTGAGTCTGAAGTTCCACCACCGTGCAATAATTTTTCAATACCATATTCTGAATGCTTACATCTATGATCAGTAACCCGGTCTTGAGGAAAATTATATGTTCTAATCCGTTCACTCCTTCCCCCACCACCCATCAGAGCACTTCTCATTTCACCTCTAGCCTTTGCCTCCTCCTCTTTCTTTTGATTATGTACACGTGCTGCTATTAACTTTAATGCTTTTGATTTATTTTTATGTTGACTTCTTTCATCCTGAATAGCTGCTGTTATTCCAGTTGGTATATGTGTGATTCGTACTGCACTTTCAGTGGTATTCACATGTTGTCCTCCTGCTCCTGAAGCACGAAATGTTTCAATTTTTAATTCAGAAGTTGGAAGAGCTGCATTATTATTGTTGTTTTTGTTATTTGTGGAAGGAAAGACTGCTACAGAAGCTGTACTTGTATGAATACGAACATCATTTACTGGGACGCGCTGAACGCGATGAACTCCACTTTCATATTTGTAATATCCATAAGGACTTAAATCAAGTAATGATGATGAATCAGTTGAATTTGCAGAGTCCAATTCTAAAGATTCCCAATCGAAAGTATCTTCAACGTGAGAATAACAACCTGAAGAATTGTTATTCGATGTAATTGAAAGTGCTGCTTCCCGAACCCCACCAAGATCAGTTTTACTCAATTGCAATATTTCACAAGACCATCCCCTATTTTTGGAAGTTTTTTCATATGTTGAAATTAATTCTTGAGCAAATAGAGATGCCTCATCCCCTCCCGTTCCAGCCCGAATTTCAATAATGGCATCTGCATCATAATCTTCATCTTCCTTTGGTAAGATTGCCTCCATAATTCTTGTATTTAATATCGAAATTTTTTTATGTAATAATTCAATTTCATTTTGACACTCTTTTTCCATGACATCATCTTTGAATTCTTGACTTTCATGTAATAGTTCCTGTACAGATTTTATTTCTTCTATGCAATTTTCCAAATTATGGTACAGAGAAGATATTGGAGCTAGTTTTGACAATTCTTTTCCTAAATCTTGTTGTGAATGAGATGATTCAGTTGACAGTATTTGCACAATTTCATCGTGTCGATCTTTCATCCCTTTTACTCGCTGTGTCAGTGCAGGTGATAAAGATGTTGTGGAGACCGTTAAATTTGTATTCATATTGCCAAAATATCTTTTTTGTTCTACTGCTGATATCGTTGCGTTACCGTTGAAATGATGAGATTTACATAATATGCCCCAATAAGTATTCTCAAAAGATAGCCTTCTCATACTTTTTTGAGAAGTCAGAATTATCTTCAGACCCCTTCTTGTAAAATGAGCATTTGTCATGGCATCAACGAGCAAGTGGCTAGATGTTTTCTTGAAAAATATACCTCTGGTAACCACTAAGCAAACTATTTTTGACTTTCCAAAACTGCCGTACTGTAAGAGTGTATGGTTACCAAAGTTTGGACTTGTGATTAATTAATTAAAATGACACACTTGTCCATTATGTAGTCCTGACAAGATACCCATAACCTAAAACTTGATTTTCACTTTAGCACTGCCCACAACAACAACATACCTCCTACACAACCGAAATTGAAGTATAATTAATAAGGATGTATGAGACAGAGCGCAGGTCTTTCCAGAGAGTAATTACCATAGAAAGGGCAAAAAATAAAGCATTAAAAGTACGTATATCTTACAAAGAAATAATGCCTAAGTAGCTGGTGTAATGAAAATTAGGTACTATAAGTATAGTAGTACCTAACGAATATATTTTTATTTAACTAACCGTACCTTACCATCATGAAGACTCCCTAATTTAAAAGCAACTTTCCCTCAACTTTATTCATGCATGTGAGACATATCTTCTCCATGGAATGATGTTAAGTGCAAAAAAGATCGGATGTTCAAGAAAATACCGGATTAAAAAACCCTGTACGACGTCACATAAAAGACTGCATTGTAATGCGTTTCATAACAAGAGGTGCCTTTGTACTAATGTAGTAGGAGCACATACTTGTGTATTTGTGTATGAGAACTCCATTTTCGATTATTCACATTTTGTATTATTCTTTGCAACAAGTACACAGAAATGTCAAAGGTTGCTTTACTCCCCCTAGCTTTCCTCGGGGGCGCAGGATATGTTGCCAAGAAAATATATGATCACGAGAAGAGACCTCTCTGCACTGGATCCAAATCAATCCCTGCTGAGGAGAAGGCTCACCCATCATATGAAGCTGTAGTCGACAACTACGTATATGTTCACAACGCCTTTCGTAACGATTTGACTAGAATTATTGCCAAGTGTGCATCGAACACCTTCGTGCAGAAAGATCTTGAAGATTGGGCTGAAATTCTGGAAGTACACTCTAGATTTGAAGATGAAGTTATTATTGCCGCGCTACAAGCTCGATTGAAAGAATCACAGCAGTCAGCTAAGCTCCCAGCTGAGCTTGTTGATGGTAAAGACCACGATATTGTCAAAGAATTGCTTTCAAAGGCTTTGAAGTGCATGGACAATGAAGAGCGTATTACCATACTGAAGAAGATGTCAGCTGAGTTTGAGGAGCACTTGGCTCGAGAAGAGGCAGCAATGGTTCCTCTTTTACTACGAAATTTTACTGAGCGCGAGCTTTGGGCAATTGACAGCTTTATTGTGAATCCAAAGCTTGATTATTGTGATAAAGATACTCTCATAAAAATCACATTCTGGTGGTTTGGAAATATTAGACTATCCGAAGGCTGGCCCCTCATGAAGAACTTCATCAAATCAGGAAATCAAAAACCAATGCCTATTGAAGAATGGAAGAAAATTCAAGATATGATTCCGGCTCTACAGAAGTTCCCGACCTCAGATTTAGTACCATAGAGCAATGTCTATTGATTCAGATTGGCGCTATGTTCTTGCAATATTATCATGAATAAACCTTCATTGTTATAACATATAAATTGTAATTAAACTTCTTTTTGATAAAAGTTACTCTGTTATGGAAGTTTGGGATAAATGAATAAATTCTCACCTTATTTATGAGACAATTTTTCAATGTGAATGTTTAAGAAAGGAGAAAATACAGCTGATAAAAAGGAGCGATCCTTTGTATGTTCTCATCATGAACAATTATTCACTTTGTTTCTATAATTAAGGAATTGCAAATGAAAACTATTCTATGAATTTAATGTCATCGTTATGCAATTGCACATGAGGTATATCCAATTATTAAGAAAAAAAGTGTCAACACTAAATTGCAATTGGACTATTTTTCTATGACTTGGAAAGATGAGAGATACGTCATTGATTATGTGACGTTGGAACATATTTTCGTCAAGTAATCAAATCATTTTTGACTACTGTTGCTCAATCATTGCTACATTTCAATACACTTTGCTCCTTGGACCATTCATAGAGAGCAATGTCAAAACGAAATTTATGACTCAAAAAATCCCACAAGGTTTCATTTGCAATACGATCTTGTATGCTTTCGACATATTTTCCATGACCAGTTGTTCTTAGTGCAATCTGGTCACTTATATTGAGTATCTCCCCTACTTTCATCAAAGACTCATCAAGACAATCCTGATCAATGATGAAAGTCATACGATGCAGAAACTCCTTCGCAGACTCCAAATCAGCTTCTGAGCAACATGATTTGTGAGGGGCAAGAATTCGCAAGGCGTAGTTATCAGCGCAGTCAGAATTGGCATATTCCCACCATAGATCGGCATCTTCAGGTGTCACTTGATGTTCGTTTTTCCACGGAGAATTGTGGAATTTACTGCACTTCCCACCAGCAAGAAAGCGTCCAATTGGATGACGCATGGAAATGATAGAAACTAAATTGGGATTATCAAAGTCCAAAGCTTGTAGAGTAGGTCGCCAAAACCTAAACTCATCTGAAACGTAATGAAAATGTTTCCGAGTTTCGTCAACTAAAGTGGCAGTTTCATTTGGATAGACACCTCCGTCTAAATAAAGCGATTTGGATTCTCCAAGAGGCCAAGAACCAATATTGGGAATCTCGGTCGGCCAATTTTCGCCACCGCCGCACACAAACTCAGGAACTGGACCTACTACTCTCATGGCATTACAAAGTGAGGTACCAGCATGGTGTGTAATGTGCACATTCAAGATGAGGCTTGTACCATTGATGTAGTTTTCTATTTGTTTTTGCTTCGTTTCGTTGGCATTCAAGATGAGGCTTGTACCATTGATGGAGTTTTCTATTTGCTTTTGCTTCGTTTCGTTGGCTTTGAGATCTCCCCTTGCAGTACTTTCTATGCCGCTGCTTTTTGTGGTTTTTTTATGAATCGCATCAATATCTTCATAATTATGCTCATTATAAATGACAGTGCTATAGAAGAGGAGGCAGCAGACCAAGATCAAAACTAGGGTAAACTTCTTGTATGTGTTCATTGCGACAAATTCTCAATGATTGCGTATTAATAGCTGGTTTAGCATATGATAATAACAAAATGAGAACCATACTAGGCTAAATTAGCCCCCACATAAAATTTAGGTAACAGCAGAATAATATTCTCCTTAACAAAAAAACAGCAGATAATAACTATATATAAGTAATGGTTAGGATTACGTTAAGTGATTTTACATCATTAAGTGTATGGGATACCGTAGGTTTTGTACGGTATATTGACTCGGGGTGCGTAGATTGATCCTACTGCACATTGGTATGAAAAATATTTTCTCCATTGAAAATAATTATAGATATGCTTTCCAAGATATGATATGTAAAACTCTATTGTTATATTTTCTCTATATTGTGAGCGTACGAATTAAAAAGAATTGTAATTAATAGGCCGTAATTATTTAACATTTGTTTTCATTTGAATTCAAATCAATCTTAAAGTCTGCTCAACATATTCTAAAATGTTATTCTGTACAATTCATGTAGCTTTGCAATACAGCATTCATCGACGACGATGAAAACATCATTCATTAACTTTAATCCATCCACATGCAATTATCATTTCTGGCGCGACTTCCATATTGACACTTGTCTCTCAGATGTAAGTGCACAACATATTTATGAAGTTTCTACATTCATAGTCTCTCTTAGTCTCACAATATTTCCACTGAGATATTACCTCTTCTTCTGGTGAAATGGTGAACTCATCAAAGATTTTTATTGGTACTCGCGTTGAAGGGGCCCATGGGCCACTGATGCCAAATCCTAAACCCAACATTAAAAGGAGAATTCGAATTAGGGTGGTTGGCATTGTTATAAATGCTGTATGACAGCATACTTGGGATATGCTCTTCGACTTTGATGGGAAAATACAAAATGGGATTCATTCACGTTCACTCAAAATTGTCCCAAAAGAAACAGCAATACCTGTGCATGAATTGGCCGACAGTAAGTACATTCTACAATAGTTCTAGTTTTTTATATTTCATCTACTATTATTAACAATTTAACAGAAAATAGTTTTTCAAATCCAGGTTCAGAGGCAGTTGTGGATGCCCTTGATGATGTCTTATTCAATGACGTTATTGTTGAATCTGAGGATAATCTTGAGTCAATATTAAATTTAGAAGAATCAGATGAATCCCAATTAGAATATAATCCAGAATCAGATGAAAATTTGTCACCGAGTGTTCCAGACAGAGATGTGCAATTGCCAAATAATGATTTTTGTTTTACTCCAGAGGATTTTATAGAAACAAGAGCCGAGAGCAATGTTGCAACAAGGCATGCAGGCGCATACAGTAAGGCTTGGAATGACATCAAAG